>Ga0114919_10001868_pt1 | contig 16957 bp, 27 predicted proteins | sample BlataG_FD_88682 | JGI IMG/M metagenome (GOLD analysis project Ga0114919, IMG submission 88682) | Deep subsurface microbial communities from Black Sea to uncover new lineages of life (NeLLi) - Black_00105 metaG | ecosystem: Environmental > Aquatic > Marine > Oceanic > Sediment | place: Atlantic... | reverse complement strand
CAAAGCAACATAAATAGCGAGATATACTTATTGAACTTCCAAATTGCCAAAGAACCATATAAACCTAAAAACACCAAAAGTGCTAAATACTGGCCATACCATAGATTATCTTGCGTAGGTATAGCTGCAGCAAGCGGAATACTAATTATCGCTAAAATTATGATTATTCTTCTCATCTAAGCAAAAAACGGGTATAGGAAGGGAGCGGGTATAAATCGCTCCCCCCTTTTACCCGATTAGTTAATCTGTCTGGTCTCCAACTGCAACGCCTTCATCACCCCATTGTAATAAAGGCGGAGATGCATTTGTAGCTGGTGTAAGTTGCACATCAGAGGCAATCCTTAAATCCCCACTACTATCTACCCAGATGTAAAATCTCTCATCTCCGGTAGCTTCGTGAAGACAAATATACCCCGGTGCTCCCTGTTGAAGTCCAGTGCATTCAATACTTCCAAAGGTCGTTTGTCCCTCTGGAGTTGGAACTGTCCCGTCTCTGGGTTGCGCAAAGCAGAGCGGGACAGCCAATAAAGCAAATGCAACTGTCATAACTATTGCTCTCTTTGCCATAGTTTGCTCCTTTCTGCTTTTACGCTCCCTGCGAGCCGTAGGTTCCAATGTAATGCGAGAAATCAGCATCACATCTAAATCTTGCCAAGTGCTTTAGGTTAGTAGAGTCAAAATCCGTTCCACGCCTTAATGCACCCGGTTTTACTCTCCAGAAGAACTTAATCTTCAGTTTAGATTTTTGCGCCAGAAGGATCCAAGAATCAGAATCTGTCATATAGTGGTAAATAAAGTATGTTAAATCCTTCATCTGAAGCGCATTGACTTCGTTATTTCCGACATAAGGCTTGTATTCCGACTTCAGCAATTCGTGTGCCGTCCACATATTACCAGTAGGCACAACCAAAAGAACTGCCTTTGTCATTGCCTTTTTACCACGTTCGTCCGTCATATCCTCAATGGTCTGTAACGCTGCCTGTAGAGAAGTTACAGACAGGTCGGCTTGAGTTGACGGTGTATTGCCCTGTGTTCCGCCACCCACATTAGGATGTGCCGTTGAAAAAAGAGGCACTCCATCAGGGCCGTTATAACTTGACGACCAGCCGTTGTTTATCACATCGGCTGCTAATACTTCTATTGTTTCTTGCGCACTGTCACTCAAGGCCGCAGGAAACTGATTGAAGCTATCAGCGGAATGCTGATTGTCTTCAATTGCTTCTTCGGTGATTTCATAACCTCAACCTGTTACTTGATAACCTTAACTTAATTAAGGCGGTTAGTCATTTCTGCCAACTCTGGCAATTGCTTGCCAGCTCGGACTCTATCTTTACCCATCAATGCTTCTCTTAACTTGTCTTTGGGATATTTAACCAATTTTTCATAATGTTCTTGGCAGTATCCCTTAGCATAATATTTAGCGTTACAGTTTTCTATCTGACAAGTTTTAGCAATTTTAGTATGGGTAGAAAGCGTAATAGTCTCTACAGGGGCTGGATTATGCATTAGAGCTTTTAATGATTTAAAATAAGCATTGTCAACATCATCATAGGCAATTTGTCTTGGGCTAAAATTCTTATTAGCCTCTGTTAGATATTTTCTCCTTGTTAGAAAATCTAACATAATTTTTGCCTGTGATTTCTTTTGTCCGATTAAATACGGCAAGATGATAGTAAGTAATTTAACTAAATCATCTATACGGCGTATAACCAGATTGTAAATTTTTTTACGATGCTTATAATAAATCTTTCCTGGGTATAAACTACAAGAGATACCATTTTCTTCTAATATCTCTTTACATTTACCCAAAATTATTAAATCAGAATTGGTTATAGCAATACCATAGACAAAGTGTTTTCTTTTACTTCCTGCTTTATTGATTTGAAAACTTCCTTCGCCCTCCAATATTCCGGCCAACCAACCTAATCTAATTTCTCTTTCCATTCCAGCCTTCCCTCGGTATTGCCCTATGTAAATAGGGGTTCCACCGATATAGCTTTCTTTCTTACCTCAAAATTACTTTTGAGGACGCCAAGTAAATTTAGCGCATACGTAATCATTACATACGTCTTGCTTGGCCCCTGATAAACAGTATCGTATTGTGCTGCTGAACCTTCAGTCTTTTCCGGGAACTTTCCAAACCCCGAAAGATAACTGTCTTTCTCTGTAGCCTTAGTAGATGTTTCCACCACTAAAACTTTGGAATACTCTTCTGGCCAACGGTCTTTTCCATCCATCCAGATTTCGTTCAAGTTGGCATCAAGAGTCTCCGGAAGTGTGCTTCTTTGAATAGGCATTTATCTCTCCTTTCGCCAATTAAACTCCGGTAGTTGAAACAAACCGGCTTTCGTTAAAGGTAACCAGAAGGTCTACGTCTGCTCCCCAGTCATTCCCGGGTTCGTTAACCTTGTCCCATATTTTAAACTGTGCTGTTCCAGTTCCAGTTGTCCCGCTCAATTCGTGTCTTGATTGAGCCATCGATGTGCTACCGGCTGTTGCTACGTGGTCTGCGTTGTTGAAACGGTCATCCTCTGTAACTGCGGCATTAGCCTGAACCCTGAAAATTGCTTCAGGTAATGCCAATGCTACATCGATATAACCGGCCGTAGACGCAGGCAAATAGTTACTATTTAAAGAACTATTTGGGTCTCCGGCAGGAGCGCCATTAGAATCGGCAACTCCTACGCAAACTCCGAGGGCTGAATCATCAGTCCCAGCAGCAGCTGGAGCAGTATTCCCATCACTTTCAGCGTCAATGACATCACCAATAAAAATAGCAGTGCCATTTGAGCTGTCAACGGGAAATCTCCAAACTGGAATTTTAGCACCGTTAAACATAGCGACAGGTGTAAATCCCCGGGGTCGGTCAATATTCGCCATATTATTCTCCTTTCAACGATTATTTTCTAAAGTTCTTTCCTTCCATCCCAAGTTGCTTTTCGGTTTGGATACCTTTACCAGGTATCCCATCCTTTTGCATCTCGTCTATCGCCGCTCTGGCTGCTCTTGCCCGTTCTTCTTTAATCTTGACTTTACCCATCCAGAATTTCTTAGGCATATAAGCCAGGATTAAATCTCCTCTGCGGCAAAGGCCATCGCCAGCGCGCAAAATCTTAACCCCGAACTTCTTCTCAAGTTCGTCTAAATGTTCAGAAGGCACAATCTTCCAATATCCCATAGTAGGGTCATTAGAAGTTTTAAAGTTAATGTTATCGGACTTATCCCTTAACCAGCGATAAGCCCATTGGGGGTCTTCTGCCGTCAGTTTCAACGGGTCAGTCCTGCCCCAATCCTTCAAAACACTAACATCAGGCCATTCTGTGCGTATATTTGCGTGTTCCATTGTTTTCTTCATCTCAGCCTGCAATTCCTCAGGCGTTTTTTCTATTGTTTCCACCTTCTCTATTTCTTCTTTTCTCGGTCTGCCTCTTTTTTTCTCTTCCATTTTTTATGCCTCCATCCTTCGTTTTTTAGCCTTCAAGCCTTTTGCCTCTGCCTGTTCAGGCGTAAGCCCTTTCCAGGTTTGACGCGCCCTTTCCTTTTCCTGATCAGATAATACAATCTCTTTAGGCTTAGGCCTTGATGAAGGTGTCGGCATTTCTACGCCTAATTCTCTTGAGCGTTTCTCTCTTTCTTCGGGAGTAAGTTCAGGTTCATTCTTCTTGAACATCTCCTCAGCTCTTTTAGCCGCTAAACTCATTCCTCGTGGATTAGCGTAATATCCTTCTTTCCACAGCTGATTAGCCAATTGATACTTGGGGTCATCGTGGTCTTTGAGAAACGGATATTTTTCTAAGGCCGAGTCTTTATCCTGTTGGCGTATTTTATTCTCTTCGGCTTTTGTGTATTCTTTCCTGAGGTCGGCCTTGACTTCCTCGGTCATTATAGCTTTATCTCTTTTTCTTTCGTAAGTCTTCGCCGCAGCCTCGGTAATCTCTCCCTTAGAAGTCATAATCTCTAAGGCATTATCCGAATACCATTTCTTTCCCCCAGCCACGATAATATCGGCATCGCTAATTTCCTGCTCTTGTTTTCCGCCACTTTCTTTCAACTGGCGGTTTTCTTCTTCAATAGCAGACAAGCGTTGATTGAACTCCTCATCAGCGGTTCGGGATTTCTTGGTCATATCATCTATCCTTTGCTGCGCACCTTTCTGGAAACCCTTGTCCTTGGCCTTTTTATAGCTAATGAGTTTTTTCTCATACAATTCGTCTGTATCGCCTTCTTCTTTGGGGAGTTCTCTTTCTAAAAATCCCCTTTCCTCCTCCGAAATGACAGTAGTCTTTTCGTCTGTTTCCAGTGACATTTTAATCTCCTTTTTCCCGCCTTATTCAGGCGTCTTTTTCCATTAACACTAAATCCGCAGGAACTCCTGTCGCACGATTAACATCCTGTCCGATTACTTTCCAGCCTTCCTTTTTTTTCTGCTCTACTTTGTCTTCTCTGAAGAGATGTCGAATTTTTTTGAGCTTAGGCTGTTGAGGCTGTTTGCTGATTTCTTCTGCCTTCTTTCTGGCTAAAGCCTGGGCTTCAGCATCGGCTTTTTCTTTATCTTTATCAATCTTCCTTCTTATCACTTCTGCCTTCTCTCGTTCTTGTCGTTTTACTTTTTCCCGTGCTTTCATCTTTGCTATACTCATTTTTTCACCTCCCCTCATTAGTCATTGTTTTTATCCGAGGCGTCCCCGGCCTCGTCCTTTACCTCTGCCTAATCCTCTTCCTGGACCACCACTTCGACAACCTCCTGTATTGCGGTTTCTACCACCACCACCGGGTTGACCCCGGCCTCTACCGCTACCATTTTTTAATCCTCTTCGTCCTACTCTTGGCATTATTTTCACCTCCTTTTCCGTTTGACTCTGTAACATATACTTCTTCCCCCTTTGGGGCCTTTCTTGCGGGTAATCATACAGCGATATAGTTTTCCGCCTTTTTTCATCATTCGGTATTTTAAAACTCCGCCCCGTCTGCGTGCCTTGCGTTCTGCTTTCTTAGGAATTTTAACCACCTCCTAATAAAAAAGCCCACCAATCAAAGGGAACCATTCCTCTGACGATGAGCTTCTCTGAGCTTCTATTTTAAAACTATAGGCGTTCTCTGACGCTCTATGTTATTTACAACTTCCTACTGAAAAACTCCACTTACTTATATCCAAAAGATAATTTGCAACAATTTGCTCTTTCTTATAGTCGCATTTTGGACATACGACAAGTATTTCAAAAATAGCATTGGGATTATATTTAAACAACAACTTTTTGCAATTTGCACAGCGATATTCTCTCACTTCTCCAACCTCGCTACTTCGTTATCCGCATAATCCTTGAGATTGCCCAACTCTTTATAGACAGAACACTGGCCTTTATAATAATCCGTAATTTTGCAATTTATAGTATGCAGGATACTATCGGCATTCTCATAAGCAGTCTTGAGATACCACCTCAATGGGCCCCAAAACTTGCTATTGCACAGCTCCTGCAACAGGCGCAGGTATTCCAGCTCCTGCTCTCTCTGCTCCTTCTCGCTTGCCACCAGCCATTCCCTTTCCGTAAAACATTTCTTTCTGCATTTGTGCCTGTAACATCTTATAATGCTTCTGCAAATGTGCTATTGCCACTCTTTTTATCTCCAACGGGATAGTCGGATTAGCAACCAACTCATTAACTTTTTTAATATGCGCTAAATGGTCATCTTGGTCATTGGGCTCAACTGTCCCGCCTTCAAGCATTATAACATTCTCTTGTTCGGGATTTTGCGATTGTCCTTCCGGAGGTTTCGGCAGGAAGTCCGATACCCCCAGGGCATCCATTTTATCCAGCCACCATTTAGTAAGCTGATAATATGCCTGTGCCCCCTCCGGCCTTCTGGGGTCAAAGAGCACATTGTTGAGCATCCTGTCGTAAATAGCCGTCGCCTTGCGTGCTTCTAAGACTTTGTTGGAAGCAAGGATATTACCTGTAAGCTCAAAATCAGGAATAGATTTCAAGGCAAAATCAGACAGGCTTACCCGCATAAAATCCTTCTCCGTCCATTTGCCGCTGGTTGCTCCGGTAATGCGCATAAACTTATTTGGAGGCATATTGGCTTGATACAGTAAAAAGAGTTTTCTGAAAATTGCCTTCATTACGATATTGTAGCGTTTGACAATCAAGTTTAAACGGGTGTTGATTTGCTCCAGTATCCGTTCAACCTTTCTGGCCGGGGCGTCAGGGTCTATCTCGGAAATCTTCCCCGCAGCGTATTCGCCCATAGGGAAAACCTTCTCTGCCCAGTCCAAAACTATTTTCATATAGGTGAATAATTGAGCAGAAGGCCCGGGAAACTGAAATATCTTTACCCCCGCAGGATCAGCGGAAGGATACATATATCCGGACTGCACTTTCATCGGTTCAGTCTTCTGATTACCCATAGGAGTAAAAAATATAATAGGCTCATTTTGCAGAATAACTGATTTTAGTCCCTGATTATGCAAAGCGTCATATTCCAACTGGATATTCTCCATAAATTCCATAACCCCTATTGGGTCAATTCTTCCCTCATCATCAGGCATAAATGAGCAGAGCCCAGTAGGACGTTCTCTCAAAGGAAACTTGTTCTTACGGGCGGCAATAAGGGTTCTATCCTCAAGACACACCGTAAAGATATATTCTTCTTCAACTTCACTGATGTTTTCATCATCATCTTCTTCTTTGAGCACAAATCCGCCATAACCCTCCAAAACTGTCTTCTCATTCTTAGCTAATGGTATATCTTGGTCTTCCCGGTCTTTCTTTTCTACTTCGCTAATTTCGGATGCTTGGCCAAACTTGATATATGGTCTTTCAGGGTCTTCAACTAAAATATCACTATAATAATCCCCTTTTTCGACCCCTTTGATTAAATCATCTTTGGTTTTAATCATCCTGTGTATTTCGTGAGGAATTTTTCTGTCTTGAGAGGCACTTTCGGGGATAATCCAATCCTTGCGCGAGAATACCTCCAATACCGGCCCATCATAAGTTAATTTAGCCTCATTGTATTCCTGCTCCAAGACTTCCTTAGTTTCAGGGTCAATCAAAGGCTGAGCAGGGTCAAAGGGGTTAAAGAGCTTCCTGCGTTTGGTAACCATTCCATATTCTTTCTTCCAGTAAATCTTATATGGAGTGCCTCCGGTTTTACCGGAATTATGAAACATCCTATCGCATCGCTCGAACATCTTCAATTCGTTTAAGGATGACCAGTTCATAAAGGTATTTACTTTCGGAATTTTCGAAACATCATTAGGTTCGGTGGGAAGAGCGGTTAATATATCCTTCTGCCCGAAGAATACATTCATTACATTGGCGTGCACTACCTCCAGAATTACCGTAGAAATGGCTTGCCGATAATTAGGCGCATTATCTGTTCCCTTGACTTCCTGGCGGGTCATTCGCCATTGTTCGTCGTATTTGTCTATCTTGTCGCAAATGTCCTGATGATGAGACAGGTCTTTGTTATACCAGTCTTCAATTACGGTCTTGACGATGCGTTCTTTTTCTTCTTGAGAGAGCTTGAGCAGATACCGTTTGTTCTTGTCCTTGATGCGGTCAATATATTCCTGATAATCCTCTTGGCTCTGCTTATTCAGCTTCTCTTCGGATTTCGGTATTTTTTTGGCAATCTTTTTAATAATATTCTCTGGTTTTGGCATTAGGTTTCCTTACTTATCCACAGGTTATTAGAAACTTATCCACAGGGTTAAGTAGTTGACTTAATTACAGTTAACTCTACTTGACCTAAAGTTATCCATTAATATTTTAGAGCACTTGCAAATTTTTTTCTCTCTTTATGGTTGGCATAATAATATTTAAGCAATTTTTCTTTCCACATTTCAAATCGTGCTTTTTTATATCCAATCAATTGTCCATCAAAATAAGGGATTACTTTCTTAACATTTTCTTCAAAGGTTGTAACTTCAAATCTACACATAGTAGGACGATATTTAAGATTTCTTATCTTTCCTACACCCAATTCTTCGGATAATAAAACTAAAGGCATATAATCTCGTTTGTGCATTTGAACCATAAATCTAAATCTTGGAGCTTTTTTGCCTTTAGATATATAATAAAAAAAACTGCCTTCACCACAAATTAAACCTGCTAAAAAACTTTGTCTATTCATTTAATTCTCCCCTTTTTATATTCCGAACCAAAGCCCTCACGCATTATTTCAGCGGAAGATGTTATTGTTTTAAAGCTAAAACACCTAAACAAAAACGCTCAATTATTCAAAAACCTCCTCAAACTCTGCAATCCACCTTGTCCTATCTTAACAATCTTAGGTTTGGGCATAACCTGGCCGATAATGATATTATCTATATGCAGGCCTAAGAGCTTATAGGCGTAAGATAAGCCCATAAGGTTACTGCTCTTGACCTCAACCTTGATTTTCTTATCCGGGGTTAGGGTAGCCTGAAAGATTAACTGGTCTTTGTTATCGTTCTGGTCCTGGGTGGTTTCATTAGACATTTTGAGCCTCTTTCCTTTGTGCTTTATGAAATTTCTTATGACATTCTACACAGTAAGTAATTCCATTATTTATGTCCCAAAAGGGCTGATATTTCATTGCTAATCTTACCAAAGTTTCTCTATCCTCTATAGGTGAGAATTGATTGTATTCTTTTAAAAATTCTTGTAAAATAACACTAAAAGATTTTGTATTATGATGAACATTTAGTTTTCCGCCTCTTTTATAACATATTTGGCAAATGTAATTATCCTGTTTAAAAACTTCTTTAACCCATTGTTGATATTCAACTAAACCTCTAATTCTATTCCAAAGTAGAGTAATTCCACCTTTCCAGTTAGGATGTTTCTCTTTTGAAAATTGGCCTTTTTTAAATTCGGTTTCCGAAGAATGATGTCTTCCTTTCATAAAACTTCTAAGTTTTCCTTTAGTTTCTTCAGAACGATGTTTACCAAGCCAAGGCTTAACCCAACTTTTAATTCCTACATTCCAAGATTTATATCCTTTTTGAAACTGACCACTATTGGGCTTTGAACTTAAACTTATTTTCTTTTTATGTTGTTCAGAAAGTTTTCTACCCTTTAAAGATTTCCAATAACATTCACAAGAACAATATTTGGCATCTTCAATCCGTTTTTTTGTAACATAAAATTCTTTTCCGCAATAATTGCAGAATAGATATTTACCGTTTTTCTTTCTCACTATTTTCCTCAATGCTTATTATTTTTCCGACGACATCCTCTGCTCTCAAAAGCGTAAATTCTTCACCTTCGATATCAAGCGAAATTCCTGAATATTTTCCGCAAATAATTATATCACCTTCTTTAAAATCCTTCACCTCAGGCGATACAAATACCACCTTAGCCACTTCGGTATTCATTCTGGATGTTTCGGGAATTACAATACCGCCTTTGGTCTTCTCCGGCGTAAGGCCTCGTTTAATTAAGAGTCTGTCGCCTACTGGGATTACTTTGATTGCCATTTAATATCCTTTCTATGCCGTTTGTAACTGCCAGGGCTGGGGATTGTATTTACCGGTTTTTCTTGCTTTAATTTGCGGTAAAGCCCATATTCCCTGCACAAAAGCATCTGCCCTGTTAGGTGAACGTTTAAGTCTTTCTTTCAATTCTTCTTTCTCTTCAATTTGATATTTACCTCTACGATTAACAAAATACTTAGGCTCTGTTAGTTCCTCTATCAATATCTCGTCATTTGGAATACTGCCATAACCTTTTACTAATTCATCACGGCATAAGAACCACGCCTCTGCCCGGAGATTTTGATAGTCATCTTTTAAATAACTTTGAGGCGCAAAAGAACCTTTAAATTCTATGACATTCTCCTTAGCATCTATCAAACCATCTACTACGCCTCGACCTTCCCCTATACCATCAACTACAAAACCATCGGCCTCGTGCTTCTTTTTCATTAAAAGAGCTCGACCGATTATTTCACCCGTTGCAGAAACCAATGAAGAAGGCTTAAGCCAAATATCCCAATCAGTTATCTTGCCATCTTCAATCAAATAGATAACTATTTCGTCGTCTCCAAAGCTGGCTGGGTCTACAGAAACAATTTTTATGTTTCTGATTATATCATAGATGGGATAACGATTTTTTGCTTGTGTAGCCAAACTATAGGCAATTACAGTATCAATTGAAGTATCTGGAATTTTCCCTTCAACCCTCGCCTGCCATATAGGGCTATCTTCTCCGTGTCGCTTGCGCATATCTTCAACCCATTGATAACTTGCCAAACCTGGAATAACTTCTCTTTTTTGAACATAATTGGGGTTATCCCGACAATCCAAATGAATGGCCTTAAAACTTAATTTCGTTTCACGCAAAGCTCTGGCGAAAAAACCAGTATTTCGTAGGGGGTTACCAAAAAGCACAAGACGGGAATTTTCAGAAGTCATAATTCCTTCAATCTGCCCAAAAATTTCATCATCTACTGCTTGAGCCTCAGAAACAATTATTAATATATTAGAACTGTGGAAACCCTGGAATTTGCCTATTTGTCCTTTAGTTTCCTTTGTTGTAAAAGCAATACAAAACCAATTTTTCTCATCAAATACAAGTTTTCGAGCATATAATTCTCCACCTACTACATTCTTGCCTCCTGCGTGTTCATAATGACCTGTTAATTCAGCCCACATAATTGCTTCTATTTGACGGTCGGTATTTCCTGTCCAATGATATTTGCCATTTCTACGAATAAGAACAATACCCGAAGGCACAGTAACCGAATAGACTTTTCCGATATATTTCTTTTTATACCAATATCGTCTTTTACCAGAACGAACCTTTTTACCTTGCCTCAATATTCGTATGTCATATTCATCAGCCTTGCTTTCAATCCTTCTTCCATTCAAATAAGAAATCCGATTAACTTTTCTTGTAGTCATATTCGCAATACGGCCAGATTTAATTATCAGTTCATAAATATCATCTGCCTGTTGTTTATCGCCATATATTCTAATTCTATCTGTTTTAGTCCTATCTCCATTAGCAAAAGAACCATCGGCCATAAAGAGCCCATATAAAAATGACCAAATTTGGGAAGGCTTAGCTTGCTTGAGCCAATTAGGTATTGTTTTTTTACCTTCACCAATAAAATTACTTATATAAAAATTTGCTTTTTGTTTACTATAAATTACAAAATCAAATCTTTTATTTTTTTGATATTCACTAAAAGTTTCTTTATTTTTGACAAGTAATTGCCTTATATAATCTGGATATTTAGATTGGGTAAAAACGACATCGCATCGTCTGTTGGAATTCCTAACATATCCATCCCCAAACCAAAATCCAAAAAGCTCTAATTGGCTATTGGAAAAACCACAATCATTTCCAGTCCACAAAATTTCTTGATTGAAGTAAACATCCTTACCAAATATATCTTCCGCTTGTTTTATTTCATAATGATTGCTATATCGCTTTTTTACGTAGCATCGGTGATTATGTGTTACCAGAAATTCCAATCGCTTGCTTTTTAACCCCAACAAATAGCCCTTGTAATCATATTCAATATAATCTGTGGGCTTTCGATAAATCAATTGTCCTTTTTCTAATGTTGCTACTGCAATATTATGAGGCAAATTAGGAAATTTATACCATCCTTTTTCAGTTAATATCTCTGTTTCTGCATCTGAACAAGGAGCATTGATAATTACTTTGGAAGGATAATTGGTAAGTAGAAACCATAAAGGAAGCCCACCGCCTATAAAATCTTTACCTAAAGCGTGTCCAGAAGCAACAGCAACTTTTTTATGTTCCTTAACAGTTTCAAGGATAATATCTTCGCCCTGCCAAAGCTCTTTTACTTTAAGCCTTTCAAGGAAAAAACGCTTAGGATTGTCTTTGTAAATCTGGACGAACTTCTTCTGTTCGCTTATTGTCGGCATTCCCATTGGTAACATTTTTGATTACTTGGGCCAGAGTTAAGCCGGTATGGGCTATTTCTTGTTTGTCTCGCCAGTTAGCTGGTTTCCTATTTTTAAGCCAGAAAATAGCAGAAGTTGGGTCAGGTGCATAATGTTTTAAGACCTTAGCGGTAACTATTTTGCCCTTATAGCAGAATGTTTGTATTTCTGGATGGGTATAGCCGATTGCCCTATGGAAAAGACTACCAACAACATAGTTATCGGCTTTTTCTTTACCGCTTTTTAAGGCAGCTAAAAATTTTGGGTTGGATTTGTAATTTTTGAGGGATGCTACACATATTTCAATAATATCAGCAATCTCTTTATCAGTATGCCCATATCCAGCAAGTTTTTCAAGTTGTTTTAGCGAAATCTTATCTTTGTTGGATGGCCTGCCCACTTTTCTCTTCTTCATAACTTTCAATCGTTTCTTAGAAAGCGTTAGGCGAAATGTCCATATTAATAAAAAAACCGCAGAATTTGACGCATAAACAGATTATTCATCTGATTAAAGGTCAAACTAAACGGCTGTATGATTTATGTCCAGCGTTTTAGTTTGTTTATTTAGTTATCACGCAAAAAGTAATTTATACAAGTATATCACATAATAAGCAAATGTCAAGTAAAAAGATTATTTTTCTTTATCTAATCTCTGTAACCGTTTAATTCTCCATAAGTTACAACGCACAATAATTGCTAACTCTATGGCAAGAATGTCAAAACACAAGAGATTTATAAATCTTCCTAAGCGGAAATAACCACTTATTAAAAATTCATCAAATATTTTGAATATAAGAAGATAAAGCAGACTCATTCTTCATCACCGACTCTTTCTTTTTGTTCTTTATTGGCTCTAAACTTAATAATCGGTCTATCAATTTCGTCAAAGCCGACTGCACTCCCAGCAAAAATAATCAGCTTTATCGGCCACTCCCCGTGTCCGATTTGTTTACATTTCTCCCGCAAAACTTCAAAGGTTTGAGTTGTTTTATCCAATTATTTCCCAATTATTTTTTTATCTGCCTTCTCCCACAAAATCGCTGATATTATATTAATACCCAAAGCTAATCCTATTGCCCACAAAGCCTTATCAAATATATCTATCAAGATTAGGATTAAAAGGCCTGTAGTAATCACAAATATTGCCGCAACAGACATTCGTTCTGCTGCTTGCTGTCCTAAAGCTGTCTTTTTATCTTGCTCTGCCACTTCTGTATCCTTTTTTATACCCCGATTGCCAAATCTTGTGTTCCGTTCCTCTTTCCAATACCTCTAAATCCAAAGTATTCGCATAAGCGTTAAGCCTTTGCAGCTTCTCCTTTTCCGAAAGTGTTAGGTCAAGATAAGGCCGTTTGACTATCTTCTCCTTTTCCTCAATCTGTATTTCAACTTCCCTGCCTATCCTACCAAATCCAAAACCTGTGCCAAACCCCAGGACAAATGTAAAAACAATGAGCATAATCCCTAACCACTGCTCGATTGTCCATTTCTTATCCATTATTGCCTCCTTTCGGTCTAAACATTATCCACAAAACTATCAATATCACAATACCCCAGGCCACTTTGCAGTCAAGGGGCATTGCGTCCCAATAATTGTCTATTGCGTTGAAACCCTGGCCGGTTTGGGCTAAGCTATCGTAAGTCATTGAGCAATCTCATTTGTTTTATCTTTCATTTAATTTTTCCTCTCTCTCATTCATCGTGGCTCCTCCCAGAATGTTATCTCCCGCTTTGTAGCAGGGTAAAGCACCTTGACTACTTTCATCTTTCGGGCCCAAGAAGGCACAGGATAGTGGCCGGTATGTTCGTAATGGTCTGCCCCATTCGCGTAATCCTTGCCATCGATAAAAACCTCTTTAATGGCTGATTCGACAATTTCCTTTAAATCGACGCCTTTGAGCCGTTTGACATAAAGTCTGTTACTATGTATGAATTCAATTAAATCGTGCCTCTGAAGGGCAATTATGCCCAAATTCAGGCCATTGTGCAAACGATTGCGGACTACAGAAGCAATAGACAGATAAATTTCATAATCTCCAGAGGTGTCCTCACTAATTATCCCCATCCAAAGTTTATCTGGTATCTCCTCCGGCCAAACCTCCTGGACCCAGACTACGGCGCACAAGATTAAGCCGATGACTAAGTATAAAAGTAAGGCGAATTTGTGGGGGTTCATCTTATCCATTCCTCTGCTTTTTGGGCGATGGCGTAGGCTATTGCTTCTGCTCCCTGTTCATTGAGTCTTATGCCCAAAGAATTTCTTTCATTCAACAAATATAATAACTTCCCCTCATCAATTTTCAGTTTGACGGCATTAAGTCGAGAGATGAGCCGACCAGCCATATATTTATCAATCTCCTTTTGGTCTTCTGCCAATTCTGAATATTCTTTAATTGCATTAGGGTTATAACTTTCGGGCGATATTTTCTTAATCGCCTCAAGATACCAAATATGTAACTGTTCAGCTAATTTTTCCCGGTTCATTTTGGGCCTCCATTGTTGGCAATAAAGTTTAACTTCTTTTTCTATCTTAATGGTAAGGTTCTTCTCCATTATAAGTTTTCTCCATATAATCTGTATATTCTTTTCCTTTCAAACTACGCCAAAATTTCATTCGTTCATCTTTAGTCTGGTAATAATCCCAAAGAGATTTTACTATTCCTCTTTGATAAAATTGCTCAAATTCTATTTTCTGGGCAAAATGAACTTGACTGGCTTTAAGCCTATTCTCCATTGCTCCAGGAAGTCTAACAGAACTCAAAATATGTTGATGGGCACTTTCTAAAGTATTTGCGTTAAGAATATCATTCGTAGCCCATTTGCGACATAATTTAGTATCATTGCTTTCATTGCTTGGTTGTAATTTTTTCTGTGCCACTTTTTTCCTCCGTTTCATATTCCTGTTTATACTTGATGATAATCTTGGGTAATTGTTGCTTAAAAACGCCTATATCCAACTTGTCTTTAATCCAGCCACCCTCTTTAGCCCAATCAAAGGCTACATCTATAAGGTCTTTGCATACTTTAAAGCTGTATAGCTTCAAAAGGTCTTTCGCTATCTTACCGTCTTTTCCAAAATTGCAAGGATATGTAAAGCTAAAAAGGTTTTTGTATGCTTCTCCAAAATACTGTAAGAAGTCTTTGACTTGAGGCTCTGGTTTTGAGCCTCTACGAAGTATATTCTTTACATTATTATCATTATTGTATTTGTCTTGACCCTGTCTTGACCCTGTCTTGACCCTGTCTTGTTTGGTGTCTTTTTTATACAACTCATTACCTTGACTAATAGCATAATCAATCAAGTAAGAAACCATTATCCCCTGTCTTAAATATTGTCTGACTTTTTGACGGACTTTTAAACTTTTCAAAAAGGTTTCTACTTTGCCTCTACTCCAACGCCACCTCTGAGCTAAAAATCTTATAGACCATACTCCTTCTCCTCTTGTTAAATTGATAGTTGTTCCTAAATCCGAAGTAGTATATGTTTTTTCATTTACTGTTGCCATTTGAAATAAATCTATATATGCTTCGGCTTTAGTTCGTGGCCTATTTTCATTCCAAAAAGGACTATTGAAATAATCACGATTTAATTTGATGTAAGTTGATTGCTTCATTTTTGTCTTTTTTAGTTATATTACAATGTTTGCATAAAACTTGTAAATTGTTGAAACTATTTGTTCCACCTTTACTATAGGGTTTTATATGGTCTATTTGTAAATTTTCCGAAATCCCGCACTTTTTGCACTTAAAACCATATTTTTTTAGTATTTGTTCTCTTAAAACTTTAGAAATTGCTTTTCGTTGTAATCTAAATATATGTGGGAGATAAAATTTAGTGATTTTAAATAACTCTTCAATGAATGTTTTTTCTTCTTTATTTTTACTATAATGCCGTAATATATTTTCTAAATCGTATTCTGTTAAATAAAAATTCTTAATACAATCATCACAAATAAAAATATTCTCTTTTATAAACATTCCTGCTGGAGGAATAGCAGCTACTCCTCCTACTACAACAAAATATTCATATTCTTTTTGACAATTATCACAAATAAAACTTGGAAATTCTACTATTGTATCTTCGTTTTTTCCATCCCAATACTTCAATATTTTCCCATTCATTTTATCTTCCTAAAAATAGGAAGCCGAGAGCGACCTAAGGTTTCCCTTCGGCTGGTGTCCGCTTCTCGGGGAAGCAGGCTCTCGGCTAATTTAGACATAAAAAATCCCGAGCATTTTACGGACACCACTGTCGTTTTTCATTATCTCTTATCTCCTATTTTCCTTAGGATACTAATTTTACCATAGCACTCTGGGGTTGTCAAGTCTTTTTTATTATTTTATGCCTCGCCTTTATTAACTGTAACCGAGTTTGCTTCTGTTTCCACCGATCCTTTTTATATTCCGAAATAGTTTCTTTATTGCGCTCATAATAATCTTTCACTTTGGCTAAAACCTTTTGGCGATTGCGCTGATAATACCGGCGGTCGATTTCTGGTTTATCCATTCTTTACCTTCCCCTCAACCACCCGCACCAAATCCCCTATTGTCTTAATCCCCTCTACATCCGGCAGGGAAATGTCAAATTCATCCATTATTGCCCCTATCAAATCCATAAACATCAAGTCGTCAACGGCCAATTCTATAAATGTAGTCGTGTCTTTCAGGTTCTTAGCCTCGGTAGGAGTGAGGATGAGTTCGTCAATGAGGAGTTTTAGAAGTCTGTCTTTGATGGACATCTCAATTCACCCTCTCTGTTAATGGGCTGTTTAAATTATTTAAAAACCACAAGAAACTCTGGCTTCGCCTTTTTTCTGAATAGTTCTTATTATCTCATTAAAAGATTGTTCAATATCTTCCGCATAATCAAAAGGCTTTTCTTTTTGACCTTTATATTGCCTCTTTGCTATACGCATTAAGATAGGAATATCATAATCCATAAAAATAAACTCTGTTCCATATTGCGTATGAATACAACCAAAATTGTCTTTCATAAGTCTATACATCATAGACCGCCAGCCTGGAGTTATATTTTTTTTGCCAAGTATAATT
>Ga0114919_10001867_pt1 | contig 16960 bp, 26 predicted proteins | sample BlataG_FD_88682 | JGI IMG/M metagenome (GOLD analysis project Ga0114919, IMG submission 88682) | Deep subsurface microbial communities from Black Sea to uncover new lineages of life (NeLLi) - Black_00105 metaG | ecosystem: Environmental > Aquatic > Marine > Oceanic > Sediment | place: Atlantic... | reverse complement strand
GAAATGGATTTCATTGTAAATAAATTAGAGAATTACATTAGAATGAATGAAGATCCGGGTGCTTTATTTGAAACTCAAGGAGATAAGCAGATAAATACAATTATCAATAAATTTAATAATGATTTTGCTGTATCAGTCTTAGGTTGGAACATTCCTGTAATGGCCAAGCAAACTGCATCATATCAATTTGCAAGAGAAGCTATAGATAAGAAGTATTTATCTGGTGCTGGATGGGGAATAGGAGGTATTTTAGGAATAAATCCTATGAAGATATTTTCAAATATAAAATTGAATAAACCTTTTGACGAAACAGTATTACCTTTAAAGTTTGTTGCTGACATAAAGAATCCTACCTATCAAGAGATATTGGAAAATTCTCCTACATTATTTTCGAGATTACAAGGTTTAGTAACTAGAGAATTAGGAGAAGCTGTTTTAGGTGGGCAATTTGCTAAAGATGAAATAGTTCTTAACATCAAAGGTAAACGAGTTGTTATTGATAAGGCTAGATTCATGGAAGGAATAAAGATTTTTGATAATGTAACTGTAATGACTATTTGGGAAGCAGTTAAATTAGAAGCTAAAGATCAGACTAATTTCAAAGAAGGTAGTGAACAATTTATGGCGTATGTAGCTGAACGTACTGAAGATATAGTCGCTCAAACTCAGCCTACATATGACAACTCAAATAGAATGTATTTAGCTACAAGTAATAACCCTGTATCTAGGATGTTTACTATGTTTACTTCAGCAACTTCTAAGTTAGGGCAAATGAATATGGAAGCTGCTATTGACTATATGAATGAGCCTACTAAGGAAAACGGAAAGAAATTTAGAAAAAGATTAATTAATACTACTGTTGGAGTTGGTTCTTGGATTGCTGCTGTGAATTTAAGTTGGATGGCTTTGATGGTTCCGATATTAGGTAAGGATGATGAGGAAGAAATTTTCACTAAGAAAAATTATGGAATTGAATTATTAAAATCTTCTTTTGCTCAAATACCTATTGCTAGAGAATTGTTTGGAGGTATGTTATCACGGCTTGATGATAATCCAATGTGGAAAGACAATATGGATGTTCCTATTTTGGATTTTATAAATACAAGTATGGATGGTGGAGCTGAAGCTATTAAACTTTTTTATGAAGGAAATGAGAAAAAACATTTTCAAAAAGCTACAAATAGGCTTTTAAACAATACGGCAATCATGACAGGAACACCTGTTAGTTGGTTGAAACTTATAAAAATGAATACGAAGGCAGATTAAATGCTGAATTATTAATATATTTGTTATATGGATTTAAATTTAAATTTCGACATAGAAGAACAATTGTGTTGTTCGGATTGTTGTAGTAAGATTGTAATTAAAGATACAACTTGCGAATATAATCCAATGTATCCTGCTCAATGCTGCGATGGGTACGGGGTATTAGATGTTCCTACGGTTTATGATATTGATAGAGTTTCTTTTAATTGGATCTTACCAAGTGGGGCTGTCAATACTTGTATTGAAACTGATTGGACTCCAGGAAGAAGAGGTAGAACTCAATTAGTTTTATCTCCATCAGGAACAAATGGAAGTCTTGCTGTTAAGGTAAACGGGAATTTAATAGGATACTCTATGTTCATTACGGACATGGCTACAACTATTTATTCTTTTGTTTCTGTTGTTAATGCGATAGGAGTTGATACTGGATATAGAGCTAGTTATGATGAAGACAATGATATTATAACAATTGAAACTTTAGAACCTACTGATACTGAAAATGGGAAGCCAATTACTTTAGAAGTTACTGGAGATTTAGCTGGTCTTTTTACAAATAATTTCATTGACGAAGGAACGAGTAACACTAGATCTTTATGTTTAAATTCTAATGATATATACGGAAGTAGAGATTTAACTCCTTGCGATGGTAATATTGAAGATGGAGTGCATAAAGTTACTTACATTGTTTATAATGATCTAAATGAAGAGATAGCTAGAAAAACTAATAACGTATTGAAAATGTGTAATCTTATAGCATGTATGGAAAATGCTAAGAAATTACAGATGGATGGTCAATGCGGATGTAGTAAGCGTGTTATTGACAAGCGATTGTTAGAAATTAGATTACAGATGGAGATTGCGGAAACAATGATGGCTGAAGGTAAGTGTGATTGTGCGAATGAATTGGTAATCGAATTAGGTAAGAAATGTAAAAATATTTGTTTGGACTGTGATTAGTTTATATGAAGCCATATCGTCAATTTATGAATCTGATTCTGGAAATCCTTCTATTATCTTGTCGGGTTTAGATGCTTTTATATTTCCTAGATTTATATTTAAAGGTAGTGCTGATTGCAGTACCTTTTACCTTGACGATATGACTGATTATAATGAAGTCGTTGATATCGATATAAATGAAGTAAGAACAAATGTTTCTTTGTATTTTAAAAGATGCTGTGGATTAGAATGTTTATGTCCATTAACTTCTATATCTACAAATGGCAGGTTAGATTTTGATAATCTAAGAGGTGATGGTACTTATGTAGTTCTTATTGATATGTCTTACTCATATTGGACAGTATGGGAAGGTGAGGGTGATCCACCTGTTGATTGGGAGCCTGAATATATTACTGTTTTTAAACAGATTAGAGAAGAATTATCAATTGATTGCTGTAAAGCAATGAGAGAAAATATTATTTGCACTACAGAATCTAAAATGAATGGTATTCTATGTGAGATTGTAAAGCGTAGAAACGTGGGGAGAGATTGGTGCAAGTTGATGTGGTCATTATACGAGTTAAGTAATGTAAGGTGGTTAATGTTAAGGTCATGTATAGATTGTAATGATACACAACTATTTAAATGTTATGTAGATAAAATTAAATCATACGACTGTGGGATGTGTTAATTGTAATAAAGGTGGTTCATGTGGTGGTTCATGTGGTGGAGAAGTTAATCAGTATTTAACTTCTTTAATAAAATACGATGGAGCTAAGTTTACATGTACTGATAGCCAAGATAATGTTCTTTTCGAAATAAAGCCTTGCATGACTATGAATGAACTTTATGAAGTTCTATTCGCTAGTTTATGTGCAGGATTAGATCTTGTAAATGGAAACATTATTAATGTAGGATCAGGTTCTCAATGGTATAAAGGACTTAATGGAACTACAAATGAATTTAGAACTTTCTTAGTAAATCCTGGATTTACTGCAACTCAAAATGCAAACGATATAACTTTAGGAATTAATTTCATTTCTTCAGATGGTTCAGTATCGATTGCTGTTGTTGGAAATGATATTGATTTTGTAGCTAATGCTGCTGCTGGAGTAGTCAATGTAGGTAGTGGTACTGGTGAGATTTATGCAGGTATTCTTGCAGGAAATCATCAAATGCGAAGACTTACTGAAGACAAATGGATTAAGATTGAAACTTCTGGTTCTGATGTATCTATTAGAGGTAAAAGAATAGGTCATAGAGAAACAACTTTTAAAGCAGGTAGTGGAGCAGATCATTTTATATTTAGTGAAGGAAGTTTAGTTTATGCTGGTCAATTAGGAATTACTGATTTAGGTAGTGAACTTTCCATTGTTCCTATAAGTGAATACTTATGTTTAGTTAGTGCTTATGTAAATGTATCTGTGAACGTTGCAAGTACAGAACCGGGAGCCTTAATTTTTAAAATGATACTTCCAGATGATATTGGTTTAAATACAGGTGGTGCTACTCAAATAACAAATAGTTATTTACAAAATAATTTATCTACTTGCTATTATGACATTCAATTATTTGATCCGAATACAGATGTTCAAAATAGATATGCAAATAATTTAATAGCAGAAGCTATTGCTTATTATGATGATGGATTAGGAACTAATGAGATATTTCCTTCAGGAACAATTTCAGGAAATGTATTGGCTTTACGATATATCTTTTTAGATGGAACTCCTGGTCTTCATAGATTCAATGCAAGGGTAACAATTCCGATTAAATTAAATTCAGATTGGGATTATTTAGAAGGTATTTCAGTTAATTATAATAGAAACTGGTAATGGGATTTGAATTACAACATACAAGTCAAATAAATTTCGATGGCACTCCTTTGGATTGTGTTGTTTATAATACTGTATTTGGTAGTTGCAAGCCTATTAATAGAATGATGAATGATTTATTCACGGGAGTTTGCACTTTATTAAATGCAAGTTTAGGTGATATGAATAATGTAGGTGGTGGATCAGAATGGTATGTAGATCTTACTTCATCTCCTTATGAGTTTAGATCAATTATAACTAATCCCGGATTAGATTTAATTAATACTGGAAATGAATTAAGACTTCAAAATAATTTCATAAGTAATAATAACAGTATGTTATTCTCTAATTCTGGTTCAGCTTTAGATGTTAAAACTACTGGAGGTGATTCATTTATAAATATAGGTACAGGCACTGGAGAAATCTATTTTATTTTTATGGCAGGATTCTTTCAAATGAGAAGAATTCGTTTTGGATACTATCTAATATCTGATATTGCTGTAGATAAAGGTTTTGTTAAAACTACTACTGTATCAAATGATGTTATTATTCAAGAAAGAAAAGGGGGGTACGCTACTGTAGATTTTACTTATGATTCAAGTAAGATAGACATAGGAGTTTGGGTACCTATATTGGCTGCTACTCCTGCGAATGTGAATGAACCAATTACAGTTAATAAATGTATAACTAGACATTGTTTGTCAGATAATATAATGCTTATTAATTTTGACATAGATATTGAATTTGAATTAGATTATGTTTTCCCTTTGGATGGAAGCATGCTGATAGGTTTATCTATGACAAGTTTTTATGATGATTTAACTGGTGGTTTGACTGCTACTAATTTAGGATTTTCATCTCCATTTGGTGGTGGTGGTCAAGTGAATTATAAAAAAATAACTCAAAATCTAGTATTTTACGACTTAGGTATTGGAGTAAATAAAGATAATGTAGATGATATTACGGAAAGATATTCGAAGAAAAAATTCTGTGAAGCAAAGTTAACTAACGCTATTCCACAGATAGGTCAGGATTATGATTGGCCACAATTAAACGGCAGTTTCGATCAATTATTATTTAATATGATTCCTGTTTCTCAATCTAATAAAAATTTAGTTCATAGATTTGTTAGTAGAGGAACTATAATGTATGCTGTTTATCCAAGGTCTTTAGATAATACTACATCTATTGCTGATTTATACGATGAAACTATTAATATTGAAAAAAACTTTTAAGATATGTGTAAATGTGGATCTAATGAACCTACTACTCCTGTAAACAAATGTGGAAATGCTGTTCCTAAAACAGCTTGTGATTATTATTTTACTGGAGATATTATCTATGATGGTGAAGATTTACTTTGTGGTCAAGAAGTAATAATTGCCAATGGAGATAAGATGAATAATATTTTAGCTAACTTAGTAGCTAGAATATGTATTTTAGAAAACGCTTAATAAATAAAAATAAATATGAAAAGTACAGTTAAAGTAAAGGTTGGTGATGTTTATAATTTAGATCAAGCAATTGGTCATTTAGTTTCTTCTACTACAATGATGAGTGGAGGAATAGTTTACGGATTAAATAGAACTTCTAAATTTTGTGAGTCTATTTTAAAGCCAGTAAATAAGAAGAGATTTGAAGAAGGTAAAAAACATTTTAAATTAAATGAAGCTGGAACTTCTTTTGAGATGGAAGTTTTATCTGATGAAGAAAAAGCTTCAGGTAGAATGGGATTACCTAAATTATTAGATGGTAAAGAGGAATCTGTTAGAAAAGATTTCGAAAAAGTAATGGAGGATTTATTATCCGAGGAAATTGATTTAGATATTTATATGATTTCATATAAGGAATGGCAAACATTACAATTCAATCCTCAATACAATCCTTTAGTGTCTATTATTATAGATGTTTTGGTTGAAGAACCTTCAGATGTAGAATTAAAGAAAGTATAATGCTTGTAAGAGAAGATTATAAAAAAGAATTAGAATATCCTAATAGAACTATCTCCATTAGAGATAAGGATAAGAAACTTGTTAAGCGTATCCAGGAATGGATATGCTTAAATAAGTATCATACTCCTAATTGGGATATTGAAGTAGATATTGATGGTTCTTATGGACAGATAACGAGTTCTGCTATTTATGATTTTCAAGAATTATACGGAATAGATAATCCAAGTGGCAATGTAGATTCTAAAACTTGGTATTTATTAACTCTTCCGTTGCAAAAAGCTTTTACTAAAAAAGATTTTGCGGATAAGATTGAATATAAAGAAAGAGTTGTTTCTTATATGGAGCAGTTTGTTTCTCAGCATCCAACAGAATTGTTTCAAAATTCAGGCGCATGGGTTCGTTCTTTCATGAAAGGTAAAGAAGGAAGTTGGGCTGCGTGGTGTTGTGGTACTTTATGCACAGCTATGGATCATGCTGCCGATTCTATGGGCAAATCTATGAGTGAGTGGATAGATTGGACTTGGAGTTGTGATGAGTTGCTTAAATCAGCTAGAAATAGTTCAAAAGCAACTTACTATTCTCCAAAACAGATTAAAGAAAATCCACATTTAGTTAGTCGTGGAGATATATTTTTAGTAATGAAGAGTAGTTCTGATGCTACTCATACAGGTATTATTAGTGATGTTGATGGTGATGTTATGAAAACGATTGAAGCTAATACCAATGATGAAGGAAGTCGAGAGGGATATGAAATGTGTAAGCGTTTTCGAAAAATCTCTAGTGGAAAATATGGTATAATTAAATTGTTATAATAATGTCAAGAGCAGAAAGTGAATTAAGTAGAGGTGCTGTAGCGGTTAGTGCTACCAATAAATATCAGTTATGGACTGTTATGGAATTGGAGAAATTAGTAACTTCTTTATCTCCAGGATTAGCAGGATTAGCTACAGAAAGTACTTTATTAAATATTCTAAATAATATGATTGCCAGTCAAGACGTAGAAATACTTCTTGTTAGAGATACTGGAAATGCAGATAAAGTTGTTCAGCAAATTAGAGAATACGATCAAGGAACTGGATTGTGGACTACAAGATATGAGGATGTTAATGGAAATCCTTATGTTCCTGTAGGCACTTTAGAGTATTTAGATCCTTCCGCAGTACTTAATTTAGTGTTATCTGAATTAGTTTCTCTTAATACGACAGATTTCGCCACTCAAACTACATTAGAAGCGATCAGAGTTTTGATGGTAGCTTTAGACGCAAAAGATTATGCCACAGAAACAACATTAACAGCTTTTGCTGCTAAGTTGAATACACTTGGTCAAAAAGCATCAGCTGCCTCAGCTCCGGTAGTATTATCTACAGAGCAGGAAGTTATTTTAAATGCTATTAAAACAGCAGTTGAAAATCTAGACATAGACGTTGATGGTTTAGCTACTGAAGTTACTCTAGAAGCTATTAGAGTTTTAACTGTCGGCATTGATAATGTATTAGATGCTATAAAACTGGATACTGCAAACTTAGACGTAGCTTTATCTACTAGAGCTTCTGAAGCTACGGCTGCTGCAATTGAAACACTAGTTACAACCAGTAACAGCCTTTTAACAGATATTAAAGCAAATACTGAACCTGCTTTATTACAGTCATGTGCTCATGTAGATTTAAGTAATACTTCAGGAGTGTTTGGAGCTGGTTCTAGAGCATTTTCAATTGTTATAGAATCTGGAACTGCCTCAATCGGAGGCTTAACTAAATCAGCACCTTATGGCGTAAGTTTTAGTGCAGATAGTAATGGAACATTAGGAGGTATTACATATGACGCAACAATAGATCCAACAGCTATAGTAACCGCAGTAAGAGTACAATAAAAATATTAAGATATGTCAGGAACAGGAATAGCCTTTCAGGGCCATGATAAAAATATAGTAGAAGATAGTTTAGTACAAGATGCGAATCAAGTACAAGACTTAAACAATTTTCAACAAGAATTTAAGGATGGTAAGTTCTATCTTAATAATACTATACAGTATGTTGAAGAACAAGACTTAGGTAATTTTGGAACTACTCTTAACTTAGATTTTACACAAGGTTCTAATAGTATATACGGTAACTTAAATAATGCATCTTTGACTATTAATGTTCCTACATTAAATATTAAAGGAGCCTCTTCAGGTAAAATTTGGATTACTAATACTGTTGGTGCTAATACTGTAACTAAAGGTACTAACGTTGTTACTAGTGATGGTGACGCAATAGAATTATCCCAAACTATAGGAATGGTAGATGTGTTGTACTGGTCAGCATCTGAGATAAAAGGTTTAGTTTTAATATCAGTTGTAAAAAATGTAGTGTAATGTTACCTATTGAAGACATAGCGGGAAGAACAGGCAGCGTTCCATTAATAGCTTCTATTGTGTTAAAGACAACACATGTTGGACCTATAAGTTTTAATTTTCTTAAAACAGGATCACCTTTGTATTATGATATGGGCGATGGTTCTACTTATACAAGTAATTTTGTTCTTCACAACTATGTTCTTGCTGGAGAAAAAACTATAACTATATATGCGGATGATCCTGCTCTTATTACAGGAAGTGGTGCTAATAATAGTAGAAATCTAACTTATGTAGATTTATCAATGACTACTAATATGACGGGTGCTTTTAATTATAGTACTAATAATATTACAACTTTTATTTCACCTACATCTACTGCTGGGTTTAGTACCTTTAGAATGGATAACAACCCATATGCTGGAGTATTAGACTTAACACCCTTTAGAATATCAGGTTTACTTTACTTCTACAGCATGCCTAATATTACAAATGTTAATTTAAATACTGATGTTTCTCAAGTATGTACAGATTTTAGAGGGTATAACTCCGGATTTACTGGAACTTTTGATTTTAAAGGCGTATCAGTAAATGGCAGTAACTGTTGGTTATTCCAATGTTCTAATTTAACACAAATATCTCATAAAATAGCAGCAGGTCAAAGTATAACAAGTTATGCCTGCCATCAATCTAATATTACAGGAGTTCTTGATTTATCACAAGTAGAAATTAAAACTTTCTATTCCTTCTATGATAATCCTAGTATGACCAATATACTTCATAAAGCTACTACAACAATAGCAATGAATAGATATTTTGCTTGGAACACAGGTCTTGTTAACCCTGATACAAGTATGATTGGTGCTATGGGTGGTAGTATTAGAATATATAACTGTCCTGATTTAGAAACTATAACCTTTCCAGCAAGTACACCAACGGCTACAACTTCTGTTTGGTTACAAAACAATCCTGAGTTAGAGGAAGCAGACTTAGCAGGATTTGCTAACATCACTGGTGGTGTAAACTTATATTCTAATGCTTCTATGACTGATGTATATTTCCCACCTGTGCAGGGAACTGGGTCTATAAGTATAGCAGCTTATGATTGTGATTTAATGTCCACTTGGGATCTAAGTAAGGTTAATTTGACTGGCTCTCAAAGCATGGGTGATTTATTCCCTGGAGGGATACCAGGAACTAATAATGTTACTACATTCATATTTAATCCATCCAATGGAAATGGAATAACTTTTTGGAATACACAATATTTAGAAAAGCTTATAGGGTTAGATTTTTCAGTAATGCCAGTAGGAGCATTGAATAACTTAACAACCTTTTCTACATTCCAACATAACAATATGCTCGGTGGTATTCAATTTCCTTTAAGCACTTGTGTATTAAATAGTTTTGCGGTATATCAAACAAATTTAAGTAATACTCCGGGCGGTGGTGTAGGAATAATAGACATTACACAATTGCCTAATATGACAGATGTTAACAATCATTATTCTACTCTGATATACAATAGTTGGACTACAGCTCAAGTAAACGAAATGCTTGTACTTTATGATACAATATCAGTAGGTGGTTATACAGGAAGAACTATACAAATAGATAATAACGCTGCTCCTGATGGTTCAGCTGGCGGTTTTGATGGATTAACGGCTAAAGCTAATCTTATAGCAAAAGGATTTAATGTATTAACAGCATAATTATGATAACAAAAGTAATAGAAAGAAATACTGGTAATGGATTTACTGAAGTAAGTTTTGAGGAAACTGTACATAACAGTACTGATATTCTTAAAGCTAGATGTGTAAAATCCATATATAATTATGATAATAACAGAATAGAACATATCTTTAAGGTAGATATTTATAATTCATCTGATGTATTTCAATCAACTTATTATGCTACTTACATGGATTATAACAAACCAGCAGTTATAGAGGCAGAATATGATGAGTCAGGAGATTGGGTTCAAGATATTGAAACAATAGAAGAAGCTGATAACAGAATAGATCAATTAGATGCTTTATTTGCATCACAAATTAAACCGTTATTAATAGCGGGTATGAAAAAACATTTAGGATATTAATTATGGCAGATTCAAGTATAATTTTTCAAGCAGATAGTCATCAACCGGGTTCATTTATTGATGTAAATGAAGGCTCAGGAATTGGAACTGTTCTTAGAAGACAAGATAGAACAGATTTTAATTCTATAGGATATGGAACTTTAGATATGTCTGATGGAGATGCTATTCCTAGAGGAACTGTTGGTCAAGTTGGATTTGTTAATGGCTATAATCTTCTTGGAGATGGATATGCTCAATTATTGCTTGGCTGGGATAACATAGGAAATGGGAATTACTGTCTTGTAAATGGAATTTCTAATGATACTTTTGGTGGTGGATGTGTAGTTGTAGGTGCTGCTTTAAGCAATCAGGGTGGTAATGCGATGGGTATTTTTGGACAAGCCAATACATTACCTGCTGGGAATCAATATGGATTACAAGTAGGTAATGGAACTACTTCTTCAATTGGCTCTAGAGTCCTTAATGCAATAACAAGGTCTGATGCTTTTAGAGTTTATAATCGTGGTGCAAATAATGGTGCGATTGAGGCTCCAAGTATTACAAATGCTATTATCAACTCTGTAGGATCTAAAGCTCTAGTTTCAAAAGAATATGTTGATAAAATTTATAGGAAAGTTCAAGGTGATCTCATAAGGGTAGGTCAAACAACTATCCCATTAATGAATCAACAAAATAACGTATTTGAAAATTATATCCAATTATCATTAACTCCAACTGTGTCAGATAACTTTCTTATATCTTTAGCTTATTTATGGAGTATGGATATAGGAAGTCAGAATTTCATTGGTAGACTAAAAGTGGATGATGGTGTTACAACAGAAACCATAGATTTCATACAAGAACCAAAAGATACTGGTGGATTAGGTATCTTAGTTGATACTCTAGCTGGAGGAGTTATAGGCGCACAAATAAATACTGGAACATCCACAAGAGTACCAGAGCAATTCTCCTTTAATAAAGATCTAATTGCTGGAACTACCTATACAATAGCTTTAGATTGGGCTGGAACAGCAATTAATTCAGAAGCTACAATTTATCAAGCCCAAATTTGGGTTGAACAAAAAACAATAATATAATTATGGAATATTTTACAGATTTTTATACCGATAATGAAACTGGACAGCCAGTAAGATTTAAGATTGATAAATATGATATCAACTTCACTGAAGAATATATTAAGGTATATTATTTCATAGAGCTATTCAATACAAATCAAACTAAATTAGTTAAATCAACACCATCATTCTATATAGTTAAAGACTCAGCAAGAGAAGTAAGTTTTGTAGCTCCTACATTATCAGAAGAGCCTTTAGCCACCCCCTTCTCAGATTGGATTGATTATATGCCAGTAGGGATTACTATGATTCAATTATTTGTTGGATCAACACTTCCTAAAATTCTAGAGAAAGAAGGTGTATCTTAAAATTAAAAATTAATTATGGATCCTGCATTACTAAATGAATTGGTTAAGGGCGGTGGAATGATTGGAGTTCTAGCTGCTTTTATTATATATTTTATACGAGAAAAAAGAATTCAAGCTTCTGAATGTGCTTCTGAAAAAGAAAATTTAAAAAAAGAATATTTAGAAGTTATAGCTAAAAAAGAAGTTGAAAATGAAAGGCTTCAACTTTTAGTTAGAGAATCTAATGTTGAAAATACATCTCTTATTTATAAGTCTTTAAATCTATTTGAAGCTATTAAAGAAAAAAATGAAAGTCAGCATATTGAATTAAAGATATATTTTGATGGTAAATTAAATACGTTTAAATCAGAATTGGAAAATTGTATAAATAATTTAAAAAATAAATCATGAGTAGTAAGGTAAAAAAAGTATTGTGTGAAAGCTTAGATTCTAAATTAAAAGAAATAGGATGTCATTCCGAATTAAAATTATTTGGATCACCAGTTTCAGATTTTGATTTTAAATCATTATCTAATTCGGAATTTCAACAAATACGAGAGTTATTGAGAAGTAAAATCAATAAATACGCATCAAGTATATTATAAATTTAGTAAATTAGTAATCTTAATAATTAATTAAAAAATAAATTATCATGAAAAATATGTCAAAAGGAAAAGATATGTACAATGGATCTGTTAAACAACAAACTCCAAACTGTCCAACTCCAAAGTATAATACTGGGTTGAAAAATAATACTAAAATAAGAAAACAATCTAAGTAGTATGTCCGTTTCGAATAGTAAAAGAAGGCAAAGTCAGTTTGGAAATAGATTGATATCATTTAGAGATCTATCTAAAACCTTCAGTACTTTATGGGAAAAGTTAAGAATCTATTCTGCTACATCATGGCAGGGAGATGAATATATTCTCGACAGTGAAAATGAGATCTATAATGTATCTGAAAACGATAGTTATATTTACATTAGAACAACATCTAATGTAGTTCTTACTGATGCTAAAGATCGACAAATTTTAGTACTTGTTGGTGCTCCGGGTGAATATACATCAACTATAAATTTAGAGGCTGGTGTTCTGTTAGACAATAAAAGTTCTGATGGAAGTATATCTGCAAGTGAAACACTTACACTTAGGTATTATAAGGAAGATAAAAACTGGGCTATATTAAGCTTTAGATAAAAAAAATTATGGCAAAATCAACTAAGAAACAATCAAGTAGTACAACTAAAAGTTCTAATCCTAGAACACAAGCTAGGAAATATGCTAGTTCAGGTTCTACTCCTAAAGTTAGCTCATCTGCTGGAAGTTCAAAAAGAACAACAGTTAGTTCAAAGAAAAGTACAGCTTCATCTGTAGGAACAGATAAGTCAGCTAAAAAGAAAGCTAAAGCAATACAAAAGGTTGGTACTAAATCTTATAAGTCAAATAAAAAAGCTTTAAAAGCTAAAGGTTCTAAAGCTAAACCATTTAAATCTGTTGGAGCTAGTTTTTAATTATGGGAAATTTAAAAGAGAATATCAGAAGTATTTATACAACCTCAATGGGTATTGCTTTAAGCGTTATTATGGTTGTATCACATTTATTAGATAAAACAGGTGTTTTAGGAATGTATTGCGGTATAGGTGTTGGTTTGATTTTAGTCTTCTTTAAAGATGAGTGGGCAACAAAGTTATTTCAATTAGCTGTTGGATTTTTTAAGAAGAAAACTAAGTGAAGTTATTTGCTTACATATTATTGATTGGATTACTTGTTTCTTGCTCTGCTCAGAAGCGTTTAAATGGATTCTTACATAGACATCCAGAATTAGCTAAAGATGTAACAAAAACGATTATAGATACCACTACGATCATTACTAAAGATGTTCGTGTAGATACTATTCATTCAATTAGTGGTCTTCGAAGAGATACATTGATCATAAATAAAGAAAATCTAACAATAAGAACATTTGTTTATAAGGATAGTATATATGTCTTTGGTAATTGTAAGTCAGATACTATAACGGTAATTGATACTCTTACGGTTCCGGTTAGGCAATTTATATATCAACCTAAAACTATTTTAGATAAAATTAAAAATTGGTCTTGGTTGTTTGTTTTGATTGGTTTGATTTTGGTTTTGATTTTGTATGGATTTAAGTGGTTAAAAAAACATTTTTTATAAGTTGGTTATGAGTTACAAGGAAGTTGAAGTGAAAGTTATGGGCGGTAGGCAAAATGGTTCTACATTTATGTTAAACGCATCTAATATCAATTATTATAGAGCAATGATTGATGCTGATGGAATTAAAGGTAAAGTTAATACAATGCTATATTTTAATGGTTCCGATAAAGCAGTTAGATTAGAGTGTACTCCAGATTATCTTTCAAGAAAATTAAAGAATTCAATTGATTGTAGTCATTTGACTACAGAAAATTTTAATAAAGTTATTGATTTTGTAAAAAATTTATCTTAAATTAGATTTTCTAATTATTGGTTTAGTGGATTTATTAGTAAAAAAGGTAGCCGTATAGCTACCTTTTTTATTTTAGAATGTTTCCATTAAGAAATACTTATCCGGATCTTTTACTTTATCTACAAAGAAATCTCTATAGATGTTTTGTAATCTTTGGTATTTCTCTCTTCCTACTTTTAATGCTTCTGCTGACATTTCAACAATACCACAAGTAAATGGATATGTTTTCTCGATCATAATGAAGTAGAATTGTTCTTCTCCAGTAATATCGCAATAGTAAGCTGCTTGTCTATCATATCCGTATTTAATAATTGTATTTCGAATAGTCTGAGAAGTAATCGGATCTTTAGATCCTTTTAAATCTGCTAAATAATTTCCGAAATTACGAATATCAATTTTTCCTTTACGTTTAATGTTACCATTAACATCACGATATACCTTTTCAAATAGATTATCTTGACTTGTAATTAACTCTCTTATTGTTTTATGAGAATTAAGTTCATTTGCCATACATTCGTTGTTATAATGATCGTCATAATCTATTATTATTCTTCCTTTTGATTCTGATAACTGTTCAGTTTTCCAATCTTTGTATTTATTAGTTGCTCTTGGATTCTTTGATCCTTCAGCTTGAAGAGTAATCATTATCTTTCGATCATCTAAAATAAAAAATCTATCTTTTACTTTTTCAGGTTCTAAAACTATTGTGTGAAAGTGATTCCCTACATCATTATGTTTCTTTTGAGTTTGGCCATTTATCAAATAATTTTGTAAATGTTTAACTCCACCTTTTGAGATCATGCTTAACATTGAATTAGTTAAGTATTCTTTATCGGAAAAATATTGTTCATCATTCCAGTTTAGTGTTTTTATTTTCATATCCTTAATGTCTTTTAGCATTGCTTCTTGCAATGGATTATTTTTAAATTCCATGTTTTCTTCTTCTTTTAAATAATTTTGGTTTTGCATCTTTATTTAATTCCTGGTATTCATCTTTAGAGAATAATCTCCAATCCTTACCTCTTGATAGTCCATATTTATAAAATTCTTCAATATTTAATTTATATACATATGGATTTTGTTTTAGTGTATATTCTTTATTTGCTCTAGTTACTGTAATTTCTGTTTCTTGTTTATCAGTAATTGATAATTTATTGAATTTATAAGACATAAGTAAATCCATAATCATGTCTTTTGTTTCGAAATTGAAATACAATACATACTTTTTATCGTAATCATCTTTTAAGAATATTCTTTTTTTATATCTAATTTGTAGATCGCATAACTTCACTTGTGAATTGGTTTAATGTTAATACTTTGTTGTATTTGATTTTTCTTGGTTTTCCTGATTTGTTTGTAGTTAGGTATTTGGTTGGTGTGAATGTGTTTTTAAAGATTGATGGTACTTTGATTAAGTTTGTATAGATGCCGTGTTTATCGTATAAAAACTTAATGTTATTTATGGCTAATCTAGTCATGTTGTTATTATCCCATTCACCTTTTATTTCAATGATAGATGTTAAATTTCTATCGCAAATAAATGGAGTTGTAATTTTATTTCCTGAATATAATTTAGAGGTAAATACCCCTAATGCTTTTTCATTCCAATTTATTGTAAAGTCTGGAGTATATTCACTTGGCTTTAAAATCACTTGTTTCATTTGTTTATTTTCTACACGTTTCATTTCTTTAATGTATGAAATAGATAGTCCATTAGTTAAATTGAACGTATTTTTTTCTATACCCCAAGAAAATGCGTATCCATTTTCAACTAATTCCTCACAATACCAACTAAAATAAAATTCTTCATCTGAATCAAAATCTTCTCTTCTCATAATTTAATATTTACTTTTAATATATCATTCTATTCATAACAAAAGGGCAATTAAGCCCTTTGTCTTATTTAACTATTCTTGAAAATTCATCTTCTAGATCAGTAATTTTTTTGCTAGAGTTTACATCTCCGTACATATTATTAAAGTCATTAACAATATCCATTGCTTTAAAATATAATTTAATAATTTCATCAGCTTTTGTTGATGGATATTGTTTTAGATAATTTTCTATTGAAATAGCATTTTTCGGTATTATATCAAAGAATAGTCTGGAATGACATTCATCTTCTTCAATTTCTCTAAAATTTAATAAGATCCATTTTGTAAATAAAACTTCATGAGCTTCAATTTCTTCAAAGAATTTAATAAAGTTAGGATCTTGAGGATGTTGAAATACTTTTATTGTAGTTATTTCATCGCTTTTTAATAGGTCGTAACCTATTTTCAATATGTCATAATATTTTTCAGTCATATACTATTTTTATAAGTTCCTCATTAAAATTAAAATCTTTACTTAAAGATTTTCTTGATGTTTTGTATAGAAATCTAGCTTTCATTAAATGATCTATAACTTTCCATCTTAATTGAGATTGTTTGTATTTCCATTCAATATCTTCAATTGTTTGTTCTGTTGTTAGTTTTAAATCTAACATAGCTGATTTATATTCATCTGAAGTTTCCATATTATTTTTTTACTTATGTTTAATGTTTTTAATGTGGTTTATACAGGTGTTATATGCTATTAGTAAAAGAGATAGTTATTTCGCCTCTACCATCAATTTTTATTTTCTCAGCCATCTGCTTTTGGTACTCTAATATAAACCTACGCTTTATTTCTAAAGCTAATTCATAT
>Ga0114919_10001863_pt1 | contig 16979 bp, 15 predicted proteins | sample BlataG_FD_88682 | JGI IMG/M metagenome (GOLD analysis project Ga0114919, IMG submission 88682) | Deep subsurface microbial communities from Black Sea to uncover new lineages of life (NeLLi) - Black_00105 metaG | ecosystem: Environmental > Aquatic > Marine > Oceanic > Sediment | place: Atlantic... | reverse complement strand
GGCAAATATAATCTGAAAAAGATCTGTTCCGATAGCTACACTTGTAGGAACTCCTATTAAGTAGATTAAAGCAGGGCTCATAATAAAGCCCCCTCCCACTCCTAATAATCCGGAAAGTACACCTACCCCAAAACCAAGAAAAATTAAGTTCCATAAGGAAATATTTTCTATTTTTGAAGTGGGCAAAGATATAAGAGGAGGAATCTTTATATTGCGTATTTTTTGAGAAATTAAACTTTCTACTATTCCCCCTTGAGGTGCTCTTTTCTTTGCTTTTTTACTTTCTAAGAACATAGAAGTTCCGACTATAGAAAGAAGAATTATATAGATAATATTTATCCAAAAATCCATCGTACTGATAGTAGAAGCATTAATTATGATAGATCCTGAGCTTTTTAGTTGCATTAGAACTCGTGATCCCAATTCTACACCCACTACCGATCCCATCAAGATAAATCCAGCCAGTTTATAATCTATATGACCGTAACCTTTGTACTTCAAAGTTGAAGCAGTAGAGGTCCCTACCATCTGAAAAAGGCTGCTTCCTATAGCAATATTGTAAGGAACATTAAAAATTATATTTAGCAAAGGCACAAGGAGAAATCCTCCGCCTACTCCGAATAGACCAGAGAGAATACCGATAATAAAGCCAGTTCCAATAAAACCAATACAATTAATCATCTAAATAATCCTTTTATTTTTAGTAATCTTAATTATAGAAAGATCGGAGAAGAAGTGCAAATTAAATCAACCTGAATTACGCTTAGTTATTTTTGTTATTGCATATGCTAATATCATCCCAATAATAAAAGCAATTGTCATATTAGTTAATACAGCTAGTATTGCTATAGTGATGGTTACAGTAAAAGAATTTGTTTTCAAGCTATGTTTTCCCAACTCAATGGCAACAAAAACTAATAATGCACCAAAAACACCAAGAGGAATAATGGCTACAAATTCTGGGCTGGCAAAAAATAAGGCTAATGGTATTAATATCAATCCGCTAATAATGTTTGATCCGCCTGTCCTTGCTCCAAACCTGTATTGTGCAGCAAGACCACCGGCACCATGACACATAGGAAATCCACCAAAAGGAACAGATGTAAGATTCATAAGTCCAATACTTATGGATAATTTATCTGGCTCAACTTCCCTATTAATAAGATCTTGCATCAATAATGAAGTGGAAATTATCGCATTAGTAATAGTCAGCGGTACTTGAGAAATTGCCAATAACCATCCTCCTTTTAAAAAATCCTGAACTCCTGGAATAATTAAAGTTGGCAATGAAAAAATTCTTATCTGAGGAATACCATACCTTGATAAACCTATCACTATTCCGATTAATATAACAACTATTGCGGAAATATCTGCCAGGTGAATAGATTTATTAGCTATATAAAATAGAATGATGATGGTGATGCAAATGATAGATAGAGCGCTATCCTTTAGGACAAAATTGATTGAGGTTTTAAATAAAAGTAACGCTAAGCCCATTTGAATTCCTCTAATCACACTAGAAGGAACTTTTTCTTGAATAAATTTCATCCCTTTACAAAGACCCAAAATTAAAAAGAAAACCCCTAAAATTATTCCTGAGGCAGTAATTTCTTCCTTGCATAAGCCACCTGCGATAACGATTGCCCCGATGACCTTCATCGGTTCGACGGGCATAGGTAATTTATAATATACACCGGTGATAATGTACCATGCACTAAAGAATAACAGTATATGTCCTAAATTAAGATCTGAAACAATAGCTACCCCTAAAACTATAGGGAATAGTGTTCCAAAATCTCCTATAGCACCGGCTATTTCTTCTAAATTAAATCTAAAGTCTGGCCACTTATCAAATCTATTCTCGCTTTTCATAATTTATAACCTAGTAACCTCCATTATTTTAATAATAAGTTCCTCTTATAAAACTAAACATTTTGTTTAACTAACAATAAAAAAAGTATATCAAAATTGAACTTTATATCAATAGTCTTTAAACAGGTCATAATAATTTAAGGTAGAACTACTCCGTTCCTGGTTACTTCGAGAACCGCTTTAGCTGATTCGGTAATACCGGGAGGGAAACCGATGACTTTATATATGAAGAGAAAACCAACTACCCACAAAATAAGCATACAAAGAATCCATAGGATGAATCCATATTTTAGGAAATCGATAGGATGAATTATTCTTTTATCTGTCCCTGGGTAAGAGCTAAGGGCATAAATAATAGCATTGTTAGGAGTACCTACGATAAGAAAATGAGCAAAAGAGGTAGCAAAAGCAGTAGCTAATCCGACTGCCCAGGGTTCTCCTGCCCCACCGGAGAGAATTCCCATAGGAATAGTAATTGGACCTAAGAGAGACGTAGTAGCAGCATCACTCATAAAATTAGTCATAATCCCAGAAAAAAGGCTTGCTCCCACCAGTAAAGGCATCTCCCCATCTACTCCTAAGGATTGGATTCCATTTAAAAAGAATTTGGCCAACCAAAGAGCTGCTCCGCTATTTTGTAGTAAAGCTCCCATAGTTAAAGCCCCACAATACATAAACCAGGCATTCCAAGATATGTTGGACAAGATCTTCTTCCAATCTACTACTCGAAGTACCACCGGAATTATTAGGGCAAGCAAGGCAGGACCACCTAATCCCAAGACCTTACTCTTTGTTATCCATAAAAAGAGAATTGTTAACATCATCAACAAGATTAATATTTCATCAAGCTTCATTGGTCCCATAAGTTTATTTTCTTTTTTTATGGCTTCCAACCCGGGGGTTAAATCTTTTATTTTAGTTTTACGAAACATAAAAAGTAGATAAACAACTACTACTATGGCTAAGATAGGAACCAGGGGCATCCCATAGGCCATCCATTGGGTAAAACCCATAGACACATTATAATTATCAAAGAAACCCATCATAATAGCATTACGTCCACCTGCTGCCGGTGAACCAACACCACCTACGTTAAGAGCAAAACAAAGAGTAAGAAGAAGTAGTTTGGCCAGCTGAGGATCTTCTTTTATCCGCAATCCTTTATCATTTGCCCCTTTTAGTGCCCCGGCATAGATAATAACCATCACCGGAGTCATGAAGGCAGCAATAGCATGAGCAGATACAAATGCGCCTAAGATAGACATAGTAATAGCAATGGTAAAAATAGGAAATTTAAATCCTTTTACCCATCCTAAAATCCAACTAGCTAAACGTTTATGCAAACCAACTTCGGTTACTACTACCCCCATAGTCAAAACACCTAAAAGAAAAAGAGGGGCATCTCCACAGAAGGTTTTACCTATCTCTGCCTTGGGAAGCAGGTAAAAGAAATAAGCCAGAAAAGGCATGAGGATACCGACTATGCCGATAGGCAGCGCTTCGGTAGAAAAAAATATGGTAGCCATAGGAATTATTCCTAAAACCAATTTTGCCTTCCAGGCGGCTTGAGAAATACTGCTGGCTATCCCTGTTTTTATCATATTGTCCGCAAAACCATATTCTTGTACTACTTTTTTTAGACTTTCAGGAACAGGAAGAACAAAAGCTATAAAGGCAAAGATGGCAGTTCCTATAAGCAACCAGAGCATTTTACTGTCCATATAAATTTTATTGTAACTTTTAGTAGGTAATTCTTGATTCATTTATTTTCCTTCTATATTTGTTATTTCTTTAACTGTAATTTTTTAAATAAATCCTTGGCCTAAATAAGGTCTTTTGTCCTTATAATTCAATTACTAAAATCTCCTCTCTTTATTTTCTCAATGATATTATTAAATCTATCTATTGTATATCGAAAAAATTCTTGATAAGCCAGACAAAGATAATTCAGACGTGGCTTTCCCTTAATAAAAGGTTCACGCCAGCGACGGCATCCTCCTCGACATAGGCTAAACCAGGAACATTCTCGACAAACCGGGTCAACATAAATTGATGATTGCACAAATTGCTGTGCCGCCGAAGAATTTAATAGTTGAGAAAAGGATTGATCCTTTATATTTCCCAAATACCATTGTTCAATGACATAGAAATCACAGGGATAAACACCGCCATTGGCCTCTATGATAAATTGACAGGTACAACGCCCCAACATGCCACAGGCTTCTGGCGGATATCCCACCATCAATTGAAGTAAATTATCAAAATATCGGATACTAACAATTTTATGATGGATCAAATCATCATACCATAGATCAAATAATGTTTTTAAGAAACTACCATATCTTTCAGGAGTTAGGGAATAAGGGTATTGACCCGGATTTTCCTGCAAAGGATCCATGCAGGGAATAAATTGTATATACTGAAATCCTTTTTTTTTTGAAAAAAACGGTAAACCTGATGAGCATGTCGGGCAAGCTGTGAAGTGACCACAGACAAAACATTGAAATCAACATGATATCTTTGTAAAAGTTCAATGCCATGGATAATCCTTTGATAAGTTCCTTTCCCTTGATGGTCTACACGGTATAAATCGTGTATGGATTTGGGACCATCTAAAGATACCCCGACCAAAAAATGATTTCTTACAAAAAAACGGGCCCATTCCTGATCAATTTTAAGACCATTTGTTTGTATGGCATGATTAATTTTTATCTTTTTTTGATTATACTTCTGTTCATATTGAATGAGTCTTTGAAAAAATTCTAAACCAATCAGTGTTGGTTCTCCACCCTGAAAGGCAAAAGTACATTCTTCCTCTACTTCTTTTAAAGCCTTTTGCACTATTATTTCTAATAATTCAAAATTCATAAATTCATATGATTTTCGTATTCTTTTATTTGAAATATCATGATAAAAGCAGTACTCACATTGCATGTTACAATTACTAGAGGAAGGCTTTATCATTATACTTAACGAGTTAATCATAATAAAAACCTTTTCTGATACTTTTTATGTTTTCATTTATATTAAAATTGTATATAGTGTTTACACTCATATACTAAAATATTAATCTGTCTTTAATTGGTATAAAGTAAGCATCACAGGTAATAATTCTCTATCACGCATTTTTTCACATATTATCTGGTATAAAAAATATTTCTCTTATAAAATTATTATAGTTAATAGGAGTAAATTCACTTCCACATATATAACTTCGGGAATATAATTATATAAGAAGATTTTCTCCTTCGTAATTGCACTCTATAGCATAGTGTTTGTTTTTTCTGAAGTAATCCACCTTTAACTCTATTACAAAATGAGTCTTACTTTTAAGCCATGAATTACTAATTTAGAAATATAGGAATTTCTATTCTATCAAGATAGATTCGATTCTAGCCTTTATCGTATTTCTTAATTTTTTATATCGGATACTGTTTCTACTGGAATAAATGCCTTCATTTTATCATGATAATAATAAATGCTTAGAAAATAATTAAATTAAAAATGATTTCTTTGTTTTCTAAATAACACCTACTTTAATATTTTAAGTCCCATTAAATAAATAGATTAGTATAACTCATTTATTTCTCCTATTTATTGTCTTGTATGGCACGTAACAATCCCTATCAACATCAGGGAATTTATTTCCATATCGCACATATCTCCTGGCAAAATTTACAGTGGAACCAATCTCCCAATATGTTATACGCCCTTTTGATAAAGCATTGCTAACCAAGATGCTCTTTTTCTGATGCTTAATTATTTTATCTTTAATATTTTTCGTGTCCCATTTTTGCTGAACTAGAGAAAACATCATATTTTCCAATTCTTTATATTCTGATAAACCTGACAAATTTTTCAATTCATGTGGATCATTATACAAGTTATATAGTAATGGTGGATAAGCTTCGCTCCATACATATTTATATTTGTTTTTCTTAACCATTAATCTAGGAGCTAATGTTCCACTATCAGTCTGCTCAGCATAAGCAATATTATCCCAATTATTGCTATTCCCATTTATAACATCTAATAAAGTATGTCCATCTAGATCTAAAACATTTTTGTAATTATCAATATTGCAATTACATATATCAAGAATTGTAGGCATTATATCCACCAAAGAAGTGTTTTTAGTAACCCTTTCAGGTTTAAACATTAAGGGGAAATTGAATATTAATGGAACCCTTATAGATGATTCAAAAAAGGTTTTCTTAAACCACATCCCTCTTTCTCCTAACATTTCTCCATGATCAGATGTAAAAATTACAACTGTATTTTTATCTAGGCCTGTTTCTTCAAGAGCTTCAAGTAATTTACCTATTTTCTCATCGACATAACTAATCATACTGTAGTAACCGTGTCTAGCATTTTTAATATCTAAAATATTAGAAATCTTATCCATATTATACATTTCATAAAGATAACGAGAATGTGGATCTTGCTCTTCTAATGGAATTGGAGGAACTTTAGGCATGTCTATCTCATCATTACTATGCAAATCCCAATATTTCTTAGTAGTAATAAACGGATCATGGGGATGACTAAAAGAAATGAATAAAAGGAATGGATTTTTTTTATCTACTCGAGCAATTTCATATATTTGTCTTCGTCCTTGATAAAAAACTTCTTCATCATAATCCATTTGCATGTTCCACGCATAAGCATCTGCGTCTAGTGCTGAATCTATACTGCTAACTTCATTGCTTTTCACAAATCTTGCGTCTGTTTCCCAATTTGAAGTCCAAGAAAAATCAGCAGGATAAATTTCTGTTGTTACCCTATCCTCAAATCCATGTAATTGATCAGGCCCTATAAAATGCATCTTTCCAGCTGAACAAGTATAATAACCCTCAGATCTCAAAAAATGCACAAAAGTTGGTATTGAAGCCTTAAATTCAGCTCCATTATCATAAACCTCTATCTTAGAGGGAAGAGTACCAGACAACAAGCTAGCCCTTGCTGGAACGCATAAAGGACAGGTTGAATAATTATTTTCAAATACAATTCCATTTTTAGCTAATTTATCTATATTTGGGGTTTTTACAACTTTATTTCCATAGCAAGATAAGGCTAATGCACTTAATTGATCAGCCATTATTAGTAAAATATTTGGCCTTATTTTTTTATTTAATGATTTCATTTTAATATTCCTTTTTTTATATATATTTATAATTTTATAATTAATTTTTATTCTACTGGTGTTCCCATTTCAGATGTCAATTTTTTATATTCATACATAAGCCACTTTGTATATTTTCCAGGAACTCTTTCTCCAATTTTTTTGCCATCAATTTCTGAGACCGGAACAACTTCCCCGACTGTACCACATATAAATACTTCGTCAGCATTGTAAAATTCTGAAATAGAAATATTTCTTTCAATAACCTTATACCCTTTCTCTTTAGCCAAGTCAATTAAATATTTTCTAGTAATACCAGCCAATATGTAATTAATTGTTGGTGTTAAAAAAATGCCATCCTTTACCATAAAAATAGTGGTGCCATTGGTTTCTGCTACAAATCCATTTATATCTAACATAATCGCTTCATCAGCCCCTTGTCTGTTTGCTTCTATGCTAGCCATTATTTGATTTAGTTGATTCATAGAATGAATTTTTGGATCTAAAAAGTAAGGAGCAGCCCTTCTAAGGGTAGAAGTAATTAATTTAACTCCTGATTTATTATATATTGGAGGTTTGTAATCATATAACACTACGATAGATGCCTCACCAATATTATATTTTGGATTCATTCCTGAAACTCTTTTTTCCCCCCGAGTAACCATTAGCCTTATATGTACATTATCTCTTATTTTATTGGCTTTCACGCTATCTATAACTATTTTCTTCATTTCTTCTTGGGTAATTCCTATATCGATATCAATAGTTTTAGCAGATTCAAATAATCGTTTTATGTGATCTTCTAGCATAAACGCTTTTCCTTGATAGACTCTTATACCCTCATAAACCCCGTCTCCGTGCATGAATCCACTATCATACACTGAAATAAATGCTAATGATTTTTTTACAAAATTACCATTCACATAGACAATAGTATCTTCTTCGGACTTCTTAACCATAATAACCCTCCATTCCCATTAGCTTAATATTCTTATTATTAAAAAATATCGACTTATTAAAATCAATCCTAAATTCCATTTCATCATGATTTAAACTTTTAATTAATTGTTTAATTTAAAAATTCCCTAATTAAGCCCATAATATTTGGACTCTTCAATTTATATAATTATAATAATCAATACAGATATTTAATATTAATTTATATTTATTTATTATTCCTTTATTTTATTTAGGTTACCGTAATACATAGTGATCAACTTTCTTTAGTTTTTTGATTGATTAATTAAAATATCCTACTCTGGATAGTTCTCGTAAAACACCCACCCAGGGTTTACCCTGTTCTGGCCCTCTTAGTTTCAGCTTGCTGAAACGAGTTCACTAGTCAACTAACTCAAATAAATCATCGATTACTTCATCAAGAAGACCAATAAATTTCTTTTCGTCTTTTACACAAACATATTTTTTTTCATCAATTTTATCTATAATTCTGCTAAGCTTATCATTGGCGATAAGATTATTGCTTTTAAGCAACCAAAATAATTTACTTATAATTTCTACAAGGCGAAATGGTCCATAAATTTTAGGTTCATCTATACATCCCCTTGCACTTGTAGCTATATATGAAAATACCTTTATTATATCCTGTTCATTCATTAAATTCTTCCTCCCCATTTGTTTTCAAAAGAAACTTCTTCTACTGTTTTTCTCTTAGGAGGTTTTGCTTCTTTCATTGGATATCCAATGCTAATAATCAAATCTGGTGAAACATAATCTGGCAATTCCAAAATTTTCTGAATTGTTTTACCATTAAAAGATTTTACTGCACATGTTCCCAGCCCTTTTTCAGTTGCTAACAACATTAAATTTTCTGCTGCCATAGAAATGTCCATTAAACTTAGTTCATCTCTTCCTAGTTTTCCTCCTTTCTCAAATGCTTTTTTTTTATCACTACAAATTACAATGACATTAGGTGGATTACCTAATAATCCTGGGCTAAAAGAAATTATTTTATTCAATACTTTTTTATCATTAACTATTATAAAATACCACGGTTGCATATTACTTCCAGATGGCGCCCAAGTAGCGGCTTTTACTAATTCTAGTAATAGATCTTTTGGTATATCTTCCTGCTGATAGTGCCTAATGCTTCTTCTTTTCATTATTACATCTATTATACTATTCATTTTCTATCATCCTCTTTCTTAGGTGGTTTCATAAGATTATCGTCCTGGCTTCAAGATATGGTTATAAGTTGCACTCCAGAACCTCCATATTTTTGATCTCTGTTTCAACATAATCGTAGGCAAAAGTCAAATTTTCTTGCACCTCCTTTTCGCCCCTGATTGATTCTAATTTTTTTATTTTACTATTTGTTTCTCCAATATCAAATTCTTCTGAAGATGCGCCTCTGCTGGTATTCTATAGCCATTCTTTTTTAGTTTGTATCCTTGATGTTTTCTTCGGTAGTTGTAATAATCCATAAAGTTATCCAGATCAATTTGCAACTCCTCAATACTCTCATATCGCTTCTTTCTTTAAGGCAATAGAGTAGAATTCATCTAAGAGGGTTTTATTTTAGCCTCTCGACGTAACTATTGGTCCAGGGATGCTTTACTTGGTAGTGGTGTGCTTTATCCCAAGTCTGTTGCATGTCTTCAGAAAATTCGTGATTTGGTATTGCTTCCTCGTGCCAGGTGGTATACTCTGTTCCACAATCGGTAAGGATTCTCTCTATCTTTACTGGAGCAAACTTCTTGGCAAGATGATTCTCTACAAAGTATGTAGAAACCTTGGTAGTTTTGTTATCATAAACTTTAGCTGCTCCAAAAGAGGAGAAGCAATCACAGGCAACTTGATGATAGATTCTTCCTATTCCTTTTAAACAACCGATATAGAAAGTGTTCTGTCTTATCAATTGACCTGGATAATTTGCTTCTAGGTAATTATTCTTTGCTTTCTCATTATCTCTGGTTATTTCATCTTGGGTGACTATCTCTTAAAGATAATTTCCTTACCCATTCCAAGCGAGCTTTCGCTGTATTTAAGACTCTTTTCTTAAGGATATTGTAGATACCGGTATGACCAACAGAGATACCAACAGATTTTAGTTCTGCCTCTGTTCTTTCTGGCCCATAGGTAGGATACTCTTTAAGGAGTTATCCACACTATTAACAATTATCAACTCCCACTCTAAGCTCCCCCTATTACTACGAATATTGTTACCATCACTTAAAGATATTACACTTAATTACTCCAGATTTATTTTTATTTTCCAAACCGTGACAAAAGATCATCCCTGATACTGACACTATTCTTTTCTATTTTTTACTACCCCAATAAAGTTTATACTCACTGTGGGGACTAAGAGCCCTAAAAAAGGTCTGAGAGATTCCAGCTTTCAATCTCTTCGCGAGGAGGAGGTAGGTATTCATTCTTCTTGTTAAAATACCATCCATGCTTATTTCTCAAATCCACCAGGAATTCAGCGTAATTTAAGGCAGCCAAAGCACAATCTATAACTGGTACCCCTAAAGTACTCTGCAACTCTTGATAGAACCCAAATTGTCGAGTACAGCCAAGGATGATAACTTCTGCTCCATCCTGTTCAATCGCTTTTTCCGCAGCCTGAACTATTCTCCTTTTAGTCTCTTCAGGGTCCATCTGAAGGTCTAGTACCCCCATGCCAATGGGCTGGAAGGAGGCTAAGTGATCCTGAAATCCATACTTGATGACATTTTCTCTCATAAGAGGTATCCCTTTAGTCGCTCCCACAATTATGGAAAAACGTTGCCCTAAAGTCACCGCAATATGCATGGAAGCTTCCGCCGGAGCAGTTACCACCAATTTTTCCGCAATTTCTCTGGACTCTCTTAAGCCGGGATCGTAAAAGCACCCGATGATTGCTGCGTCAAAATTTTCTTTTTCTGCCTCTTTGATAATTTTTAAAATCTTAGGCACTACCAGCGACCCGTAGGAGTAGTATCTCAGGTGTCTAGGACCCTCGGTCAAAGAAGTTACTTCTAATTCCGTCTCAGGGTCTTTAAATTGAGATAGATACCCTTTCCAGGAATCAACGGTCTCGCTTACTACAGGCTGAATATATAGTACTCTCCTTCTCACACCAATCACTCCTTTATTATTTTTTATTTTCCAGCTTAGCAAATAGGTGGCATCTAACTATATGTCCAGGAGAAAACTCAATCATCTCCGGGTCTACTTTCGAGCAAATGGACATTTTGTAAGGACATCGGAGATGAAAGCTGCATCCGGGGGGAATATTAACCGGGCTTGGGATCTCCCCAGTAGAAATAACCTTTTTGGGTTTTAAGTTCTCTTCTTCCTCAGTAATCACCGGGACTGAGGAGATCAGCATCTGAGTATACGGATGAAGTGGCTTTTCGAAGAAGGTAACAGCCTCAGCCACTTCACAGATCTTTCCCAGATACATAATGGCGATTCTATTGGCAACATTTCTCATTAAGCTCAGGTCATGGGTGATGAATAGATAAGTCAAGTGCATCTCTTTTTGCAGATCCATTAACCTATTTATAATTTTAGCCTGTACAGATACATCCAGAGCTGAGGTTGGCTCATCGAGAACAATCAATGATGGATTCGACGCCATAGCTCTGGCAACGGCGACCATCTGTTTTTCTCCTCCACCGATTGAGGAGGGAGATTTGTAGAGGTAGTCTGGAGAGAGCGCCACCTTTTCCAACAGTTCAACAATTTTTTCTCGGAGCTGTCTTTTAGGCGTCTGGGTATGAATCCTGAAGGGTAAGGCCAGGATTTGTTCAATCGTTTGCCTGGGATTCAGAGAGGACCCAGGATCTTGAAATACGATCTGAATTTCTTTTTTTGAAGATAAAGACCTCCTTGATGCCTCTACGCCTATATTTTTACCTTTAAACAAAATCTGACCAGAGGTTGGATGATACATACCCACGACAGTGTAGGCAATGGTGCTTTTCCCAGATCCGGATTCTCCTACTAATCCTAGAGTCTCACCATACTTGATGTTAAGGTCCACTCCATCTACTGCACGAACGTATATCGGGCCTTTCTTGTTCTTTCCAATGTGGAAGTATTTCTTCAATTTTTCAATTTTTAAAATCTCATTATTTGTCGTTTGTTTCATTTATTCACCTCTGAGTTAAGTAGCACGCTACTAAATGATCTTTCTCAATCTCAAATAATTGCGGTGGCTTTTTTGAACAGATCGGGCTCTCCTGTTCACACCTGGGCTGAAATCGACATCCGGAAGGTGGATGCAAATAGCTCGGAAGTTTCCCAGGAATGCCCTTGGCTATTCCACCTCCTGATATTTTTGGGACCGAGGCGAGTAGACCTTTGGTATAGGGATGAACTGGGTTTTTAAAGAGGACCTCAGGCGTAGCAGTTTCTACAATCGTTCCGGCATACATCACATAAATTCTATCCGTCATTTCTCTTGCTACACCCAAAGAATGGGTAATTAAAATGATGGCTGCATTTCTTTTTTCCACGATTTCATTTAAAAGCCGCATAATCTGGTCTTGAATGGTGACATCCAGCGATGTCCCAGGCTCATCCGCTAGGATTAAATTCCTCGGAGAGGATATGGCCATGGCAATACAAACCCTCTGTCTCATACCCCCGCTTAATTGAAAGGGGTAATTGATAAGCATCCTTTCAGGATCGGGAAGATATACTTCCTTTAGTGCCTTTGTAGACTGCTCCTTGATTGTTTCCTTATGCTCATTCTCTTCAAAAGCAGCGGAATACTTAATAACATCGCCGATTTGAGTTCCGATAATAAAAACTGGGTTCAGAGCTGAGATAGGGTCTTAGAAGACCATGGCAATCTCCCTATTGCGAAGCCTTTGGATCTCCTTAAAACTCATTTTTAAGACGTCCTGCCCTTTATAAAATATCTGACCTTGAGGAATGTGGAAGTCTCCGGGCGGAAGTATTTGCAGAATTGATTTCATAGTGGTAGTTTTCCCACAACCGGCTTCTCCTACCAGGCCAACCCGTTCACCTTCTCGAACCATTAGGTGAACGCCATTAAGTACTTTTAAATAACCACCATACACTTTGTACCAAACGTGTAAATCTTTTATATTTAATAGAACATTTTCTTTTGTTTTCATATCTCAATCCCTTCCTATCTCAAGCATATCTCTAAGGCCATCACCTAATAGGTTGAAACTCAGAATGGTAAGCACGATAGCTAGAGCGGGGAAAATGCTCATCCACCAGTAGTTGGGCATGTACGTCGCTCCATCCGAAACCATCTGGCCTAATGCAGGGATAGGTGGTTGTTCTCCCAGACCTACAAAGCTCAGGGATGCTCCGACTAAAATTACCCACCCTACATCCAAAGCCACCTTGGTAAAAATTGGGGACAAACAGTTGGGCAAGATTTCTCGAAGGAGAATATGAAATTTACTCGCACCCGTTAAATCTGCTGCAATGACAAAATATTCGTTCCTTACGGAAGAGGCCATTCCATATACCAACCTGGAATACCGTGCCCACCACGTAAACGTGACTGCGATCATTGCGTTCATCAGAGTTGGCTTTAACACTGCTGCTATTGCAAGCGCCAGCATCAAGGGCGGGACGGCAAGGAATACATCGGTGATACGCATGATTATACTGTCAATCCAGGTATTCTGGAAATACCCGGCTATTAATCCCAGGAGAACACCCGATGGTACTGCTAGTGCCAGGACGACGACTACCATAATCAAAGCACCACGAGACGCAAAGATGACCCTTGAGAAGATATCCCTTCCTATGTTATCTATCCCAAAAAGATGCTGCAATGAAGGTGGTTGCATCGTGTTCTCGAAATCAACAAAGGGGCCAGTGTGCTCAGGGTAAGGGATTATCCAGGGCGCAAAAATTGCTGAAATAATTATCCCTGCGACAATCACCAGACCTACTATTGATAACCTATTCCGGGAAAACTTATACCAATTTTTTCCCAGATTGTGCCAGAATATGGATTTTGGTCTTACTAAACTGATAGCCATTGAATTATTGGGCTGATTCGAGTTTCTCATTTTATATACCTCGGCCAGTGCTAAATCTGATTCTGGGATCCAGAAAAGCTAAAGTAATATCGACGATAATATTCATGACCACGAAGATGGAGCCAAATACAATGATCACTGCGGAAATAACGTATAAATCCTTGTTCATCATCGCGTTGATACCGTAGCGCGAAATCCCGGGCCAGTTAAAAATCATCTCCACCAGGAAGGCACTAGCAAATATGTTGGGAAACCCCATACCCATAACCGATACCGTGGGAATCAGTGAAGGTTTAAGAAGATACTTAAACATTATCACTCTCTCGGGGATACCATACCCCCGTTCTGCGGAAATGAAGTCCTTACGCATATTGTCAACCATAGAAGAGCGGGTAACGCGGGCATTCTGAAAAATATGTAATAAGGATAAGGCAACGGAGGGTAAGATCAGGTGTTTGAACGCATCCCAGAAGACCACAAAATTTCCCTGGATTAAACTGTCAAGGGTCAATAGACCCGTGATCCTGGTAGGATAGCTTATTCCAGGACTCAGCCTGCCCAAGACTGGTAATATTGGCCAGTAGTATCCAAAAAGCAGCATAAAAATAATCGCTGCCACGAACGCCGGAATAGCCACTCCAAAATAGCTCAGAGCCCTAATTAAATTATCTACCCAGGTGTCCTTATATTGAGCTGCAAGGGTTCCGAGGAGAATAGCAAAAATAACCATTAGTATCCCCGCAAAAATAGCCAGTTCCGCCGTTGCTGGAAGGTATTCCTTAATATCTTCTGATACCGCCCTTTTAGTAACCAAAGAACGACCAAAATCCCCAGATAAAACCCCCCTGATCCAGTAAAAATATTGCTCCGGTAAGGGTTTATCCAGATACATTTCCTGCCTCAGCCTCTGAACCACCTCTTCAGGAGCTCTCGGTCCCAGGGCCATGCGGGCCGGGTCACCGGGGATAACTCGCCCAATTATAAAAATCACTACCGACAGGCCAAAAATTACAAAGATCGAGTGTAACGATCGCTTAAGTAAAAAACTGCCAATTTTCATTAGATTAACACTCCTTTATTCCATTTTATTCCATATTAAGCAGGCTCTTAATTAAGAGCCTGCTTAATATCAACGCGCTTAGAGAATTTTACGCTCGGGCAAACATTATGGTTTGAACGGCGTATATGGCAGCTGTGCCTTTTCAGGAGTAACCTTGAAATCCCGAAAATAAAAATTATAACCAGTAACGGGGTTATACAGTTTTCCTTGCTTAACAGCCTCTGCGGCAGGGAAAACCACGTAATCGCTTCGATAAGCTTGCCTTATTGCTGATTCATTAATCCATATTGATGGACAGAGTTCTGCGATTTTCTCCTGAATGACATAGTATTTTTGGAATCGCTCTTTTTGATCAATGGTACTAATCGCATCCTCAATCATTGCGTCAATTTCGGGGTTCTGCAGCCATTCTCCTTGATAATAGGTTCCACAAGAAATAGAATGGTAGCGAGACTCTAACATCGATCCCGCCTCAGCATAATGAGTAGAGACAGAGATGAGGACTCCGTGAGGAGTGGTTTCGAGTTTAGACATAATCTCACAAATGGAGGGCCAGGTCATCTTAACGACGTTCACCTTTATTCCCAGCTTGGCGGCATTAGCCTGAACCATCAAAGCAACTTTTTCCCTATCCTTAGTGCCCCCTGGCCAAATAATATCAATGGGGTACTGGTCCAATTTTCCGTAATAGGGAGACTGTTTTAGTTCTTCTTCTGCTTTTGCTAGATCCAATTTATATGGCTTAAGATTGGGATTGCAGCCAGGAGTGTCGAAAGCAACAGGACCAGAAACAAGTTTGGAGCCGGGGAAAATTTTGTCAACAACTTGCTGGTAATCAATAGAGTAAGCAAGAGCCTTGCGGAAATGAATATCGTCTGTCGGAGGCTTCTTGGTGTTAAGCATTATGTTCAGGACTTCACCCTCTACAAGAGAAACCACCTCCACGTTGGGAAGCTGATCAAGAGCAGCGAAATTTTCGCTGGTTTGCCTTTGGTCAGTAATTTCCAGTTCCCCTCTCGACATAAGGGTCCTTACGGTAATCGCCTCAATGGTTCCCATCTCTTTCACATACTGCGGGGCATCTTTGTTCTCCCATCCAGCCCAGTAATCGTTGAATTTCTCCATCAGGAGATATTCCTGGGTTTTCATCTCCTTAACTTTATAAGGACCTGAGCCAGCGTCATGAGTGACCAGCCATCCCTTGCTGTAATCACCGAACTTCCCATATTGACCATCTTTTTGTAGGTTCGCCATTACCTGGTTTTTATCAAGAATGTAAAGCCTTACCAGCGCTCCCAGGAAGGGTCCAAAAGTCTTTTTGAGGGTGAACTGAACCTTGTATTTTTCGAGGGCCTTGGCTCCTTCAACGCTCGTGGTAAAGAGATAACCGTACCCCTCTCCAATGGTCATGATCCTCTCCAGGGAGAAAACCACATCATCTGCTGTTAGCTCGTCTCCGTTGTGGAACTTAACTCCGGGTACCAATTCAAAGGTGTAGGTCAATCCATCCCCAGAGATTTCCCAGCCCTTTGCCAGCCAGGGTTTTACGCTGCCATCGGGGTTCGGAAATACCAGCGAATCATACAGATTAACAAGAGCAACGGTACCTGTATAGTCTGATCCAACTGCTGGATCAATATAGCAAGGCCACGTATTTGTCTGGCGAATGACTTTAACCTCTTGTTGTGAAAATCCGGCACAAGATAGAATCAACACCAGGCTTGTTACTAAAACTAAAAACAATCCATTCCTTAAAAATCTAATAAACTTACTTGATTTCATAACTTTTCTCCTTTATCCTTTATAAGGTTTAATTTTTTACTTTTCTTTTCCTCTAACCATTGACAATTTAGTATCACATTATTCCCTTCCGCCCTCCTTATACCTTTTAAATTAGGTAAACTTTCTGCTTAGAGATCTGCTGGTATTCTTTTTGATAGTTTCC
>Ga0114919_10001862_pt1 | contig 16980 bp, 16 predicted proteins | sample BlataG_FD_88682 | JGI IMG/M metagenome (GOLD analysis project Ga0114919, IMG submission 88682) | Deep subsurface microbial communities from Black Sea to uncover new lineages of life (NeLLi) - Black_00105 metaG | ecosystem: Environmental > Aquatic > Marine > Oceanic > Sediment | place: Atlantic... | reverse complement strand
TCCTTGGATTTGGTCGTCCCGCCTTTTAGCTCACAGAAAATACTCTGAGAAAAAGTCAAGGTGAAAAGTTCAATGTCACCCCACCTCCTCGGTCCAGCCTCCGCAAAAGGGGTGATGGCGGAACGGCCGTTTCCTTGGATTTGGTCGTTCCGCCTTTTAGCTCACAACATCAAAAAACTTGCAGTAACTTGAGAGCGAAGCGGGGGTCGGGTACTTGTATTCCTGGTACAACAGCAGAAATCCTCCTTCAACAAAAGAAGGTTTTTGCATCCTGCCTGGCTCCCGCGCTCTAGTTATTAAGAACGCACGTTCATGTGGTATGTTTCAGGAAAATTTTGTAAAAGATCTTCTGTAGGTAGTTCGGGAGGGGGAGGCTCCGCCCCGAAATCGATGCCCCTCCGCTCTTTATCTCCTCCAAAATAGACCCAACATTTTTCTCGCAATTTAACCTCACGCTCGCCAAGCCCACCTCATCTGGAAAATGGGCGTCCGAGCCGGCTGTCGCGGGGAGACGATTTCGCTCAGCGAACCTACGCGCGAGACGATTGCTCGGAAAGAGCGCGCGGGAGTTGAAGGCCTCGATAGCGTCGAACTTCGCTTTGTAGACGAGTGTGGGGTTTTTCCAGGGTGCAAAGGGGTGGGCGGCAACCGCGATGCCCCCCAGTTCCCTTATGAGCTTGACGGTTTCCCCCGCGGGCAGGCCCCGTGGGACGAGTTCGCTCACCCCCAGGCCGAGGATGTGCCCATCGGCGCTCGAGACCTCTATCCCTGGGATTACGAAGAATCCGTCGCGCGAGAGCTTTTTCGCCTCGGGATGCCCCCCGATGCTGTCGTGGTCGGTGATGGCGATGCCGTCCAGCCCTTTAGCCCGCGCCGCCCTCACGGCCTCCCCGACCGAACAAAAAGCATCGCGCGAGTGAGTGGTGTGCACGTGGAGGTCGAGGCGAAGCAACTACTCCACCTTTGTTCCGGGCTTCACGGATTTGTCGACGGTCAGCAGCGAAATCTTCCCCTCCTCGACCGCGGCGAGGAGCATGCATTCGGATTTTATTCCCATCAGCTTCGCGGGCTCGAGGTTGACGATGACCGCGACCTGCTTCCCGACGAGTTCCTCGGGCTGATAATGCTCCGCGACCCCGGCAACGATCGTGCGGCGCTCCTTGGCGAGTTCCACCTCGAGCTTCAACAGCTTCTCCGACTTGGGAACTCGCTCCGCCTTCACAACGTTGCCGATGCGGATGTCCAGCTTGCCTAGGTCCTTGTCCGAGGCCAACCCTTTTTCTCGCGAAGGGCTTTGAACTTGGATCTTCTGGAAAAGGATTGTTGGTTCCCGTATCGAGTGCCCCGATTTGATATCAAATTTTTTGATCCCTTTCCAGTCGGTTATTTTCAGGTTGAGCTGCTTGGCAAGCTTATCACACACGGAGGGCATGAACGGCTGGAGCGCGATGCACAGCACCTTCACGAGGTTCACGCAGTTGAGGAGGCAGTCCGCCGCTTTTTTAGGATCGCTCTTTATCGCCTCCCAGGGTCTGCAAGACTGGAAGTACTCGTTCCCGCGCCCCGCGATCGCCATGATTTCCTCGAGCGCTTGGGTGACCTTTAGCTCCTCAATCAATTTCTCTACTTTTTCGACCCGCTCGCGCAACTCGGCTTCGAGCTTTTTGTCGATTTTTCCATCCGGCACCTTACCGCCGAAGCGATCTCGGGTGAAGGTGAGCACTCGATGCACGAAGTTTCCGAAAACGTCTGCGAGTTCGTCGTTCAATCTAGTCCTCAAACCCTCTTCCGAGAAGGCACCGTCTTGGCCGAACGATATTTCGCGGATCAAGAAGTATCTCAAAGCATCCACAGGATATGTCTTCGTGAGATGAAGGGGGTCGATCACCAGTCCTCTGCTTTTACTTAATTTCTCCCCCTTGTACGTGACGAAGCCGTGGATGAAAATTTTTTTGGGAAGTGGAAGACCGAGGGAGAGCAATAGTGAGCTCCATATGACACAATGATGCCAACTTATGTCTTTTCCTATCAAGTGCACATCCACAGGCCAGAACTTTTGGAATTTATCGGTGGGGTAATCTATCGTGGTCAAATAATTACTTAATGCATCTACCCACACGTAAAGCACATGCTTTTTATCCATCGGCAGCTGGATCCCCCAGTCAAAATCCGTCCTCGAAATGCAGAGATCTTTCAACGGTTCCTTCAGCCTATTTATAATTTCGTTTCTCTTGCTTTCCGGTTGGATAAAATCTGGGTTTCTCTCGATGGAGTCTAAAATTTTGTTTCTATATTTGCTCATCCTAAAAAAATAAGACTCTTCTTTTACTCGCTCGGCTCTTTTCTTGTGGACGGGACACTTCCCATCCACTAGCTCCTCTTCAGAATAAAATGTTTCACATTCGGTACAGTACGGACCTTCGTAAAATCCCTTATAATATCACCAGCTTGGTGGAGTTTCTTAAAGATGAGTTGAACAACTTTTAGGTGTCGCTCCTCCGAGGTCCTGATGAAATCATCGTAAGAGATTTTCAGTTCGTCACACAATTTCCTAAATTTACCTGACATGAAATCTACGAACTCTTTTGGCAGTTTCCCTGCCTTTTCGGCGGACCTTTGTATTTTTAGACCGTGTTCATCCGTGCCGGTGCTAAAGTGTACCTCAAATCCTTGAAGCCTTTTGAACCTAGCAATGACATCTGCGCAAATCTTTTCGTACGCGTGGCCCAGGTGGGGTATGGTTGAAGGGTAGTCGATTGCGGTTGAAATGAAAAACGATTTTTTCATGCGATCCCCCAAATGCTAATTGCCAAACATTTTATCCTTCATCCTTATGTCTTTTCTTGTCCTTTTCATGTCTGCTATTCTCTCCGCAACTATTGCGTAGGCACGCCTGATATAGAACTTCGCCATGTTTCCACCTTTCCTCTTTTGGGTAGCAGCGATGTGAACTACCACCGGTCAAAGACCGATGGCTCCTGCGCTCACCAACCTCTCCGGCTGGTTCATCCGCAGCTCGGGGTGGTTCAACTGCACCCCTCGGCTCCGAGGCTCTGCCAAAATACTGGAGCCGATGTTTATGGCAGCGTTGAAGTCCGCATTGTAAACTAAGCCGCAGTTATAGCAGTATATCGCAGACTGGGTCGGGCGCTCGGTGTTGCGTGAGCCGCATCGATGGCATGTCATCGAACTCCATCGCTCATCTGGTCTAATAACTTTAATGCCTTTCTCAGCGCATTCCTCTCGCACATAGCGGATTATCCGCCCGTACGTCCATCTTGTCATCAGTCGCCGCAACTTTCGCTTACCATTTCCCCGATAGTTCTCGTACTTAATCCATTTTGGGTATCCTATTACAACTAGACATTCACTTGAGATATCCGCTATCTGATTAGCGGTGAGCCGATCATAATACTCTGCAACTCTTCGCCGCTTCCTGCGCATTCGCTTCAATGCTTCCCATTTTTTGTTTTGCTGAAGCTCCGTAACTCGTTTATTTAGTTGGTTCAACCGCTGCCGTTTCAATCCATCCCGGATTATCGAAAAGTCTCTCCGCATCAGGGGTCGATCGGGGCGCAACAACACGGTCGCCGCGCTCCGCCTGATGCCGAGATCAACTCCTCGAACCGCACGGATAGGCTGATCCTCAACCTCATATTGTACAACAATATGAGCGTAATACTTCTTGCCATGTTTCACGAGCTGAAAGTCTCGAATTTCCCCCCGCTTAAGGAACTCAAGGTGATAGTTTGGTGGATTCAGAAAAATCGTCAGCTTTTCATGCTTCTTAAGCGTTGATACCCGGATGAGTAGCGGACTGAGTTTTGCATGCTCACTTTGCTGGACCTCACCCGTGCGGTAATCGAATCGAGTTGGGATTTTTCTATTTGAGTTCTTTCCATGAAATGGCTTCGATGGTTCACGTTCTAACAGCTTGCGCAACCATGACTCATTTCCTCGTGCACGCACCTTCCCTACTACCTTCTGCCACTTCGAGTGAAGCTCTCGATAACTCTCCCACATCCAGAGAGCTTGGTTGCCACACTGCTGCACAAACCCAGCTGACAATCCTGTCTGATCTCTGACAGAGTGTTGATACTCTAATTGCTGTAGCTTTCGCCTCGTGCGGATTCCATGTCGCTCAATTATCTCACTCCAGAGCTTAACGGCATAGGTCAACCGCGCCGTCAACCTATCGAGCACATGCAGTTTGTTCTTCGTGGTAGCATAATGGATCGGAACTTTTACCGTTCGCTGAACCAACATTTTCATCCTCAGTTGAAGGTGACGAAAAACCGTTAAGCGATTTTCGGGGAGAGAGGTCGCCGAAAGTAATTTTAAACCATATAAAGCAGGTATCTTTCGTCTCCCCCCCTAGGGGAAGCAGACCCCGTACCGCTAAAGTTAATGGAGTTATCCTGACTTATTTACTGGAAAAAGCACTCCAGTAGCCCACTTCCAGATTAGAGACCTTGAGAATCTCCCCAACCAGCAGTCAAAGACTGGTGGAATTCTTCTTTAAATCTCCCAGCCAAATATAGCCAAATCAAAATCTGTGATAATACCCACTAATCTTCCTTCTTTGTTGACGACTGGAACCCTTCTCAACATTTTGTTTTTCATCAGCTTTACCACTTCTATTATTGTCGAATCTGGTCTACAAGTTACCATCTCTTTCGCCATCACATCTCTAACTTTGGTCTTTTCTGGAGCCCTCTTTGCATAAACGACCTTTTCTATTATGTCGCGAAAGGTAATCAGACCTTGGAGTTCTCCAAACTGAACTATCGGAAGACACTCCACATTCCTCTCTACCATTTTTTTCACAGCTTCGGATACATTTCTTTCAGGACCTATTACCACGACATTTCTTGTCATCAATTCCCGTATTCTTACGCCAGTAGTTGACATTCTAGATATCTCACTGTTTTTCATTCTAATCATCCTCAGCTCAACCTTGGTGAATTTAAACCTAAAAGAGGCAACGGTGCTGTTCCCAGGTCCTCACTCACCGCCTCCTTTTGCCCCCGCAGAAGTTATTTTACCATAATTTAAACTGTTTTTGTGTTAAACCGATATACATTTATAGTCCTGGATACCATAATTGATAGGGTAGGGCTAGAATTCGGCGGTTCACATTTAAAGCGCGCGTGGTTCAAGGGTGCATAATCCTTTGCGCGCGGCCGGGAAGGCAAAGGAGGTGAGGTTATCACCAACCAGATCCGGCCACACGCGGCCCGCGAATCAAGACTTCGCAACGGCTAACCGACGGCTAACCGAGTGAAGGAGTGACCGCGGATTGCCGCAAATGATTTTGGGCGCTGTAGTTAAATCGGTTTTGGACCATTATAAACACTGTAATATCGAGCGGCTAAGGTGGCCGTACGCCAAGCTGTTTTTGTTGGATTGGGTGTTACTGCCGGATGCATGATAATTGGTGCAGAGGCTCAAATCCTAATGTTGTGAATGCTTGGACCTTTACTCGAGGGAATTATCGCGGGGATCCTAACAAAAAATGGCCGAAAGAACCGCAATTGGAAAGGTAAAAATAAAAAAGGGTAATGCGCGGTATCCAGAATTTTGATATTTATTAATGCAAGTTTCCTAATAATCACGGGGGTTGATTTGGCGGGTGAAAAAGTCCTGATGGTAATTGCACCCGAGAACTTCAGGGACGAAGAGCTTTTGCACACGAGAGAGGAGCTGGAGCATGCGGGGGCAAAGGTAACCCTTGCTAGCACGAAGACCGCTGCGAAAGGCCTGCTCGGAGCAAGGGTGACGCCTGATATCAAGCTCGAGCAGGTGAGCATTGACGACTATGACGCCATTGTCTTCGTTGGGGGCCCAGGCGCGTCGGTTTATTTCAACGACAAACGGGCTCTTTCCATGGCCAGCGAGGCCTTCGGCAAGGGAAAGAAAACCTGCGCCATCTGCATCGCGCCGACTATCCTCGCGAACGCGGGGGTGCTGAAGGGCAAGCGTGCGACGGTCTGGGACGGCGATTACGTCCGAAAGATCGAGGGCAAAGGCGCTAGTTACACCGGGAAACCAGTCGAAGTCGATGGCAACATCATAACTGCAAATGGCCCTGGAGCCGCTCGGGAATTTGGGCGCACCATCGCCAAGGAACTCGCGCGTTAGGGGAGATGTTTTGGCAGATATCTTGATCAAGGATGGCTACATCATCACGATGGACGCCCAGCGCCGCATCCTCGAGCGGGGCTCGGTGGCGATCGAGGGGGACAAAATAACCGCGGTCGGCAAAGATGTTCAAGAGCGAGCCGATACCGTGATTGATGCCCGCGGGAAGGCGGTGCTGCCGGGGCTCATCAACGCTCACACTCACCTCTCGATGACTTTGCTACGGGGCGTTGCTGATGACATGCCCTTGATGGAGTGGCTCGAGACAAAGATTTGGCCGATCGAAAAAAATCTCACCGCTCAAGATTCCTACCTCGGCGCGTTGCTCGGTTGCTTGGAGATGATTAAATCGGGCACAACCTGCTTTGCCGACCAATATTTTTTCATGCAGGACGTTGCCCGAGCGGTCGAGGAGGCGGGGTTGCGCGCCATGCTTTCTTATGGCATAATCGAGATGGACGATCCAAAGAGGCGGGAGTCGGAGTTACGCGCAGGGGAAAAATTGGTCAAAACTTGTCAAGGAGCAGCTGGCGGCCGAATTCAGACTATGTTTGGACCTCACGCAGCTTACACCTGTTCGCCTGAGTGCTTAATGCAAGTCAAGGAGCTGGCGAAGAAGTACAAGGTCGGCATCCATACCCACATTTCCGAAACTCAGGATGAAGTTGATAAAATCACGAAGAAATACGGCAAGCGCCCAGTTGAGCACCTCGACTCGATCGGCTTCCTCGGCCCTGAAGTGTTAGCAGCACATTGTATTTGGTTGACTGAACGGGAAATCGCCGTCATCCAAAAGCAGGGCGTCAAGCCAGTTCACAACCCCGTGAGCAACATGAAGACAGCCTCCGGCGTAGCCCCTGTGCCTGAAATGCTAGCAGCAGGCATACCGGTTGCGCTTGGCACGGATGGGGCAGCCTCAAACAACTCGCTTGACATGTTCAGCGAGATGAAATTCGCCGCACTGTTAAGCAAAGCTCATAAGCTCGACCCGACCGCCTTGCCCGCTCAGGTTGTGCTTGAAATGGCGACGATCAATGGCGCAATCGCCTTGGGCCTCCAGGACAAAATAGGTTCGCTTGAGGTGGGCAAGAAGGCAGATATTGTGATGGTCGACATGAAAAAACCACACCTCGCACCCCTGCACAACGTGATCTCGCACTTGGTCTACAGCGCAGTCGGGGGGGATGTCGACACGGTAGTGGTGGATGGTAAAGTTCTGATGCGGGAGCGCGGGGTTTTGACCCTAGACGAGGTTAAAGTTTTGGAGGAGACCCAGAAAGCTGCGGATGACTTACTTGCGCGAAGGGAGGCAGCAAAATGATTTCCAATGTCAAACTCACGAAGCTTGCGCCCCAAGGCAAACGCATGATCGAGTGGGCAGAGCTCCACATGCCAGTCTTGATGACGATCCGCAAGGAGATGTCGAAGCAAAAGCCGCTGAAAAAGTTAAGAGTTGGAGCCGCGCTGCACATCGAGGCAAAAACTGCTGCTTTGGTCCGAACATTGGTTGCGGGAGGGGCAGAAGTTGCTCTGGCGGGATGTAACCCCCTCTCGACGCGTGATGAGGTCGTTGCGGCCCTCATGGAGGATGGTATAAACGTGTATGCGTGGCGCGGGCAGAGTGAGAAGGACTACTACGCGAACATCCACCGGGTCCTCGATCACCGTCCAGACGTCCTAATCGATGACGGTGCGGACATCATCTCGACAACCCACGCCAAGCGTCCCGAACAAATTCGGAAGATTCGGGGAGCATGCGAGGAAACGACCACGGGCGTGAACCGACTTCGAATAATGGCGGCCGGGGGCGCGCTGAAGTTTCCGGTTATCGCTGTGAACGACTCGCCTGCAAAGCGCCTGTTCGATAACCGTTTTGGGACCGCAGAGTCGACCCTCCAAGGGATCATGGCGACCACGAACACGCTGATCGCTGGCAAACAAATCGTGGTGGTGGGTTACGGTTTCGTGGGGCGCGGCATAGCCTCGCGCGCGAAGGGGCTCGGCGCAATCATGACCGTCGTCGAAACCGACCCGATCAAGGCGCTTGAGGCGACGATGGACGGCTTCAGGGTTACGCGAATGGCGGAGGCTGCGCGCATTGGTGACATATTCATAACCACAACCGGCAACATCGGGGTCATCCGAAAGGAGCACATGCGGCGAATGCGCGATGGGGCGATCCTGTGCAACGCGGGGCACTTCAACGTTGAGATCGATTTGAAAGGGCTTGTCTCTCTCTCGGTCAAGCGTCGGAAAGTCTTGACTGACGTGGAGGAGTTCCAGCTCAAGGACGGTCGGCGGCTGCACCTACTGGCAGAAGGGAGATTGGTGAACTTGGCTGGCGAACGTTCGCTCGGGCACCCGATGGAGATAATGGACATGAGTTTCGCGTTGCAGGCTCTAAGCGTGGAGTACCTCGCGGAGCACGGCAAGGAACTGGAACCAAAGGTCTACGACGTGCCAGCCGAGATTGATCGGAGGGTAGCCGAGCTTAAGCTCAAGTCGCTCGGCGTAGGGCTGGAGAAACTCACCCGCGAGCAACTGGGGTACTTGCGATCTTGGAAATTCGGTACGTAAAAACAAAAAGCATTTTCAAAACATGTCAAATAATTACAAATCAATTAAATTACGCAGCTGGTCTAAACCTTAAAATGGCCGCCAAGCCCTTGAAAGCAATGCGAAGCTGCTTGCCCTCCTCGGTTTCGATCGAGATGAACTCCACCCGCGCGCCGAACCTCTCCGCCAGCTCGAGCAATTCCTGCACGACGTCCTTGCTCTCGACGAGCGTCAGCCTGGTCTCGCCACAGCTGGGACAGGCCCGCCCCGCCAGCTGCTTCCGGTAAGTTTTGGTATCGTCAACGGTTTCCCGCAGCTCGTGCCCGCAAGCTTGGCATCGCGCGAGCGCGCGGCTCCTCCGCAGGTCCTCCGAGATAAGGAGCAGCTCGACCGCCCCCAGCTCGATGGAACGTCTGATATCCTGCTCGCCGTATGTGACCAATCCCTTGCCCGCGACGAGCTCCTCCATGAAGCGCTGGATGAGGGATTTTTCCTTCAGGATGTCGAGATCGGCGAGCACCTCACCCGATTTGTTGACCACTTCCTTTATCCCCTGCTCATCGGTGTAGCCGGTATCGAGCACCCCGGCGATCTTCCGCTTGATCCCATCGTGCAACAATTCACTTTTCAAGAATTCATCTTTAGTCCGCCCAGGCCCACCGACTAGGATCGCCCGCAGGTCAGGGATCTGCGAAAATATATCGTTGGCGGCTTCCGCAACCCTTTTCGCATACTCATGAGCAGCGATTTCTATCAACCGCTCGAACCGTCGTGCAGACTGCCCTCCCTTGCCGTGTTTTCCTGGAACGCCGGAGGTCAACCTTCTCACGATCTCGATGTGTTTGCCCCGCAGGGTCGCGAGCGTCGCCTCCCGCCGATCCATGACGAGCACCCCCACGTTCTCCTTAATCTGAAGCATCTCGCGCAGCGGCTCGAGCACGAACTCTTGGTCGCAGCGATACATCCTGATGGTCACCGGTTCAGGGGGCTCGACCCAATAAAGCTTGATGTCGGCGATGTCCTCACGCCCGGCCACGTTGCCACAAAATATGGCCATCCCGTTCGGAGGGGGGCGCCTGTGGGCGTCGGTGTAGATGCGCAGGAACTGGATGATCCGCTCGAGGGCGCTTATCACGTTCTTTCGGGTCGTCTTTGATTTTATGTTGGCCGCCGTCCCCTTTTCATCCCGAAGTTGTTGGACGACTTTAGTGAGCTCGAAATCTGGAGTAATGTAGACCGAGATGAGCTCAGTCCCTCGGCCGCGCTTGCCAGCCAGATCTTCGAGCATCCGCTTGAATTGATAACGCGCCTTGGTATCGATGGGCATTCACATCGCCGTCATAAATTTCGACCGCGAGTGTTAATAACATGCTGCCGACTTTATTTTGGCGAATGGATGCGGGTGACTCTATGCTTTGGCGGCTCGATTTTGGCGCCCGAGGAGCTGGATGTGGATTGCATTCGGGCGATAGTTCAGATGCTGCGTGCGCTCAAGTCGCAGAAGCATGAAATCCTCGTCGTCACGGGTGGGGGGAAGCCCTCGCGCAAGTACATCGAAGCGGCACGAAAATTGAAAGCCTCAAGCACCAACTGCGACATCATGGGCATAGATGTCACGCGCCTGAACGCCCGCCTGCTAATTACCGCCCTCGGCGATCTCGCGGAGTGGGAACCCCTCACCACATTTGAAGCGGCGATCAGGGTGATGCTCAAGGGCAAGGTGCCCGTGATGGGCGGCGTAGTGCCAGGGCAAACCACCGATGCGGTCGCCGCGATGTTGGCAAGCTCGAGCAAGTCCGAACTTTTGGTTTTCTTCATGGATGTGGGTGGGGTCTACATGACCGATCCTAAGCTCGACCCAAGAGCGAAGAAGCTCGAGTTGATGACCGTGCGGGAGCTCATGAGGTTGGTGGCGGCCAAAAAAATGAAACCGGGGATTAGCATTGTCATCGACCCCGTGGGCGCGAAGCTCATCCAGCGGACAGGCATCCGAACGCTTGTGCTGGGGAAGCGCGAGATCAAACGCTTACCGGAGATTTTAAGGGGAGCGAAGCATAGTGGCACCACGATTGTGCCCGGATGATAAGATGCCCGAAGACCATCGGCACTGCGTTGTTTGCGGGAAGACGATGGAGCCAGATAAATATTTTTGTTCACCCTCGTGCGAGGACATTTTCAAAAAACAACGGAAACGCATGGCGCGCAGTAGGTTAATCATGATGCTAATCTTCGTCGCGCTCTTCGTGCTGATTTTGTTCTCCGCCTAACCAAACCGCTTCGTGGGCCGGTTATCAGCAGGGTTAGCGCAGGCTTTTGGATGTCGATGACCTCAACCTTACGCCCGGCGCTCGCGGTTTCCTTTATCACCCTCACATCTTCGGGTGCGAGTTCGAATCGCTTTCCACCCGCGCGGAGCTTGAGTTTCCCTTTGGCCAGTTGCTTAGCAAGATCCTCCGGCTTCGCCTCGCGCAAGGCTTGTACTATTAGCCTCACGTCTGCGCGTAGGCGTGGGCCTAGCTTTGCCATTTCGGGTTCGACTGCAAGCACGCGTTCAGCCAGCTTCGGCTTTCCCACTTTGATGTTGAGCTTGCCCACGCGCATGGTACCGGCGATGTCGTCCCCCACCTCTTTGAGCTGCTTCGCCGTCTCCCTACTGGAAGTGTAAATCACGACCGATGGGAGCTCCCTGCTCAGCGCCATCTTGCGCTCGGACTTGAACTGCCGGAGGGTACCCACGATCAAGTTCGCGAGTTCGCCGGCTCGCTCGGCTGATTCATCGATAAGCTTCTTGTTTACTTCGGGCCAGCTTGACATGTGAACGCTTGGGTACGGGTGATCCTTGCCAAAGTAGGTCTGATAAATCTCCTCGGAGAAGTGCGGCGTGAAGGGAGCGAGCAGTTTGGCGGCGGTCAGCATAACGTGGTAAAGCGCGTAACGTGCGGCGTCGGCAGTGAGATCGTCACCGTAGAGGCGATGTTTGACTTCCTCGATGTACATGTCGCAGAGCTCATGCCACACGAAGGTCTGGATCGCGCCCATCGCGTGGTTGAATTGGAAGTCCTCGAGCCAGCCCGTGGTCTGCCCGATCAGGCGGTTGAGGCGGCTCAGGATCCAACGATCGATGGGCCTGAACTTGAGCTTCTTCGGGTCGAGCTTGGCAATTTTCGCGTTCAGGTGGGGTCCGGCGAAACGCGCGGCGTTCCAGAACTTGCGCATAAACCGGTAGCCGAAGTCTACGTCCTTCCAGCTGAAGGGGATGTCAGAACCTGTGGAGGCCCCTATCACTGCCCACTGACGGATGGCATCTGTACCGTACTTGCCTCGCGCCATGGTCGTGTCGACGTAGTTGCCGAGCGACTTCGACATCTTTCGCCCGTCCTCGCCAAACACCATTCCGTTGATGAGCACCGTGCGATAGGGCGCCTCGCCCAGCAGCGCTAGGTGCCGGACGAGCAGGTAGTAATCCCATGTGCGGATGATGTCGGTCCCATTGGGCTGGAGGTCCGCCGGGAAGAGGCGTCGATCGAGCTCGGGCCAGCCGGCATGGACGGCAATCGTTATCGAGCTATCCATCCAAGTGTCGAGCACATCTTGCTCGGGTTCGAAGCTTTCGCTGTTGCACTTCGGGCATCGCTCGACCGGTGGTTTATCCTTCGCGGGGGTCACGGGCAGCTGTCTCTCCTCGGCTACGATTGGCTCTCTGCAGCTCGTGCAGTACCATGCCGGAATCGGAGTTGCGAAGATCCGCTGCCTCGAGATCACCCAGTCCCAGTCCATCGATTCAGCCCAGTCAATCAACCTCTGCCGCATGTGCTCGGGAACCCAACGAACTTGCTTGGCGCCTTCGATTACCTTGTCTTTCAAATCTAGCACGCGCATGAACCACTGAGGCTTCGTCAGAATCTCGACCGGTGTCTTGCACCGCCAGCACGCTCCGACGCTTTGAGCCAGCTTCTCCTGCTTCAAGAGCAGTCCTGCCTTGCGGAGGTCATCGACGATCGCGCGCTTGCACTCCTCGAGCGTCAGCCCAGCATATTTGCCAGCCGCCTCGCTCATGTTCCCTTTTTCATCGATGAGCTTGACCACGGGTAGCTTGTGGCGCTTCACCCAGCGCACATCGGTTTTATCGCCGAAGGTGCAGACCATCACAACTCCCGTGCCGAACTCGGGGTCGACCTCGTGGTCCTCGATGAGCTCGACAACTTGGCCGAATGGAGGCACCTCGACCTTTTTTCCAACTTGCTTCTCATAGCGCTCGTCCCCGGGGTAAACCGCCACGACCACGCACGCGGGGAGATACTCGGGTCGGGTGGTGGCGATGGTGAGGTACTCGTCCTCGCCGTGGCGCTTGAACTTGATGTGGCTGAGCGTCGCCTCCCGATCTGCATACTCCACTTCGGCATCTGCTATCGCTGTCTCACATCGAGGGCACCAGTTGACAGGGTGCTCGCCCCGATAGATCAAACCACGCTTGTAGAGCTGCACGAAGGAGAGCTGGGTCCGCCTGTAGTAGTCAGGGTCCATGGTCCGGTACTCGGTGGACCAATCGATTGAAAAGCCAAGCGAGTTCATCTCTTCCCGCATGTGGGTGATGTTCTCCTCGGTCAGCTTGATGCAGAGCTCGCGGAATTTTTCGGGCGGGAGATCGCCTTTGCGGATTTCATAGCGCTTTTCGACTTGAACCTCAGTCGGCAACCCGTGACAGTCCCAGCCCTGCGGGAAAAACACGTTGAAGCCGCGCATTCGCTTGTAGCGCGCGACGATATCGAAGTAGGTCCAGTTTAGGGCGGTACCCATGTGGAACTCTCCGCTCGGTTCCACCCTCTTGCGAGGAATATGGCGGCGGGGTATCAATCACATAGGTCGGCGTTTTTAAATCGTCGCGCTTGAAGCGGTAGATCTCGAGCTCTTTCCACCGCTTCTGCCACTTCGGCTCGACATTTAGTGGGTTGTAATCCTTCGATACCTCCATTTGGTTTTTTCCTCCTTGTTTTTTTGCACAGGAGCGTCTGAGCACTCCTTCATCACAAGTTTAGGTGCGCCGATATAAAACAATCCATTCACTTAAAAATTCAACAACTACTTGTATGAGTGTAATGCTTCAAACAATAACCTGCTTTTTCGCGGATGGGCAAACCCAACATTTTGATGAAACTTTTCCAGATTTTCTCTACCGCCAATATACAGTTCCCATTTTGCTCGATATTCCCCAGTTTTGATTTTGTATAAAGATAGTGGGCGTACTTCACATTTGATGCTTAAACGATCAAGGAGCTCTTTTTCTTCTTTCAATAAGTTTGGCATACGATGAACAAAAGTTTCCTTAAGTTCGTTAGTTAATTCTAAAAATGGTTTTTCTCGTTTTTTAATTTTAACCAGGATTTTCGGCTCAAAGCTAATGCAACGTCTCCAGTAAATGTGTCTGGATTTGGCTTTGTGGCGGAGCCGCACCCCTCCCTCGTCATCCGCGGTTTGTCGTAGCCATTCACGCCATAAGTCAGGACGTTTGCTGGCGTGGATTAAAGAAGGGATATGAGAGTTGTGATTCACTTTGCGTCCAGCGGGTACCCCAATCTGCTTCATCAGATCACGTACCACGCTAGGAAAAGGGATGTGATGATTACCTCTATGCTCTCGAACCGGATATGATTCCTTATCTCCGCCGAAAGCATCTACTGCTGAAGCTATTATTCTTGATCTGAGCACAGAATTTTCATTGTAGTAGTGCATGGCTCCGTGACCCCGTGCTCCACCTCTGCCAATGTATCCGTCGTTAAACATCGCTACAATCACTCGTACAGCATTCACGGTATCGATCCTAAATGGTAACTTTGGATTTCTTATCCCACAACTTAATGGGTGACCAATCCACTTTATCTTCACTTCAAGATTGTCTATCGAGAATTCAGCGTGGTCATGTTCAGTGAGGTAGTCACTCAATTTTTTTAAGATGTCGATGCGAATCGGTTTGAATGGTTTTAGGTGCAACGCACGTATCGTTGGTCTATGGGCACCAGTCAGTTTAGATGCTCTGTAAAGAGATTTTGCACATCGCTTTATGTGATGAAAAAGTCTTTGTGTTAAATCGACTGGTAGTATAACATACGTTCTTGTTTGTGGCAGTTGCCAAAAGTGTATCACGTACGACAATCTTACCCCGCATGGATCCTTTTGATTGGGTATTTAAGCGCCTGTAGGGGAGAGAGGTGGCCGAAAGTAATTTTTAAAGGGATATAAAGCAATTCGGCTATTCTGCCCTAACGGTGGGCTCCGGGGGTAATCGCACAAAAGTTTCCGAACTAGGCTGCTTAGTGGGGCGCTTGAATTTCATTTCTTTGTCAAGGTTAACACGTAGCCCGGCGTGGCCCAGCACCGTTTTTATGCCGGTTGCAGCCTCAATCCGAGTCGCCTCATTCTCGGGTGGATGTTTTAAGAAAAGCATACCCATATGGACCATCACTGCGAGTTCTGGCTTTACCTGCTTCAGGAGCGCGATTAAGTCGTCAGAACAGAGGTGCCACGGGATTCGCATCGCCAGCGGGCGCGTGACATTTGCTATTAGGACTCGACTATCTTTGAAGTGCTTTGCGAGTTCATCAAAGTACTGCGTATCGTTGGTGTAACCTACGATACCTTCTTGCGAGTGAATCTTCAGCCCAAACGCCGTGGGGTCGCCATGTTGGGTCGGTGTCGCCTCGAGCTTTAGGTCACCGAGCTCATAACTTTCGCCAGCTCGAAAGCAGATGACTTTCTCCGGCTTTCCCTGGTGAAAGCGCGAGATCGCTGGGCCAAGTCTCCCAGCACCTTTGAGCACACTCTCGCTTCCTATGAGCACGCCTCGCTTACGGGTCATGTGCTGAGTCATGGCCTCAATCAGCACTTCGACGTCGCTGTAATGATCGGGATGGCAGTGAGTGGTCACGACGCAGTCAAGGGCGAGCGGATCTAGGTCGTGCTGGTGAGAAAGCAAGAGAGCTCCGGGCCCGGGATCGACGTGTATTTTGGCCCCCGCGTGCAAGCGGAAGCCCCCGGTTTTGAAGTGCTGGTCGACGGTCTGGTAGCGTCCCCCACCGCACCCTAAAAATACGAGTTCGACCACGGAATCACCAATTTCCATTTGCGGCAGGAAAAATAAACTTGTCTAAACAAACTGTAGGTCAACTTTTTAGCGTACTCCCGGTAGTGACTGATTGAGTTTTTTGAGCTCATTTTCTGCTTTGGTGATCAGTCCCCTGAGCACCTCATTCGACTTTCGATCTTTAGCGACCTTCAGCGAACTTCGAGCGAATTTCAACACATCCTCGAGGTGACGCTCAGGTTTGAAGTTCCGATCCCCCCAATCGAATATCGCGCAGATGTTGCCGGGGAGGAAGCCCGTATCATAATCGCCATACACCTCATTCACGCGCTTCTTCGTTTCATCAGGCAGGATCGCCTCGCCCTCCCGTCTAAACAGCAAGTCGGTGCCGTTGTCGGCCAGCCCGAAAAGTGCCTCTGCAGCGTAAAGGTGGATTCTAAAATTCGGCCACCACTCGCGGAAGCGCTCCTCCCACTCGAGCAGGCGCGTGCACCCCTTGAACGATCCCGCGATGCTGAAGACGAGCAACCTCCGCACGTCGTAGTCGCGTTCCCGGAGTTCGTTGCGGGTCACCGCCAATGTCCGGCTGATTGAGGCCCCCGTGGCTATGGTGTCGCCCGTGAACAGCACGCCGTCGTTCGGCAGCGAGTCGAAGTTTGTGTAGAAGATTTCTGCGCCGAACTCACCCCCCGAAATTCGAAAGCGCCGGGCACCCACGAAGCAGCGGGGCAGGTAGCGCTTAAAGAGCTGGTCGAATGCCACGTCGAACTGGTACCCCAAACTCCCTCGCAGCACGATAATCTCGCTGAGCTGCCGCGCGCTCAGCTTTCGCAGCGAGGGTATCATGGTCCAAGCCGTGCGCAGGAAGAGCTTGCTGCAATCGAGCGAGAGCCTTCGTAGGTTCCTGCCGCAGATTATCGGATCATAGATAATTTTCTGGGCAGAGGGCATGCAAACGATGTGCGAATTTTTGGGTAGCTTGGGGTGGTTGACTTTGTAAACACTTGCACCGATCGGCAGGCTAATCTTTCGCAGGGTTGCCAAGTAGACCCCCTGAGCCTTAACCTTTGCCTTTTTATAAAACTCGCTTAAGCGACGATAAGCGAGGTTTCCGTGTACCTGATCCCAGAGATACCTTGGATCTTGCTCACGACGGCATCACCAAGCGCCTTCATGTCTGCGGCCTCGATTCGCGCCACGATATC
>Ga0114919_10001860_pt1 | contig 16988 bp, 13 predicted proteins | sample BlataG_FD_88682 | JGI IMG/M metagenome (GOLD analysis project Ga0114919, IMG submission 88682) | Deep subsurface microbial communities from Black Sea to uncover new lineages of life (NeLLi) - Black_00105 metaG | ecosystem: Environmental > Aquatic > Marine > Oceanic > Sediment | place: Atlantic... | reverse complement strand
ATGTGGACCTTGGGCCCGCGCTCGACCAGCAGCAGGCTCAGGCCTCGCCCGTCGGTGATTTCCGGCTCGCTGCGGGCCAGGACAAGCAGCACCTCCCCGCAGCCGTTGGTGATGAACCGCTTGACCCCGCGAACGAACCAGTTGCCGTCGTTGTCCTGATAGGCCTGCACCTTGACGGCCTGGAGGTCGCTGCCGGCGTCCGGCTCGGTGAGGACCATCGCCCCGGTGTGCTTGCCGGAGGCCATGTCCGGCAGGTGCTCGACCTTGATTTCCTCGGAGGCGAAGGCGTTGATCGTCTCGGCAATGCCCTGGAGCCCGTAGATGTTCATCAAGGCGGCGTCAGCCCGGGAGATCATCTCGTTGCTTATCGTGTAGACAAGCTGCGGACAGTTGATGCCGCCGAAGCGATACGGCAGCGTGAAGCCCATCAGGTCGGCCTGGCCGAGCGCTTCGAGAGCGTCGGCGATGCCGGGGGCGTACGTCACCGAGCCGTCATCGTTGAGCGTATTGCCGACCAGGTCGGTCTCCTCGGCGGTGGGGGCGATCCGGTCTCCGGCGATCTGGCCGATCGTGTCCAGAATGCGTCGGTAGTTGTCGACGGCATCGTCGGTGTTCGCCGGTGCGAAGTCGAACTGTTCGGCATAGCTGAAGTCGTTTTCGACCAGTTCAGCCAAACGGGCCAGGTCCATGTGCTCGAAGAGGAACTGGATGTCGTCGTTGTCGGTGAAGAAATTGGCCATGGGAAGTTCCGTGCCTCAGGCTTCGGCGGCTTGCTCGGCTGCGTGTTCAACAGTGCCGCCGCTGCGGATGATCTTTATCATCTTGGGTATAACAACGTTCAGGTCGCCGACGACGCCGTAGTGCGCCAGGCCGAAAATCGGCGCGTCGCGATCGGAGTTGATCGCGAAGATCTTGCCGGACTCCTGCATGCCGGCTGCATGCTGCACTGCCCCGCTGATGCCGCAGGCGACGTACAGCGCCGGGCGAACGGTCGTGCCGGTCTGGCCGACCTGGTGGTCGTGATCGACGAAGCCCAGGTCCACGGCCGCACGCGATCCGCCGACGGCCGCTCCGAGGCAATGGGCCAGGTCCCAGATGAGCTTGAAGTTCTCTCTGCTGCCGACGCCCGCCCCGCCGGAGACGATGATGCGCGAGGCCTTGAGGTTGACGGTCTTCTCGCGGCGGTGGCTTTCGAGGATTTCCAGGGGCAGGTCGACCCCGTCCAGTGAGACGGTGGCGGCGACGACCTCGCCCTTCCGGGAGGAATCCGGCTCGCCCATGGGCATGACGCCCTCGCGGACGGTCGCCATCTGGGGCCAGCGGTCGAAGTTGACGATCGTCGCGATGATATTGCCGCCAAAGGCCGGGCGAATCTGCAGCAGCAGGTTTTTGTGCGTTTCGTCGCTGCCGGGCGGGGTGTGGTCGCCGATTTGCAGGTCCGTGCAGTCGGCCGTCAGGCCGCACTTCATCGTCGAGGCGACGGTGGGCGCCAGGTCGCGCCCGATGGGCGTGGCCCCGTACAGGCATATCTGCGGCTTGTGCTGCTCGATGAGCCCACACAGCGCGCGGCAGTAGCCGGTCGCCTGGTAGTGGCCCAGGCGCTCGTCTACGACGACGTAAACCTTGTCGGCCCCGTGGGCGATCAGCTGGACGGGCATGTCGCTGGCGTCGGCGGCCAGTAGCACCGTCGCCAACGGCACGTTGAGCGTGTCGGCCAGCTCCCGCCCCTTGCTGAGCAGCTCCAGCGGCACGTCCGACAGCTTGCCGTCTTCCTGCTCCGCGAATACCCACACTTCTCCATTGCGGTTAACTTCAATCATTGGCTGACTCGTTAATTCGTTAACTCGTTGATTCGTTAACTCGTGTATTCGTTAATCCGTGTTTTCGCTCATGCGCCGACGAAGATAGGCGATATACCCGTTGATTACCTTTGCGACGCGAACGGCATGCCGGCGAAGATCATCCAAATGCTGTTTCTCGAAATAGCCTTCGTCTTCACAGGCATTGATGTCATCTTGCAGTTCGTAAACACTTCCGCGAGACCGGTACAAGTAACTGATATTATGCCGGTAGCTGCGGCTACCGTGCCCTTCCGCGATGTTGTTCGTTATCGATAAGGCCGCCCGTCGCATCTGCGACGTCAGGCCGAACTTCTCGTCCGCGGGCAATTGCCTCGTTAACTTGTAGACTCTCTTTCGAAACTCCCGGGCAACCTGGTACGCCTCAAGATCTTCAAATCCTTTGCCCATTACGTCGTCGCGCCCGCAGCCCGAATCAACGAGTTAACGAATTAACGAAGCCACGGCGTCAGCCGATCGTATGCTCGTGTATGAGTTCGGCGATCAGTTCGCTGATGCCTTCGTCCGTGGGGGCATGTTCACGGTACTCGCCGCCCGTCAGCACCACCGACTGAATGCGGTGTACCTTCGTGGGGCTGCCGTCTCTGCCGCACCAGGTCAGGTCGGCGTCGATGTCCGCCAGCGACCACTGCTCGATGAGCAGGCCCTTTTCAGCGAGCTTCTTGCAGTACTTCTCAACTTCGGTGGCCTTCAGTTCGGCCGTGTAGTTCTCGTAGTCGCCCTCGAGCAGATTAGCAGCCAGCTTCTCGACCTCCGCCTTGGACCGGGCCTTCTTGAACTTCATCATCCGTCGCGCCGCCGAGGGACGAGGGACGTTGGCGGTCTCCATCACCGTCAGCAGCGCCGGCAGCTTACAGGCGACGGTCTCTCGCCCGTTGCCGACGTTCCGCCTGACGGTGATCTTGCCGTCGTCAATGCCGATGAGTTCCTCGAGGTAGGTAATCACCGGCATGCCGAGCTTCTCCGCCAGCTGTGGCCCGACCTGGGCGGTGTCGCCGTCGATGGCCTGCCGGCCGCACAGGACGATATCGGGCTCGAGCTTCCTCGCCGCACACGACAGTATGTAGCTGGTGGCCAGCGTGTCCGAAGCGGCCGCCTTTCTATCGGTGATCAGCACAACCCGGTCGGCCCCGCGGTACAGGCTGTCGCGGAGCACGTCGCACGCGCTGGGCAGGCCCATCGTGATGACCGTAACCGTTCCGCCGTGGGCGTTGCGGATGGCCAGGGCGGTCTCCAGGGCGTTCAGGTCCTCGGGGTTGAAGATGGCCGGCAGCGACGCGCGGTTGACCGTGCCGTCTTCGGTCATCGCCTCGCCGGTTATGCGCTTGGTGTCCGGCACCTGCTTGACGCACACTAGGCAGTTGTATCCCACGTCATGCTCCTGATGTTGGTTCTGTCGAGTTCGAACGGGAAAGACAAGCCGCAGTTCAGATGGTGCTGTTCCCGGTCTTGTCGGCGGGCCCGAATACGGGGTCGTTGTGTCAAGACCTCGGCCCGCCGGGACGGCACAGCCTTGGCCCGCAATGCAGTAGCGGACCCCGTAGGGACCGCTATCTCCACAAGGGGCCAGATGATAGTGATGCCCGCCGGCCAAGTCAAGCCCTTTATCACGCGCCCGGCCCCGGCAGCGAAAACGCGCCCGAGGCAGTACCCCTCCCCCACGCTCGCGCAAATGAGCGATGCCCGAATACGTTAAGCTCTAAGCAGGCACCGTTTAACCGGCAGACGCTGTCGCACCACGCCGCAGAACGTGGCCGAGGGGGTGCTGATCGCCGTTGGCGACCGACCGTTCGGCCGGCTTTTTCTCGCTTGCCGTCGGAAATCAGGCTCGCATCGACTCGCCGGGAGGCCGTCGAGGAGCACTCACGAAAGCGTTGACGAGGACTGCTCGGTCCGGTCTACTGTTGCACTGCTCTGCGAACGAAGGACACTCTAAGGCATGACCATCCGCGCTGTACTCCTTGGCCTATTGGGGGCGATGCTCGTCGCCGTCGTTGCGTACCTCAACGACCACGTGTGGGTACTGAACTCGTTCATTGGCTACCACCTGCCGATTTTCGTGTTCGGGTCGCTGGTCGTGGCGACCCTTGTGGTCAATCCGCTTCTGTTTCTGGTCAACCGGCGGTGGCGACTGGCGCCGCGGGAGCTGGCGGTGGTCATCACGATGATGCTGGTGTCGTGCAGCATCCCCAGCTACGGCTTTCTTGGCATGTTCACCAAGTCTCAGGCCATGCCGACCAACGAGTATCGCACCAGAGAAGGCTGGAAAAAGAACAAGCTGCGGGAGTACGTCCCCTCGTACATGCTGGCGGCCGAGGGCAAGTACGTAAGGGAATTCACCGACAGCGCCACGACCGGGGCGGGCACCAAGGACGAGGCGATCTCGCTGGGGGAAGTGCCGTGGCGGTTTTGGTCTGAGTCGTTAACGACGTGGGTACCGCTTGTCGTGCTGATGAGCGCTGCTGCCGTGTGCATGGGATTAATATTCCATCGGCAGTGGTCGGTGGCTGAGCGTCTGCGCTATCCGATCGCGGAGATCGCGACCGTCTTCATGGAGCAGGACCGTAGTCGGGCATCGCCTTCGCTGTTCCGAACAAGCGCTTTTTGGTGGGGGCTGGCGGTCGTCCTTGTGGTCCGCGTGTCCAACGGCGTGTTGGCATGGTATCCCGAGAAGTGGATCAACATCCCGATGTGGCTGGACTTCGGTTTGATCCCCGGCACGTGGCGTTCCCTGCCAGACTCGGATTACTGGAGTTGGTATTGGTTCATGCCTCATATTTACCCGACGATCATCGCGATAGCATTTCTACTGGCTGCGGATGTGAGTTTCTCAGTGGGCATTGCCCCGATGGCATTCACGGCGCTCTCCTGGTACTTGCTTCAGAAGCATGGTTTTAGTCTCGCAGCCGCAGACGCGGGCGACTACATGATCGGCGGCCCGGCGATCTGGCAGCGGTTTGGCAGCTACCTGGCGCTGGCGCTCGTGATCGGCTACACGGGCAGGCGGTACTACGGGGACGTGCTGAAGCGCGCGCTGACGTTTCGTCAATCCGGCGACGCGGAAAGCTACGCCGCGTGGGCGTGTCGAATTCTGCTCCTCGCCGTTGCAGCGATGATCGTGCTGCTGTCCATGATGGGCCTGCCCTGGCCTGTCGCGATTCTCGCCGTTCTCCTGGCGCTGTTGGTGTTCCTGGGAATCAGTCGCGTGAACTGTGAGAGCGGGATGTTCGTGAACCTTCCTCGCTGGCAACCATTGGGAATACTGCTGGGATTGTTCGGCGCCTCGGCCATGGGGCCGAAGGCGGTCATCGTGGTCGGCCTGTTCTGCATGCTATTCACCGTCCATCCCCTGGAATCGCTGATGACATTCTTCATGAACGGCCTGCGGATGTGCACGAGCAACCAGATCAAGCCTGCCCGCGTGGCGCGGACGGCGGCCAGCACCTACCTCATCGTACTGGTCGTGGCTACCCCCGTTGTGCTGTGGGCCGTGCACAACTATGGCCTGCGACGAGGAGATTGGCAGCGCCGCTGGTCGACCGTCACCATGCCATACTACTACTACGACGCCGGCAACACGGTCGTGACCGAGCTGAAAAACGAGGGCACGCTCGCCGAGTCCAAGCAACTGACGCCTTTCGAGCGCGTCAAGCGAATGGACCCGGACAAGAAGTTCCTTTGGGCGGCCGGACTGGGAGCGGCGGGTGTGTTGGCGCTGAGTTTCCTTCGGCTGCGGCTGCCGTGGTGGCCCATTCACCCGATCATCTTCATTGTATGGGGTACTCGGAACACAGCAGAGGTGGGGGCCTCGTTCCTGCTGGGCTGGGCCATCAAGTCCGGCGTCACGAAATTGGGGGGAACACAGACCTACAAGACCACGCGGAAGGTCATGTTCGGCGCGATCGCAGGCGACCTGATCGCCGCGCTGATTTTTATGCTGATAGGCATGGCCTACTACAACTTCACCGGAAGGGCGCCGAAGCAATATCTCCTGTTCCCGGTGATGAACTGACGTACGGCGGGAATTCGGCCAAGCTGCCTTGCCTTTGACGCACCCGACGCTAATATGGCCGCACTGTCCCGGCCGAAACGGCGCCGGGCAAAGTTACGGCAACCCAACCGCCCGGCCCGGCGCGCCGGATTCGCCCGGCCCAGGCCTCGCCGGCCGACACAAATAGATGAGGATCGAAACAGAAAGGCGACCACCAATGAGCATTCCTCGTAGCGAGTACCCCAGGCCCCAGCTTGTCCGCGACGACTGGTTGTGCCTCAACGGCCCGTGGCAGTTCGAGATCGACGCGGGCGACACCGGCCTGCCCCGCGGCCTGCTGGAGCGCGAGCTGGAGGGCACGATAACCGTGCCGTTTTGCCCGGAGAGCGAACTGTCCGGCGTGGGCCACGTGGATTTCATGAATGCCGTGTGGTACCGGCGCGAAGTCGATATCCCCGCCGAATGGGCCGGACGAACAGTGCTGCTGCACTTCCAGGCCGTCGACTATGACACGACGGTGTGGGTCAACGGCAAGGAAGTCGTCCGCCACCGCGGCGGGTGGTCGCCGTTCGTCGTCAACCTCGCCGGCACTGCCGAGCCGGGCGCTAAGGCCACCATCGTCGTCCGCGCCCGCGACGACACACGCAAGAACCAGCCCAACGGCAAGCAGAGCCAGCTCTACCAAAAGTACGGCTGCCTCTACACCCGCACGACGGGCATTTGGCAGACCGTGTGGATGGAGCCCGTCGACGAGCTGCACTTGAAGCGGCCGCGGATTACGCCCGACCTGGCGGGCCAAAGGTTCCGCCTCGAGCTGCCGCTCAGCAACAACCGCGCCGGGGCGAAGGTCCGCGCGAAGCTGCTGTGGGACGGCAAGGAGCTCGCCTCGGCTGAAGTCGCCGCCGACGTGGACTTCGCGCCGACGCTCGAACTGGCCGTGCCCGACAGCGACCTGCACCTGTGGGGCCCCGGCGAGGGCAACCTGTACGACATCAGGCTCCAGCTCGTCGACGCGGGCGGCAACGTCGTCGACTCGGTCGCAACCTACGCGGGCCTGCGGAGCATCAGCATTGACGGCAAGGCCGTAAAGATTAACGGCAAGGCCGTCTTCCAACGACAGGTGCTCGACCAGGGCTACTACCCCGACGGCATCCTGACGGCCCCCAGCGAACAGGCCTTGATCGACGACATCGAAATCTCCATGGCCGCGGGGTTCAACGCCGCCCGGCTGCACCAGAAGGTCTTCGAGGAGCGCTTCCTGTACCACGCCGACCGATTGGGCTATCTGGTGTGGGGCGAGTTCGGCGACTGGGGCATCGAACGGGAGAACCCGCCGGTGTCTATCGTGGGCCAGTGGCTTGAGGTGCTGCACCGCGACTATAACCACCCAGCCATCGTAGGCTGGTGCGGGCTGAACGAAACCGCCCTGCCGATTACCGATGAAATCCAGCGGCTGACCGATATGACGCGAGCCATTTTCCTGGCGGCCAAGGCGATGGATGCGACCCGGCCGGTCCTGGATTCATCCGGCTACTCGCACCGCGTGCCGGAAACGGACGTGTACGACAGCCACGACTACGAGCAGGTGCCCGAAAAGTTCTTCGACAACCAGAAAGGCCTCGCCGACGGCAAGCCTTTCGTCAATGGCATGCCGGCCGAGCCGATTTCGCTGCCGTACGCGGGCCAGCCGTACTTCGTCAGCGAGTTCGGCGGGATCTGGTGGAACCCCGAGTCGGCCGCCAAGGGCGAAAGCGACAGTTGGGGCTACGGCGCCCGCCCGAAGAACATCGAGGAGTTCTACGACCGCTTCGAGAAGCTCTGTCACATCCTGCTCGACAACGTGGACATGTTCGGCTACTGCTACACGCAGTTGACCGATGTGTGGCAGGAGCAAAACGGCGTCGTGTTCTTCGACCGCAGCAAGAAGTTCGACATGACCCGCCTGCACAAGATTCAGTCCCACGTGGCGGCCATCGAAAAGGCTAACTGACGCACGGAATGGATCTTGATGATGCGGTGGGCAAGACCGCGCCACAGAGAATACGCAATCGGCCGAGCGGAACTCCTGCGATCGCCCGGCCGATTGTCTTTTGCCGCCTCCGCGTGCCAATCTTCCGGCGGCGCGCCGCGGCGCCTTTCAATAACGGCGAATTACCTTCGCCGTCGTTTCAGTGCGATCAGGCAGCCTGTCGCCAGCAGCGTGAGGGTAGCAGGCTCGGGAATGACGTTGGCATCTTCGGTCCAGCTCTCCAGCAGGCTCCAAGAGCCGCTCGCATTGTTGTACACGTCGTACCGCACTTGGCCGATCGACAGGACAACGTCCACGAACGTTTCGTACGCACCGTTGCCGGCCGCGCCGGTGTCGATCTGCCAGACTTGGCCGGTCGGTTGGCGAATGGCGTACTGGTGCGTGTGCCCGCAGAAGTACGCCTCCACGCCCTCGTCCTCCAGCAGGCCCCAGAAGGCGTCGCGATTGGCTGGATACGCATCCAGGCTGTCGCCGTAGTGACGCTGCCAGGAGTACGGATACGCCGGCTCATGGCCGAAGACGAAAATAGCCTTGCCACGATTGGCCGCCAGGTCCGCCGCCAACCAGTTGTAAAGTTGCGGCACGACGTCACCGTTAGTGGCGGTGTCGCTGCCGAACGTGCTCGTGCCGGTACCTTCGTTGGTCCCGCCATTCCAGTACTCGTTGAGGGCGATGTAGTGCGTGTTGGTCGTCGGGTCGTCCCAGCTATACGTCGTCCGCTGCGTGCCAAGCGGGCCGTCATGGTTCGTCAGGTCGTACAGCGACGTGCGGACACCGTTGCCGCTGTCGTACTCCGCCCGCAGCCACTCCATTTCGATGCCGTCTTCCTCTTCGTGGTTGCCAATGACGGGGTACCACACAGCAGCGGCGCCGAAGTTGGCGTCTATGACAGCGCGGTTCTCCCAGGCTCGGTCATCGAGGTCGCCGGCCGTGACATGAAAGCGGCCGGCCCCACCGGCCAGCGAGTTGATAGCCTGCAGCGTGTTGGCAAAACCCGTGTGATTGCTGCGCGGGTCGGCAGTGACCGTGAAATGGCCGAGCTGACTACTGGCCGGGCTGGCCCATCCCAGCACCAGGGCAGCGATGAGCAACACTGCTGTATAAACAATACGCGAGTCCATACGGTCGCCTCCTGTGGTTTAGCCCCCAACAGGGCGACAGCAAACTCATGTCGGCCGACTGGGCAACAGCAACTTCCGGGGCCCGCTGGGGGCTCCGCCTCACAATAATAAGTCTACCGGCCGTGGCCCAAAGTTACAAGGGAAAAGCCCAAGGCTCTGGCAGATGGGCGAGGGACGCACAGAAGACTCTTTTCCATAAGCGGTTATGGGTGGCAGGGCTGTCTGGCCCCGGCGAGCCACCCGACCGGGCCCAATTTACTCTTCATCGTGCCCGTTGGGCTCGGGCTCGGCTTGTTCGGGCCTGGCCTCGAACCGACTGGTCCGTTCGGCGCCTTCAGCGAGCACGGCCTCTGCGGCGGCGACGGAGGCTGGGTCGTCGGCCTTGAGTGTTCGGTCGAACATGGCGGCGGTGTAGCGAACGATGGTATCCGCCCGGGCGAGCCGATCGGCGACGATCTTGTCGGCCAGCGGGCCCAGCCGGTCCCCGTCGAGCGTGCGGGGGTCAGCAAAGATATTATGCCCGGCCCGGGCGATCTCAACGTGCCACGTCGGCGCGGGACTGTTCGCGTAGGCGAGCTCGGTGTCCACAAACTTCTCGGGCCGGCTTGTGCCCTCCCACTGGCCGAGCATGTACATCGTCGGCACGGCAATCGTCTGGTAATCCTCCGCCTGCCACATCCACGTGCCCGGCGATTGCAGCACGGCCACATTTATCCGCTCGTCAACGGCCGCAGGCAGGCAGCCGACGCGGGTCAGCACGGTATAACCGCCCAGTGAGTGTCCGCCCGCCCCGATGTGGTCCGCATCGACCATGCCCGACAACGGCGCGCGGTCGCCGGTCTCGGCGTTGCTCTGGGCGAGCATGTTGTCGATCGTCGCCGCCAGTTCCGTCGGGCGGTAAGCGTACTCGTCGTGGTCGAAGTCGTCCTGCGTGCTCAGCAGGTCAGCCACGGCTTGGCGGCGCCGAGCGGGAAGGTCGTCATCCTCGACGGGCCCGGATATGCGCATCCCGGAGACCGGGTCGTTGTGGTCCGGGGCGGCCACCACATAGCCGGCCGCCGCCAGGTGCTCGCACAGGTAGGCGCAACTGATGCCGCTGCCGGTGAAGCCGTGCGACCACACGATAAGCGGATACGGCCCGCCGTCCGCGTCCGGCGGGGCATCCTGGCGCGCAATGCCGGCGACGTCGTTGGCGTAGGTGACAGTGGCAGGGGCGCCTTGGTCAGCCTGGCCTTGGGCCGCTGGGTACCACACCGCCACGACGAGCGGCCTGTCCGACCCATCTTCCGCCTGGTAGCTCCACTGAAACACCCGGAACCCCACGGCCGCGGGCTGCTGCTGGCTCGTACCATTCTCGGCGGGCTGGCTGGTCTGGGATGAGTCCTGTGCCGCCGTGGGCGTAAGGAGCAGCATCGTCACAAGCGATGCTGTCAAGGGCCCTGATAAGCGTTTCATAGTCCATTTTCCCTTGCTCCGACATGGTCAATCCCTCTAGCGAGGCCAAACGTATCGGGTGGGGAGATATTGCATTTAGGCCGGCCGCCGCGATGCGTTGTGCTTGCGGGCGCCGGGCTGTATCATGGCTGCGGCATGGCCAACGAATCAGCCAACCATCACCGCAATATCTGGGCCCCCTGGCGAACGGACTATATCGATTCTCTATCCAGCCAGGAGGAAGACAAGGGCTGCTTCATCTGCCGCGCCCGCGACGGCGAGAATGAAGCCGCCGAGCTCATCCTGTGGCGGGGCACGCGCTGCCTGGTGATGCTGAACCGCTACCCATACACCGGCGGGCACGTGCTGATCTGCCCCAACGAGCACATCGGCGAGTTCGGCGACCTCGATGATGCGACGCTTACGGAGATGATGCAGATGGTCCGCGACGCCCAGGCCGTGCTGCGCCGGGCGGTCAAGGCGCAGGGGTTCAACATCGGGTGCAACATAGGCCGGTGCGCCGGGGCGGGCCTGCCGGAGCACCTGCACATCCACGTCGTGCCCCGCTGGCCGGGCGATACAAACTTCATGGACGTCATCGGCGGCATCCGCGTCGTGCCGATTTCACTGGCTGAGCTGCACGAATCCATCTCGCGGGCAGCCGAGGAACTTGGCCTGCCTTGCCGGCAGCCGGAGGGCTGACCCCGTGACGGCTGAGCTCACCCCGCGGGAGGCCTACGAAGCCCGCCAGCAAGACTACCTGTCTGGCTGCGCCGTCGGCGAGCACCAAAGCGGCGGCCGGCGACACGGCGAGGCGCCCCATCCTTACCGAACTTGCTTTCAGCGCGACCGCGACCGCATCATGCACTGCTCGGCCTTTCGCCGGTTGGACTTCAAGACGCAGGTGTTCGTGCCGCACGAGTGCGACCACTTCCGCACGCGGCTCACGCACACGCTGGAGGTCGCCCAGATCGGCCGGGCCATCGGGCGGGCGCTTCGGCTAAACGAAGACCTGATCGAGGCGACTGCCCTGGCCCACGACCTGGGTCATCCGCCTTTCGGCCACTGCGGCGAGGGAGTGCTGGACGAGCTAATGGCCGACGAGGGCGGGTTCGAGCACAACCGCCAGTCGCTGCGTGTGGTCGACTACCTGGAGCACCCGTACCCGGCTTTCCGTGGGCTGAACCTGACCGCCGCCGTCCGCGAGTGCCTGGCCAGGCACCAGACGCGCTACGATACGCCCGCCTGCGGTGACTTCGACGCCTCCCTGCAAGCGCCCCTGGAGGGGCAGGTCGTGGACCTCGCTGACGAAATCGCCTACACCGCAGCCGACCTGGAGGACGCACTGGCGGCTGAGTGGATTATCACTGATGACCTGGCGTCGCTTGCACTTTGGCGGCGTGCGTGGGCAACGGCCGAGGCGGATGCCCCTGACGCGCGGGCGATTCACAAACGCATCCGCGCCTGCAAGGCCGTGCTGGCGGCGATGGTCGATGACGTCGTGGAAAACACGCCCGAGCGCCTGGCGGCTGCCGGCGCGGCGGACGTCGAGGACGTCCGAAGCGCAGAGGCCAAGCTGGCGGTGTTCTCACCCGAAATCGCCGAGGAGGCGGCTGGGCTTCAGGAGTTCCTGTTGGCTCGCGTGTACCTACACCCGCGCAGCGGTTCCCGCCGGAACAAAGCCAGGCGGATCATAGCAGAGCTGTTCGCCCACTACCTTTCCACACCCGGCGACCTGCCGAAGCGGTATCAGCAGCGAACCGACGCCGAGGGCGCCCGCCGCGTGATATGCGATTACATCGCCGGCATGACCGACCGTTTCGCCGCCGACCGATATCGGGACATTTCCGCATAAGCAAACCGCCCGCCCCGCATGGCGGGACGGGCGGATAATGATGCACATCTGTTGCAACAGCCGGCTAGTCGGACTTCTCCTCGTCAGGTGGAGCTTCATCGCCCTCGGCCTCCTCGCCGGCCGCTGATTCCTCGGCCGGGGCAGCCTCGATCTGCTCCTCGTGTGCCTCGGCGATGTAGACCTCATCAAGATCGGTCGCATCGACCTGGCGGCGGAGGAGATAGTAAATCACCGTCGCTGCCGAGCAGAGGTATGAGATCAGGAACGCTATCACCAGCCCGATGATGAGGTAAACCCACAGCCAGATCAGCCAGGCGCCCGGCATTTCGTGCCAGCCCATCGCCGCGGTGTTGATCCCGCCGTGCAGATCGCCAAACGTAGGAGCCGTCCAGAGCACGTCGATCTTGTCGGCCGCGCCTTCGAGCTTGTGACCGCCCGTCCAGACGCCCGTCTTAACGGCGACGTGCGTTGCCTTAAGGGCAACGAACGCGAACAGGCGAACAAACACGTAGCACAGGCTTCCGTAAACGACCGCCACCAGCGAGTACAGGCCCGCCCGCCACGGACGATTGAAGATGTAGGAGTAGCTCCGGCTGATCGCGTCGAAGCTGTCCGAGCCTTCCACCGCGATAGTCGGGTACATCAGCGGGCAGCCGCCGACCAGGCCGAACAGCAGGAAGGCGATTGCCAGCCCGCCGAGAATAGCCAGGAAGAACAGCAGGCCCACGATCAGGCTTCCCACAGCCGGTATGTTCCCGACGAGTGCGCCGAGGATAATGAGGCCGCCGACGAGAGCAATAACAAATAGCGGCACCAGCGGCGCCATGAAGAAGCTGAGGAACTTGCCCGCCGAGAAACGCAACGCCTGTGCCACGGATATTTTCTCATCGCGTGCGGCGTGCAGGGCGGCGATGCGGCAGATGGCGCCGCCGAACAGCGCCCAGACCGCCAGGGCGAACAGCAGGAATATGATGGCGTACAGCCAGTGCGCGCATATCAGCCAAAGCACCCCGTGCAGGCCCATCAGGACGTGGAACAAGAAGCCCGCGTCCTCGGGCACGGCCTGGGCCTTGCCGTACTCGCCCAGTCCGCCGGCGATATTCCCGGACTTCGCCGCCACCAGGGCCTGATGGACACAGCCCGCTTCGAAATCGAGCACACTGGCGAAGACCGGTCGCCCACGGATGCGCCTGTCTGCCTGCTCGAACTCGATCGTCATCTTTGTCATCGCCTGGCGAGCAAGGACGACGTTATCACCAATCTCAGCCAGGGCCTCGCGACGCTCGTCGCCAGTGAGGCTCTTGGCAGCCGCTCGCGCGTCCTTCTCGGCCCTGCCGAGCAGGTCTTCAGCGCGATCCTTCATGTCTTTGAAGGCTTCGCGGGCGTCACTCAGCAGGCCTGCCCATTCCTTCTTGTCCGTTTGAGGCTCACGTGGCTCTCTCCCTTGGCTGGCCAGGGCTTCGTCGAAGGCCGCCCCCAACGCGCCGCCAAAGGACCTGCGGAACCGCGCCAGATTGACCTGCTCCCTCTCCCACGTTCGCCACAAGCTTTCGGCCTGGGCGGGGCGAGAATCCTTCCACGCCTTAATCCCCTCGCGGAACTCGACCGCTGGGACCTGCGTGAAAGCCGTTATCTCCCCCTCCATTACGTTCACCCTGGCCAGGGACCACGCTCTGTCCAGCACCCAGCCTCCCAGGAATATGACGATGATCGCCGCTAACGCCAGGAGCAGCTTGCTGGGATGAATGGCCAGGCGGAAGCTCTTGAAGACTTGGGTGAAGCTGAACACCTCATTCCACCGGATGTGTCTGATTTCGTGCTGCTCATCCGCCATGATCGCATCCTTTCCTTGTCAATGGGCCCGGCCCATTTATGACCCGCCCGCCGGCGAGCGATTATAAGCGTCAGACTGAGCCCCCCGCGATTATCGGGGACTCTCCGCGCCAGGATTATATGGCGGCCAAGGGGCCTTGCAAAAGAAAAACCCCACTCCGTCGGATATGGCGCCGCGAGGGGGGGCTAGGAATTGCCGGCCGATGAGTCCGTCTTGGAGGGCTTGCTGTCGCCCTTGGCGGCGGATTCGCCCGACGGCTTGTCGGTGGGCTTCTCGTCGGACTTGCCGGCAGACGGCTTGTCCTTCTCGGCCGCCTGCTTGTATGACTCGCTGCGGTAGTCCGTCTGGTAGAAGCCGTCCCCTTTGAAGATCACCCCCGCGCCCGTGCCGATGAGCCGCCGGACCTTCAGCTTGCCGCATTCGGGGCATTTCCGCACGGCCGGAGCGGTGATGGACTGGAACTTCTCGAAGGTGTGTCCGCAGGCGTTGCACTCGTAATCGTAGGTTGGCATGTGTCAGCTCTCTCCGTTGGCGGGCGGCTGGGGGGCGTCTTGCGGGGCGACGGCGACGACTACGCCACTAGGCCTAAGGGCCCTGCCGCCGAACATGTAGCCCTTCTGCACCTCCTGGATAACCGTCTGCGGTTCGTGCTCGTCGGAGGATTGCTGCATCATGGCGGAATGCTTGTCCGGGTCGAAGGGCTTGCCGACGGCCTGGATGACGGTGCAGCCGAACCGGCCTAGCACCTCAAGCGTCTTGTCGTGGACAAGCTGCATGCCCTTGAAGAACGCATCGTCCTCGCCGTGGTTTTCTCGGGCGGCTTCGAGGGCGCGCTCCATGTCGTCCAGGACGGGCAGCAGCGCCTTGATGAGGTCGGCCCGTGCGAAGCTCAGGTGATCCTCCCGCTCGCGCTGGACGCGCTTCTGATAGTTCATGTAGTCGGCTGACACGCGCTGGAGCCTGGCCAGCAGGTCGTCGCGCTCAGCCTGCAGGTCTTGAGGCGCCTCGGCCGTCTCGTCGGCGTCGGCGGGCGGCTCCGGTTGATCGGCCGGCTGCTCGTCGGCGTTTGAAGATCGCTTTTTCTTCTTGCTCATGTCAACTCACGCGCCGGTCAGGCCAGGTGGGTTAGTCCTTGCCGGAGAGGCACTCCTTGATCTTCTCGAAGAACGACTTCCGTTGGGGGGTGACGTTAGATTGATCGGTCTCGGCGGGTTTCTGAAGCAGCTCGCGCTGCTCCTTCGAGAGCTTCTTGGGGACTTCGATGTACATCACAATGTGCTGCGAGCCGGTCTTGCCCGTTCGCATGGAAGGCAGAGCGCGGCCCTTGAGCGATACCACGTCGCCATTCTGGGAGCCGGCGGGGATTTCGACTTCTTCGGTACCGGCCAGGGTCGGCACCTCGATGGTCCCGCCCAGTGCGGCCTGTGAGAACGTGATCGGTGCCTGGCAAATCAAATCGTCTCCGCGTCGGGTCAGCAGCGGGTGCGGCTTGACGCTCACGTAGACGTGCAGGTTGCCTCGGCTCGTGCCGGCCTGGTTGGGCTCGCCCTCGCCGCGGACGCGGATGACCTGCCCGTCCCGCACGCCGGGGGGGATGCGAACAGTCAGCGTGCGGTGCTTGCGGGCCCGGCCCGTGCCGTTGCAGACCTTGCACGGGTCGGTGATCACCTTGCCCTTGCCGTGACACTTGGGGCATACCAGCACCCGGACGCTCGTACCGAAGAAGCTCTGCACGCGCTGCTGGACCTGCCCGTACCCGCCGCATTCCTCGCAGCGGCGGGGCGCCTTACCGGGCTCGGCCCCGCTGCCGCCGCACGTGTCGCACAGGTCCATCCGCTCGAACTCCAGCGTGGGCTCGGCGCCCGTGGCCACCTCACGGAGGTCTAACTCGACCTCGGTCTCGAGGTCGTAGCCCTGGCCTTGCGGCTGGACGCCCGCAGTGAACCCGCCCATGCCCGAAAAGATGTCCTGGAACATCGAAAAGATGTCGCCGAAACCCATCGTCGAGAAATCGTGCACGCCCGCCCCGCGAAGTCCGTCGTGCCCAAACCGATCATACCGCTGGCGCTTGACCGGGTCCGACAGCACCTCGTAGGCCTCGGAGACCTCCTTGAACTTCGCCTCGCCCTCGGCCTTGTCGCCCTGATAGTTGTCCGGGTGGAACTTCAGAGCCAGCTTGCGGTAGGCGCGCTTGACATCCTCGCCTCCACCCGAGCGGTCGACGCCGAGCACTTTGTAATAATCGCGCTTCTCGGGCATATGTCTTGCCGAACGTTGGTCCCGCAACGGGGCCGTCACACGATTCGCCCGGACAATTCAGCCCGGCCGGGCACGAACACCGGAACGCTTCGGCCGGTGGCCCAAACGCTCCGATGTCTATGTCAACAGGTTGTAGATACTTGCGATGGCTTACACCACGGCCCCGGTGACTGGCTCGGCCTCTTCCTTCTCGTCGTATTCGGTGACCATCAGGTCGGTCGTCAGCAGCAGGCCAGCCACGGAAGCGGCGTTCTGCAGGGCTGTGCGGGCGACCTTGGCCGGGTCGATAATGCCGGAAGCGACCATGTCGACGTACTCGCCCTTGGCGGCGTCGTAGCCGATGTTACCGCCCCTTTCGAGGATTTCCGCGACGACGACGTCGCCCTCGAGTCCCTTGTTCTCGACGATCTGGCGGGTCGGCGACCGCAAGGCGTGGGCGACGATGTCGATGCCGATCTTCTCGTCGCCGCGGGCCTTGGACCGGGCCGCCTCGACCGCTGCAATCGCGCGCAGCATGATAACGCCGCCCCCGGGCACTACGCCTTCCTCGCTGGCTGCGCGGGTGGCGTGGACGGCGTCGTCGATGAGGTCCTTGCGTTCCTTCAT
>Ga0114919_10001859_pt1 | contig 16990 bp, 12 predicted proteins | sample BlataG_FD_88682 | JGI IMG/M metagenome (GOLD analysis project Ga0114919, IMG submission 88682) | Deep subsurface microbial communities from Black Sea to uncover new lineages of life (NeLLi) - Black_00105 metaG | ecosystem: Environmental > Aquatic > Marine > Oceanic > Sediment | place: Atlantic... | reverse complement strand
TTTTTAATACTTGCCTCCTGTCATTCCCGCGAAAGCGGGAATCCACATCTTCAAATAGACAGCAGTATGGCTCTATAAGCATAATAATCCCCTTTTTTACCTACAAAGATGACATGCACCCTCTTCGTGTCTTTGTGTCGCGTTAAAATAGGAAAAAGGCGCGATCAAAACCGGGCATAGTTAAAAGCAAAAATCGAAAAAAATAAAAAAATTATTATTCATTTCTCTGTAAGCACTTAGGTCAATCGGCAGGGCGGAAAATACTCCAAATTTCGCATCAAACGCGCGCATCCGTGCATTTATAGAGGGGCTTTTTTTTGCAGAAGGCCAAAAAGAAGGAAATGGTGATTGCTCTATGGCCAATAACTACCAACTACTGTCAACAGGCAACTGGCAACGGACAACTGTCTTCTTTCTCTTTCTTCTACTTTTTCCCTTCCACTCTCTATCCTCTCCCAAATTGCCTATTTGGCCCAAGTTGTCAACCAATTATGACCTTATTATGCAAAACAAAGCCAATTTTCCGAAAAGTCAAATGAACGTAACTGAAGTATTATCAAGGGAATATGAAAATAAGACACTTGGTGAACGCGGGAAAAACAAACCCAATTCAAACCCAATACAAACCCAATCAAACCCAATTAAAGCCAATAAAATGCCAAAACAAACCCAAACAAACCCAAAACAAACCCAATTTCCCCCAAGAAAAGACATTTCTTCAAAATTCAGGATAATTTCAGTCCTCTTTTTTAAATTCTGCGAGACTCACTGCAGTGCAGAATCCTTTTCCATCACCTTTTTCCCCTGGGCCTTTTTGAAGTCGGCCAATTTCTCGCCAAGCTTTTCGTCAGTCACAGCCAGAATTTGTACGGCTAAAATCGCAGCGTTCTCGGCCCCCACCGCTCCTATTGACATCGTTGCCACCGGCACGCCGGGCGGCATTTGTATCGTGCTAAGCAGGGCATCGATTCCCTCCAGACCGGATCCCGAAATCAGTGGCACTCCAATAACTGGCAGCGTCGTTCGTCCCGCCAGAGCGCCGGCCAGATGGGCGGCCATACCAGCGGCGGCAATTATCACCCTTATCCCGTTTTTGGCGGCATTGTCGGCAAATTCTGCTGCTATCTCCGGCGTCCGGTGCGCTGAGATTATTCGCACCACCGGCTCAATACCAAATTCGCCAAGTTGCTCAATACAGCTTTGCATTGTGTCCATATCGCTGTCTGAGCCCATCACCACTGCTACGGTACTCGTTTTTTCAGATACCATATTGTTTTTTCTCGACCTTAATAGTACAATGTTTGACAGTTTAATTATGCCGTAATGATAACAGTCAGGTGTAGCAAATGCAAACGAGAAAACCTGTTGTTGCAGGTCAATTTTACCCAGGCCGGCACGATTCCTGTGTGGCCGAAATCAACGAATGCCTCGAGGCAGGGACGCTAAGTGAGTCGTTGCCTGAAACGATAGTAGCTGGCATTGTTCCGCACGCTGGCTGGACATTTAGCGGCAGTGTGGCGGCGTTGGTCTTCTCAGCCATAAAAAAGCGGCACGAGGACGTCAATACCTTTGTAATATTTGGAGCCGCACACGGCTACTTTGGCCAAGTACCGGCTGTTTATGAGGCCGGCACCTGGCTCACACCGCTCGGTGAGGTCGCCGTTGATGAGGAGTTGGCCGGTGCCGTATTGAGCAGCGGAGCAGCCGTCAGCGACTCTGTGGCCCACAGAGCCGAGCACAGCATCGAGGTACAGCTCCCATTTATACAGCATCTCTTTGCCGGGGCAAAGATACTGCCCATTCTCGTTACGCCGACCGAACAGGCTGTGGCTTTGGGTGCAGGTGTTGGTAACGTTATCAGCAGGGACGAACACAAGAAGGTCGTCTGTATCGGCTCGACAGATTTGACTCATTATGGCCCGCGATATGGCTTTACACCGATGGGAACAGGCCCGGAAGCTCTCCAGTGGGCCAGCCGGCTTAACGACCGGCAGTTTATTGATTTGGCCTTGAAACTTGAGCCGCAGAGAATGCTCGCAAGCGCCGCGGAGAACTATAATGCCTGTGGCGCTGGAGCTGCAGCCGCGGCAGTCGCAGTCGCAAGGAAACTCGGTAAAACTGAAGGACTGCTGCTTGCACACACTAGCAGCAATGAAGTAATGCTCCGCCGGATGGGTACCACAAGCGCCGACAGCGTCGGCTATGCGGCGATAATCTTCTAATATCCTATCGTATATTCTGCTTTGCTGGCATTGCGTCAGTTTTGTCGCAACACTCGATACGAAGAAAAGCCAACGGTCGGATTCGAACCGACAACCCCTGGTTTACAAAACCAGAGCTCTACCGTTGAGCTACGTTGGCATAACTTTTTTTAGAATTTACGCTCGAACTTGTTTTTTTCGATTTCGACTCTTTCTTGCTATAACCAATGCTGTTGTGCTTTAGGGTACTATCTATGGCAGAATCAAATTATAAAAGGCAAAAACGTTCTGGCAAATTGTCCTTTACTTTACATCTGACCGGGTAATATTGCAAGAAAATTAAGGGCAGGTTGTGCTACTCCGGCGCGGATAGGCAGCAAGCCCTGTAGAGATACCTCGAACAAGCGTAGATTTGCATGCGAAGCATAACATCAAGACCAGCGATGGGTCCGAACGAATTGTGCTGAAGAGCTTTTGTGCTCTTTGCTTTTCATAATGTGGGCATGGGCGATATCCTGATATGCAGCAAACTTACACAAAGCGATGGTTCTGGTAAAAATGAAAGAAAAAGCATCGAAAATGATTTGTCACAAAGTGTTGGTGATAATGAAGGTATGACAAAAGCGGGCGATGGGATTCGAACCCACGACATTCAGCTTGGGAAGCTGACATTCTACCACTGAATTACGCCCGCAAAAAATTCCCTATATGTTTACTCTACAAGAAATACCATGGTATTGTCAAATGTATTTGCTGTGCCGAATGGCAGTTCGGCTCTCCTGAAAAATCTTCATTCGGTTGTCCTCACATGGGACAGTTTTTCTTGATGTCTGTTCGTTCGTATTTCTCTTCCACCACTTTGTCTCTAAAGGACAAAATCCGGCAGAATCTCCATAAAATCCTCTGAAATGCCCTTAAAGACCGATAAGATTGAGTCTTCCATAGCTAAAAAATTCGGTTTTTCAGCATTTTTATTCTTGACAACTACACAGCCCAATAGTTAAATTGGGATAATAAGGCAATTTAGACAGCCCTTGTACCAGAAGGAGTTGGTTGAGGAAGAGGAATAGACAAGATGAAGGATTTATTTACAACCGGTGAAGCAGCCGAAGTTTGTAAGGTAAGCCAGCAGACAATCATCAGATGTTTTGATTCCGGCAGACTGCAGGGATTTCGGATTCCCGGCTCAAGATTCCGGAGAATACCCCGCCAGAGTCTCATCAAATTTATGAAGGAAAACAATATTCCCCTCGATAAACTCGAGTCCGGCAAAAAGAAGGTTCTTGTTGTCGATGATGACCACGAAATAGTCGAGCTTATTGTGGACGTTCTCCTCCGTGATGGTAGATTCGATATCAAAACTGCATCAAGTGGCTACGAGGCGGGAATATCGACCCAGAGGTTCCGACCTGACCTGATATTGCTGGACTACATGTTGCCCGATGTCAATGGAAATATCGTTTGCCAGACGATAAGGGAAAATCCGGAATTCGGAAACATCGCCATTATTATCGTGAGCGGGGTTGTAAAACAGGATGAAATCGACCAGCTCCTGAAATCCGGTGCCGAAGATTTCATAAAAAAACCGTTTAACATTGCTGAACTGCTCGACAAAATCGCCGATGTTTTACGGATGAAATAAATTAGTGAATAGTCGTTAGTGGATAAATTACTTCGGTCGTAATGACACACTCCGATTGAAATCCGGAAGCGAAGACAAACAATTAAGTACGAGGATATACCTAAATGCCGGATGAAAAAGCTGGTCCAGCGGCTGCCCACCACATAGAGCTTGTTATTCGTCGGCTCGATTCGCTTTCGATATTGCCATCAGTTGCAGCACAATTTTTTCCCAGGCTCCTGCAGCCCCAATTCTCACCCTCGGCCATAGCTGACATTATTGAATTAGACCCGGCACTTACGACAAATATGCTTTCGCTCATCCACCAGCAGGCTTTAAGTTTCTCTGTGCAAAAGTTTTCGCTTTGTCGGGCGCTCGACGAACTGCCTGCGCACCTCATTCGCGATGCAGTTTTAGCGGTTAAAGTTTTCCAGGCCGGAGGCTTGAACGACAACAGAGTCCTTCTCAGAAAAAGACTTACAGAACACAGCCTTGCAGTTGCCTGTTGTGCTAAAGATATCGCAGAAATCATATCACCTCACATGAATCCCCAGTTGGTCTACTGTGCCGGCTTGCTTCACGATGTCGGAAAACTTGCACTCGGAGAGGCAATGCCGAAAAGTTTTGTTCGTATTGTCGATGAAGCAAAATCAGCAACAGCCTGTTCCTGTACTATCGAGCAAAAACACCTTGGCTTGGACCATACTATCATCGGTAAACGTCTGGCTCAAAAGTGGCACCTGCCGAATCAAATTACCCTTGCCATCTGGCTTCATCACAGTGATGTTGTGAGGATTTCTCAAAGTATGCCCGAAGCAAGAATCGCTCAAGTCGTGCAATTGGCCGATTCTATAGCACGCCAATCCGGCCTCGGCCAGTCCGGCAGTTTCGATTCGCCCGAACCGGCAGAACAAATCGCCCAATCGCTTGCAATAAACATCGACCAACTGGAGAAAATCCGTCAAAAGCTGCCGGAAACAGTCAGACGAAAATCTGTAATTTTAGGCCTGGATTTACCAAACGCCGCGGTAACCTATGGCGACATTGTTCACACTGCCGCTGCACGATTAGCCAGGGAGCAAACGCAATTGTCTCTGGAAAACCGCAAATTACAAAGCGCTTCAAGCCATTTCGATTTTATAACGGAATTTCTGCTCAGCATAGATTCGGCTGCCGCTGCCATCGATATAGCAGAAAGCTTTGCCGCCAATTGGCAAAAGTTTTATCAAACAGGTACGGTTTGTTTATACTTAGTCCCTCAGCCTGATTTACAGTCCCTCGAAGCTGTTGTTGTAGAAAATCTATCGCAAACAACGCTGGTTTGCGTGAATGTCCTTGACGGAACACCCTCAATACCGAAAGTGATAGCCAGTGACTTTGCAATCTTGAATGCTCATGATTATCTTGATTGGCTGTTTGAGCAATTAGACATTGATTTTGACTTGAACCACACTAAGTTGATGCCCCTACTCTCCTCAGGCCGTGCAATCGGAGCAATCGTGTTTGAGCTTCGGCATCCGGGAGACGTAGAACTGTTCCGGGAAAATTTCAGGACGGTCACTTCAATTGCCGGTTCTGTTTTAGATGCGGCTTGTGCTGCCGCCAAACAACAGCGTTATGTCGAGCAGTTTGCCCGGCTTCTTGCAAGACCAGGGGACATTCAGCCAAGGATTACCACAGATAGCTCCTTGAATGCTTTAGTTGAGATGGCGGCCGGGGCAGCGCACGAACTAAATAATCCTCTCTCGGTCATGTCCGGCCGGGCACAATTACTCAACCAGACCGAAAACGACCCACAGAAAAAACAAATCCTGAAACAGATACAGGAGAACTCCGGCAAAATATCTCAGGTTATCGAGGAGTTGATGAACTTTGCCAGGCCGCAGGAACCCAGGCCGGTCCGGACAAATATCAAGCAAATGCTCAATGAAGCTGAACAATTAACCAGCCAAAAGACAGGCGTAGAACATACCAACGTACAAATCGAAGTTGCCGAGGATATCAAAAGCGTTTTCATAGATTCTGCTCAGGTTGTATCGGCAATTGCAAATGTCTTTTCCAATTCTCTTGAATCCTACACAAACCAGCAGGGGCCAATAAAAGTTACCTCTGTGCCTGGTGAATCTGCCGATTTTGTCAAACTGCAAATCGTTGACTTCGGCTGTGGAATGGACGCAAAAACCCTCGAAAAAGCGACACAGCCTTTCTTTTCCGCCAAGCCTGCAGGCCGAAAGCGAGGCATGGGTCTCGCCTACGCTCATCGGCTCATTCGATTAAACAAAGGGCGACTTAACATAACAAGTAAGCCCGGCAGCGGAACCACCGTAACGGTCACGTTGCCCTGTAAAGTAGATGATAGCGGATAGAAGAAAACAGGGGCCCGAGTAAGCTGTTTTTATGCTTCCGGTAGTAAGTCCGAGAATACAGGCAGAGTGGTCCAGATAAGTAACGATAAGCTTGTGTCAATATCCAGCCCTTGACCACCATGAAGCTGATAGCTGATTAGTTATAGGGCTGGCTCCTGGAATCCTACCTAATATCTCTTGTTCTTAAAGCTTGCCACAAAATAAGCCGATTTCATATCTGGAGACCATTCCAAATTGAGTTAGTGAAAGGGGTTCCCCTGCGCCTGCTTGTACAGAAAAGCCGGGGAGGCAAAAAGGGTGTCTTGTGGACTATAAACAGCGATACAGAAGGTTACGTCTGCTTATTAGTAAGTTGAACAAAGAACGCAGGAAGCAGGCCCAAAAAATAGATATACTCTGCAATGACTTTATTTCAGCACATAGGGACTTTATCAAAAGGCTAAATACTATCAATTTCACAGCGAATTTTTACGAGGCAATCGTTGGAATAACCGACTTGAGCGGCCTTTTATATGCCGCTGGTAAACTTATCAAAGACGAAATCACCGATTCAAAGGCGGTCTTCTTTTTGCTTGCACTCCCATTTCACGCGGAACCTGTTTTGCAAAAAGATGGCAAAATGGGAAACCACAAAAAATCGCGAACCGGGCTCCCGCTTCAGCGTGACAACTCCAAATTGTATATGACTTCGATGGGCTCAGTCGAATCGTTCGAGAGTAACCAGCCGATTACTCTTGAAAAGCGACAACTGGAGAATTATTTCACGCCTGAGCTGGTGGACAATATCTGTAAGTCGAACAAGCTTTGTACCCTTGATGATATGTTTGCAATGGGCGGCAACGGCAACTTAATCAAACTAAACAAAATATCAGCCGTCGCGGTTCCATTACACCGCTTCGGTTCTTCTCTGGGCTTTATATTGATTTATCGCTCATCCGAGAATAAGTTGACTCCAGAGGAGCTAAAAAACGTCTCCGCGGTAACCTGCGGACTGTCCCGGACGATACAATCTTGCCAGATGCTTTTGAACTCTGCCGCTCGCACCCCTGCTCCTGCCGGCGCAGGAGACGGCGTGGGAATTGAGAGCGCGGGCGATTGAGATTGTACGGGCGCTTCGCGAACCGCCCCTACTCTAACCCGTCGGAAATCTCCGGTATTGTCGGCGTAGGCGCCCTTGGTGACTTGTTTCTAACGGGGTCAACTTTCTTATAGAATTCGGCTTCCCGGCCGGAAAGCCTGTTTTGCTCAATCATTGTGCGGATACGCTGCAAATCGACATCTCGTGGCTCACCACCTGAGGATACTGTGGCGGTCGGTTGGCCAAAACCCGTGGGAATGACTTGTAAAAACCTACTTACAGAAACCGTCGATATAAATATAGCTACTGCAAGCACGCCCAATAAAAAATATCGGGACTGCAATTTTGCTGGTGCGTGATGGGGACGCGGCAAACGTTCTTTTTTTGCAGCCCCCTTTGGCTGGTAACGGCACCGGTCACAATATAAGCAATCCATTTGGTCTTTGCCGGTAAGGCCAAACTCACATCTGCCAAATTTTTTGGCCGGCAGGTATCGCTTCAGTATTACCACGTTGTTAAACAGTGACAGAAAAGCTCCAGCGGGACACAGATATCGGCACCAGAAGCGGGTATAAAAAACCGAGCCTATCAGAGCTGTTGTTACTATTAGTAAGATTGATAGTTCCAAAAATTGAAAATTGAAAACTGAGATGAGGGGGTCTGTTGCCAGAGTAGTTCGATTTCTGGAAAAAAAGAATACAATTATAACAACGAAAAGGAGCCCATATTTGACAAATCTCGCTTTTTGCATCGTTTCCACCGGTATCGGGCGCTTGAATCTTTCAGGGACAACATATCCGAGCAATCCCTGCATGGCTCCAAATGGACAGATGTAACCACAATAGATGTTGCCGAAAAATATTACCAGAAGCGGCACTCCTATAGCCAGAACAAATGCTCCCGACAATCCTAAAGCAGGGCTCTGCAAAGACAGTATGGTCGCCATTTGTTCGCTGGAATACTGGACGTTCAAAACGATACCGCCGACCACAAGGTTAAGGCAAAGGACCGCCAATCTGCTCCAAAAGCCACCGTGATAGATTACAATCAAAGCAAGCGCGAAAGCGCCAATCAAATATAACCCCTGCGTGTCTGTCAGGTTGGCGAGGCGAGCTCTTTTTTTGAGCTTAGGTTCAAGAGTATGGCCGAGAACCTGGCTGGCGAACCTATGGCCTGATGTTTCCAGTGCCGAAAAAATGGCTTCGGAGCTTACAGTGGCTCCTGTTACTGAGTCGACATCCGCAAAAGGCTGAAGCCGGAAAAGCTTGCGTCCTTTGAGATGGTCTACCCAGACCATCTCATTTGCATCAGGCTGGCTGAGCAGGTCAAGGTATGCAGGTGATTCGTTGGACCGTATTATATGGAAATTAATTAATCTGCCGGCTGTATCTACATAAATGGAGAGATTCATCTTCCCGCCAAAGCCACGAACCTCAGGTGCCAGGTCTTCAGAACTAAAGACATACCCAGTTAGCTTGTCGTTGGCGTCGCAAACACTAAAGTAATTGATTTTTCGAGCACTATCGCCAAGAACATTTGATTCCTGCTCGATGCTCAACTCCCCGGCAAGCGCCTGAGCTGCATACTGTGGTAATGATGGCGAGAGCGTGCCACCAGCCTCGGTAAGCAGATTTGAGCACAGAACAACGCATATTCCAACACCAAACAGGATGTAGCCGAACCTTCTCGATGCTCGTCGAGTATCGAGAATCGGGAATCGAGAATCGAGATATAGTCTCAATACGGCAGCCGGCGTATTGGCCACAATAAGCAGTATAAAAACGAATAGTGTTGACCTTGCCCCAAGCACCGGAACAAGTATGAGGCCTGTCAACAATCCGCCGGCTGAGGCGCCAATATGGTCGGCCATCTCGAGTTTACTGCCGGCCTGGCCCGCCTCAAAACCAGAGTCAGAAAGCCACTTAGTGGCCAGTGGAAAATAGCAACCGGTGCATAGACCACACAAAACGAACGCGCTCGCAAAAATGAGGTGTGTCCATCGTTCAGCCGGCCAAAATGCAATTGTGCTCAGGATTAGCGTATGCAAAAGTATTACAACAAATAGCAATATTTGCGGTTGAAATTTAATTTTGCTTACCAGCAAGTGCCTGATTAGAAATGCCCCGATGGTTAAACCTACCATAAATACAGACGAAATAAGCCCAATGTGCAGGTACAGTGAGCCAAACCGAGTTTGATACAAGTACATCAGAACAATCACGACCCCAATCCCCAGCCAGCCGGCGGAGAAAACCAAAAAAGTACTGTCAAAACTCGAACTTTTTACCGCCGAGTTCGCAGAGCCCGCGGAGAACATATTTTGTTTTAATTTTTTCATCTTTGCGTTCTCAGCGTTCTCGGCAGTTAAAATATAAATAGCTCGCAAAGCAATAAAAACCAGAATAGGGACAACAAACGCTAATGGGCCGGCCAAGGCCAGGTGTTTAACTAATTTGGTGACCGGTGCTTCTGATTGTTTCGCTGAAAGCAGCAAACTGTAAAGGTGAGTCAGAGGCCTGGAATCGCGATTAATCAAAAGCTCCTTAGGCAAATCCGCACTTGAATAGTCCTTGAGAGCGGCCGCGGCACGGTCCGGCAGATAAACAGAAAGCAACCCTTCCGGAGGGAAAACATCGCTTCCGCCCTTTATTAACGCAAACCGGTCTCGCAAGGTTCCGGGATTGCCGGTAAGGTTTTCAGATTCGGTGCTAATAAACCACGTGTCCTCACCGGGTGTTAGAACAACTTGTGAGAAAGCTTCCTTGAGTGTCAGTTTCGTTGAGGCACCAAGGTTGATTAGCTCGGTGCCCATAATATTTTCCCCACCTGCTACCCGGACTTGCAGAACACCCTTGGACCGCAGAGCCTCTTTAACTTGGCGATAAAATTCAAGCGTGTAGTACCGGTTTAGAACCGAGCTGGTTGCATCGGGCAAATTGAGGATTACTATATCATAGTATCGTTTCTTTTTGGCCAGCAATGAGCGAACGTCACCGGCACTGGTTTCTAATCGCTCATCATTGATTTTAAGCTCCGAGGGTATAAATTTGTCCACCATCTGCACATATTCGTTGTCGCAATGTGTCCAGGTTATAATTTTGGTCTGTGGTAATCGCAGGAATTCGTAGCAGAGACCTAATCCGGAGCCAATAACAAGTATTCTTTCGGCGTCAGGATTTTGACACAGACCAATAGCTGCAATCCGCCCGGCGCTTGCTTCATCCGGCAATACTTCGCAGGTGCTGCCTTCACGAACGGCTAACCATTGGCCGCGGTATCTTCCATAAAGGTACTCAGACTGTGCCGTCCGGAATGCTCCGTCAGGTACATCACCGACAAATAGCTTGCCCCACTTGATTATTCGCATCCGTTGCATTATGGGTTTGTCAGCGCCTGCAATCAAACAAACTAAAACGCACACCGGCACAAAAGCCCAAAACCAGCGTCTTGCCTTGGCAAGCTGTACGCAAAACACCGATAGCGAGACAATAAAGGCAAGTATAAAGAAGATAGTTACCGAGCCTACGCCAAAACCAAGAAGCACAGTTACCCCAAGCCCTCCGAAAAAACTTCCAGCCGCTTCAAGTATGTACACGCGTGAAACGGGAAGTTTTTGCTCGTGCTGAACCCACCTGCAGGCAGCGGGAAACAGCATTCCCGTAATAATACTGACGGGTGCGTTAATCACTATTGCTAAAAGCAGGACAGCTCGTATGGACAATAGTGCATAGGATTCGATGCCTGCCAGCTCTCGTGCCTGAATAATCAATACGGCCTGTAGAATGAAGGCTGGCAGATAACCAAGAAACAGAAATTCTATATATTTAAGCAGTTTGTTAGCGAAGGTATGCGCTTTATAAACCAGTAGCGCTCCTAAACCGACCCACAAAAACCACGAACCAAAAAATATTCCGATACTTATATCGTTGCCTTCAAAGGTGGTGATAAACTCACGAAACAGAAGGCTCTGGGCGGCGATAGTAAACAGTCCGTAACTGAATATCAAAAAGCCGCGTGCAGCTCTCATTTTTCTTCACCGAAAACAACTGCCTGGAAGACCAGAAAGCTCGCCCCTTTTTTCCAGGCATCAACGGGCAGCTTCGCTTTCAGAGATAGATTTGTGAGCGTCTGGTTTAAATCCCAGCCTTGCTCAAGTGCAACCTGAGGCAGGTAAACTGCCGATTGACCGTTTTTCTTTAACACAATTCCATCTATGCCAATTCTGATTTGCTCCGCCGAGGCAATAGGTTTTGGTGCTGTCAGCGCGGATATTTCAATGGTGATATCATCGCATTCAGCCCCGGTTACCGGAGGGAAACGCGAGTCGCGAAAGGCTGCGTTAATAGCATTGATGATGACCGACCTGTATAAAGGCCGTTGTGGAAAGATGTCCCCGATACATCCTCTAAGCACCAGAGTTTTTTCAGGCTGTAAGTTTCTTTTCTTTCGCAAAACAACGTTCTTTTTGAGTGTTACAAATGCTGCACGCGGCCTCTTCATCGCATCGCTGATTGTAACATCCAGTTCGGATGCTCGCGGAACTCGTCGCTGCTCAACGGCATAAAGTATTGTTTTCCGGGCCAAATCTAAAAGCTGTTTTTTATCTTCATCAGTCAATTCAGCCCCCCTGCTTTCTTGCGAAAGCAATAAGGGGGGCGGTTTAACTTCCGGGTAGTTTGCCCACACTCCTGAAAAGACAATGGAAAGATAACTAACAGAGTTGGTAAAATCACCCGTCAATTCACCGGAAGTCGTATATTTTATCAACTCGGCCTTAACTCCCTCGTCCAGTGCCGAAAGCAGTATTGCGATCGGAATATAGCCGCATATTGTTGTGCCGGTATGCGCCTTGTATTCCAAAAAGCCCTTGCTGTCAAGCCGACCAATTACCTCTACAGCCCCCATATCAAGCTCTCTTATCCGCTCGGGAATGTTTTCTGTGAACGGGACGTAGCGATGTGCTCGGCCATAATGTACAAAATCCGAACTTGCTATTATGAGCGTTTCCTTGTCAATCAAACCGCCCACGATGGCGGCGGCTTTGTCAATTGTCTCTAACGAGCAACTGCCGGCCACAATCGGCACAAATTTGAAGCTTTGGAAGTGGCGTTGCAGCAGCGGCAGTTCTATCTGAACGCTGTGTTCATACCTGTGTGCCTGCGGTACATTCTGAAACATCGGAAATTCCAGAAGCTTATTTATAAATTCCACATCCAGCGGTATTTGTCCCAAAGGTGTTTCATAGTGGGTCACTCTCGGCACACTGAGCATCTCTTCCATAGGAGTACCGTGGCTTGGGCCAATAACAATTATGCGTTTGTATTTTTTATCAGTTGTTTTGAGTCCGAAGGCCGCCGTCTGGCCGGACCATTGGTATCCTGCATGAGGCAAAATCAAGGCTATCACATTGTCTATCCGTCTGTCTCCGGCTTTTCGGAAAAAACCGTCGATTTGTTTGCTCAGCGCTCCGGCATCGGCAGAGTACCACCTGCCGGAAAGCGACGAAGGCATGACAATTTTAGCAGCTTGCACAGGCTCTTCTTTTTTAGGTGCAGGGCTTCGACTGAGCTCAGCCGATTGTCCTGCTTCCTTGATAGTCCGCTTGTCCGCTTGGGGACGACTAACAGTGGGGACACCTTGTGGTGGGGCGGGAGTTTTCTTTCTGCATGAGGCCGTCAGAAGGAGAACCAAAATACAAAAGCAAATGAATCCGGTAAAGACGCCGTTGCCGGATTGAATTACGAATAATGAACTTCGAAATTCGATATTCCTTGTTCGGTATTCGATATTCTTAGTGCAGTCCATATTAACCGCTCCATTTACTCTGTTTAGAGATGTCTTGCAAAGGTCTTACATAACCGGGATACTTTTTAACTCGAAAGGCCCGCACGAATTTACGTGGTAGGGACAGGCCCGTGTGCCTGCCCTCAGGGCAACCACAGAGCGTTGCCCATACCCTCGCAAACCAGGTACCGGTGACAAATACTGAACCTGTTTTTATTAATTTCTGAATGAATTTTCTGCGCGTCATTTCCAAACTCCGTATATTTCTTGACTGCAATCCGGACAGCAGCCCTCTTTTAGCCTGTTTTGCAGGATGGTATAGCCCTTGCGTTCGATGAGCAGACCTTTGCAGCCCGGACAATATGTATTCTCGCCTTCATTACTGCGGACATTTCCAATATAAACGTAGTCCAGCCCTTCACTGATTGCAATTTCACGAGCCATCTCTAATGTCTTTAGCGAAGTCGGCGGCAAATGCCGCATCTTGTGCTGGGGGTAAAATCCCGAAAAATGCAGTGGTGTCTCCCGACCCAGATTTGTTTTGAGCCACCGAGCGAGTTCACGTATTTGCTCAGGCTTATCATTCAGCGTTGGGATAACCAGGTTCGTAACTTCAACTAATATGCCGCTTGCCTTGGCCAGGACCAGGGCGTTCTGGACGGGCTTCAGCGTTCCCGAACAAATGCGCCGGTAGAGGTCGTCGGAAATGAATTTCAAGTCTATGTTGGCCGCGTCGATATATTCAAGCAGTTCTTTCCAGGGCTGTGGATTTATGTACCCGGCTGTTACAAGTACGTTACGGATACCCTCTTTCCTTGCAAGCTTTGCCGTGTCATACGTGTATTCATAAAAGATAATGGGATCGCTGTAAGTATAGGCTATTGATAAGTAGCGATACCTTTTTGCGAGCTGGACGAGTTTTTCAGGTGGCAAAAAGGCCGCTGTGCTTTCTTCTGGATTCTTCTGTGATATTTCCCAGTTCTGGCAGTTCAGACAGTGCAGGTTGCACCCGACGGTTGCGACCGATAGAATTCTTGTGCCGGGCAGGAAATGAAAGAGCGGCTTTTTCTCAACCGGGTCATAAGGATTAACAGAGCATGGAAATCCGTAAACCACCGTGCGCAGCACGCCGTCGATATTAATTCGGACGCGGCACTCACCGCTTTGGCCGGGTTCAATTAAACACATTTTTGGGCATAATTCGCACTGAACTGTCAACTCAAGCCTCACTTATTATGCGTTTCACAAAAGGTCATCGGAGTAGCCGTTCATGCATTGTTACACCATACTCTACTCTGCAAAGCAATGGTGGCGGAAAACACGCCTATAATTATAATAAGTTCTTCGCAAATTTTGTAGCCTCGAAATGTTGGTTGTTATATTAAAGGGCCACAATTTTGCCATAAGCCGCAAAATGACAGCCCAAATGCTGTCCGGGCGTGGGGATAAACGACAGAATTAGAGACCGCCGACCGTACGTTTAGCAGATTTCTTGATTTAGCTAAGAGGCCCGGCAGGGCTTGGATCTGTATCCTGAGGCTCAGGTGTTTTCCAGCGTGCAAATAAGTTGCTTGCTCGGGATATCTTTGAAAGGTTTTTCGCTCAGAAGAAATAAGATGACACAGTTTGTTCTTAATTTTCTTGCAATCTCAATCGGCAGGATGTAAAGTAAAATCGCTCCGGGCAGGTAGCTCAGTTGGTAGAGCAACGGACTGAAAATCCGTGTGTCGGCGGTTCAAATCCGCCCCTGCCCATTGCTTAACGCTCTGTGAGTGAAGAACTTACAGAGCTTTTACTTTGGACTCAATTCGTCCAAAATAGGCGGTGCACAAAAGTGCACAAGAAAGAGAACGTCAGATTCGCCTATTTTTCTTGGGTCTGAGATGGGCAGATATTGTCCTCACCCCCATCAACACCTTTCCCAATCCCTCACTATTTGCCCTCCTCGCCCTATCGAGATAGTCTTTCTTTATAGCAAGGTAGAACTCTTGTCTTTGTCTGATAATAATTCTATGGACAAAGACGCATATATAAAGCAATTGGAAAAAGAAACTGTCGAATTGAAAAAGCGTATCGAAGAGCTTGAACGGCTTTTGGGGATGAACTCGACGAATTCGTCCAGACCGCCGTCTTCCGCTCCGCCCGGAATATTTGCCGTATCGCCAAAGCATCGGCGTAAAAAACGCGGAGCAAAGAAAGGGCATCAGCCGAATGCAAGAGAGCTTCTGCCGCCGGAGAAAGCAGGAAAGGACCGTGTCCTTCCGCCGGGGGTAGAGCGGGCCCTCGTCTCCGCCAGGCAAAAGAAGAAATAAAGTAAGGGCGGTTCGCGAACCGCCCCTACATGGATTTTACGGGTTGGGCGCACCGGGACTCGGAAGGGCCGCATCCCAGCTCTCGGCCTTGTCCCAACTGGACGGGTGGGCGGTCGGGTCGAGGACGATCAGCGAGTCGCCGCCACCATCGGTTGAGGGATACCACACATCGTCGTAGCCAAACCGCAGTATCGCCGCATCCAGCGGCGAAGCCAGCTTCAGAATGATATTTTCGCCGGCGTTGCTCAATTCGAGGGAGTACTCACCGGCGACGTTGATACCTGTGCCGAAGGCTATCTCGAACATGGCGGAATTGCTGTCGACAACAACGTACTCGCCGGGCCCAAGTTCCATCGGTGGGAAAGTAAACTCAATACCGTCGGTAAAACGCACGCCCGTCAGGTCCAGATTCACATCGCTGACGTTCTGCAGCTCGATGTAATCGTACTCGCTTGTGGCGGCGGGGGTGTTGTACATTATCTCGGTGATACGCAGGCCGTCCAGCAGCCTCAAGCCTTTGCCGTAGATGCTGAGATTGGGGTCGCTAACTGCCACCAGCTCGGGCAAAACCAGGAAATTGGAATCGCTAACGTTGTCGTTGAGTCCGTGTATTGACAGGACGTTGCGGCCCTGCCGCAGGTCGCTGATGTGCTCTGTGATGTCGAAATCGACAAATAGCAGGGCGAGCTCGTTCTGACGATTGCCGTCCGCCTCGGAGTTCCACCCTGGTGTTCCGGTGAAATTGTCGCTGGCCACCTCAACGCCGTTCAGGTACGCCACGAAGCCATCCTCGTATTTCATCCGCAGCGTCAGCATGTCAAAGACACAGGGGTCTTCGACTTCAAACTCGATGCGTGACCACAGCGAGGCGTTGATGCCTAACATATCGCCCTGCACATCGGCGCCGCTGAATCCTCCCTCGAGCTTGAAAACGTCAAAGGAATACGCCTTACGACCGTCGGTGCTGCCCGGGTCGGACTCGGCCCGGATAGTAAAGCTGCCATCGGCCGCTGTAATGCCCGTCCAGCGTGCAACATAACCTTCGCTGTAATTGTCACCGGTGTTGAACCTCACCATGTTTTCGGCGAGGACATCCACGCCTGTGGTGCTGGCGTTGGTGTAGGTGTCGGCGCTCTTAAGAGTGTATATCGTCAGGCGGTTGGTGTAATTGCAGCGAGCAGCGGACGTGGCAAAGGTGTATCCCGTCGTCGGATCCAGGCCCGTGAACGTCAGGTCGACCCACCAGCCGGCGCTGCCGTAATAAATCACACCGGTCATGTCCGCTATCCCACCGAATGTGCTGTAGGCATCAGTGCCTGCGGCGCAGTCACTTCCGCCATTACCGGGGTCCGGCTGCCAGGTTACGCCGCCACTCTGCGTCAGCGTTGCCGTGATACCTGTGTCCTCGCCGGTGGCCTGGTCCACCAGCGGTCCGGAAGTCGAACCAGAGAAATTATTGCCAATACCATAAGTTGTAACGTTGCTGCCAATATATGGGTGGTCGCTGCTGCGATACACACAGTCGTTGTAGGCGACCCTCGACACGCCTCCGAAGCCAAAGCCCAGGCCGGTCCGTCCAGCCTGCCATTCCGCGTCGTCGAAATCGGGCTGCATCCAGGTAGTCTCCC
>Ga0114919_10001858_pt1 | contig 16994 bp, 13 predicted proteins | sample BlataG_FD_88682 | JGI IMG/M metagenome (GOLD analysis project Ga0114919, IMG submission 88682) | Deep subsurface microbial communities from Black Sea to uncover new lineages of life (NeLLi) - Black_00105 metaG | ecosystem: Environmental > Aquatic > Marine > Oceanic > Sediment | place: Atlantic... | reverse complement strand
TACACATATAAATATTAACAAGTAACTAATTGAGCGTTAGTATTACCATTTTTCCGGAACTCGGGGCTATATTTTGGAATATATTTCAGATTAAATGGTTGATCTTGTATTATTATTTGGGGTCTTATCTGCATGATAGTAGCCATAAATCGATAATACGCACTTCGCATCAGATCAATATTAGGACCGCTTTGAGTGACAATTCCACTCTTATGTACCATAAAAGTATGTCTAGGTGGTTTGTTCTTTCTACGAACACTTTTCTCTGACCCTTCTGGGATCTCGTAAGGCAAAGATATTGTTACCGAATGATCTGTAGAATTGCAATATCGAGCTGTAAAACCATTTCTTCCATTGATTGCATTAACTAATACCCATCTATCTACACTCATACCTAAACTATAACTATAGTTTATCATCGCCATATCCAGAGTTTCAATACCTAAATCCTCACTCGCTACTTGGGCGATGTTCTTTACACTATCAAGGAACTGTGAATATACATGATAATAAGCAAAGTCCGGAGCATATTTTATATAAAAGTTGACAATCCTCTCATCAATACCCTCAGGATAGCTTTCTGGATATTCCACTGGTATCTTAATACTATTAACTTTTATAATTTTGATCGGAGTCTTAGTTATTATGTTAATCGGGTTATCTGAAGAGTCTGTAAATATATAATTTATATTTCTCATATCACCATCTTCTTCAGTCTTAACAAAGAAATTATGATTAAGTATGGCGTGTTCTTTCTCACCATTAGACGTAACAATGATATAAGGTTCCTTCTTTTGATTACAAATTACACGATTATCAGTTACAAAATCCCCGATATTCCAATTATCAAATTTACATACCTTTTCTTTCAACCGATGAGTTCCATCGGATTTGATGATGGTATTTTCATCGCTGATAGTTTCTCCTTCTTCTAGTTCGATAATCTCTTGATTTTCTTCGTCTATAATGTAATTCTTTCCAATACAATTATCCTTGAGCCATTCAATGGATCTATCACGGACTTCCGGATCTGCATGAATATAATCTAGTTCACTTTGAAGATTTAATAGATGATTAATGATATGTTCGGCTGTTTCGATCGCCAATTTTTCAGAATTAGGACCACACATATGAATTTTTCCTCCGGATAATTTCGCATTAATATTTTTCTTGGAGGTACATATATCAATAGTGATAGAATTCAAAAAAGATTTTGAAGATTTTGATTTAACTATACCTCTTGTAATATTTTGAAATTTTGCAGATAAAAAGGCCCCGGGAATACCGCAGTAAGGAATTTTGTATTTTTTAGTAGGTCGTAACGGGGGTGGTAAATCCAATCGTGTTATATTTAATAACGGGAATGCATTTTCGATAATAACATTACCTGTAAGTTTAACAATAACTGTCATTGTAGTTACCTTTAAGTATTCGAAATCAACGATGGGCATTTACTTAAAGGACTTTTTCTTTTTGACCTTTGTTGTATTTACTTTTAATCAATAATTATCATCTATTTCATTCAGTGTTATCAAAACTATACGATTGAATTAAAATATGTCCCAATATTTACGTTAGTTTCAATAATTTGTAATAATATATACTAAAATATTATTTATAAAAATCACAATATTATGTTTGTAGGTACTTGTTTATTTGAACTTTTCAAAGATAGATAAAGGAAATAACTCTAAGTCGATAAGATTTAGATTGATAGAAACGATGATCGTAAAATATAATCTAGGTTCTAAAAAATCTAATTTACAATTAATATGTCTTCTAATGAATCATCTAGAGAATTTTCTAGTGATGATTATACAATGGTACATAACACATATGACAGTGTGCAGGTTGGAGAACTAGAATCTTTGATCCAAGTACTTCAACATAAAATTAACACTCGAGATCCTCAGATTAAATCTGTTAAATACCCAAACTTGCTTATGTCTTCTTTAATCGAATTAAATTATTTGGTAGGGATGGACAGATTAAAGGATTCTATTGCTCTTCAAGTGATGAGGTTAATCGATGGCGCAAAAAATGGTGAGAGAAGTGGTCGTATGTTAAATACTATTCTTTACGGACCACCGGGAGTAGGTAAAACTAAAGTAGGTATCATCCTAGCTAAGATATGGTATGCCTTGGGATATCTAAAGAAACCAAAAGCACAACCGTCTAAATCAGGCTTTCGTGGATCTGGAAACACTACTACCACTACTACATTTTCCGGGATGGATGGTGGAGGTTCTAATATGACTCCTTTGGTTACAATTGTATTGTTAATATTGTTCTATGGATTTGCTTACATTGTTTCCGGAATGTCTTATATCTATAATACTTGGGGATGGACGTGGTTGGCATTTATTATTGCATTAACCATTGTTATTGTATTGTTTTTATATTGGAACCAGACAAGTTATAATTACATAACTAAAATAGTTACTAATACTGAAGACTACAAAGAAGTCAAGGTTGATGATAAAAAGATCGATCAGATTAATGATAGAGATCTTATCAAGGTGGTTAGCAGGCAAGACTTTGTAGCTGAATATTTGGGACAGACAGCTCCTAAAACTAAAGCATTATTATATGCCAATTTGGGAAAGGTTCTCTTTATTGATGAGGCCTATTCGCTGTACAACGGCGAACGTGATCAGTTTGGGATGGAGGCATTGACTACTTTGAATCTGTTTATGAGTGAGAATCCAAATGGAATTGCGGTTATTTTTGCTGGTTACAAGGATTTAATGAAATATGGAGTGTTCCGAGTTCAACCTGGACTACCGAGAAGATGTATGTGGCATTTTGAGTGTGTAGGATATGATGGAGAGCAGCTCTCCGATATCTTCTACCGGCAAGTATATAACGATGGTTGGGCCATTCGTAAATGTGATTACCCGGATATAAGAAAATTAATTTGTGATAATAGTGATATGTTTAAATCCTTTGGTGGTGACACAGAAAGGTTACTCTTTTACTCCCAACTGGAGGCTAGTAGGACCAATATGATGAGTGGAAGTTTTTCAGGATCGTGTAGTTCAAAATCCTACACGTCCGATTTCACTACATATAGCATTTCAAATAGCTCCAGATCCGATAATAACCAAAATAGTGATACTAGTTGTGAGTATGAAGGTAAAATTTTAACATATAAACATGTCCAACATGGGTTAAGGAGATTAGAAGAAAATAATATTAATGAAAGATGATAATTCGAATTATTTGATTTTCCGATCAAATAATTATTTAATAATTAAATCATGAAATACGAATATGTAATGTATTTGATAGTTAGAACTGATTTAAAGATGGGAAAAGGGAAAATAGGAGCTCAATGTGGTCATGCAGTCCAATATCTAACCATTAAAAACCTTCACAAACCTTTTTTCAAACAGTACCTGAATGGATCCCATCCCAAAATAGTATTGAAAGTACCGTCCCTTGAAGAGATGAATACCATAAGCAATTATTGTTATCGTAATAGAATACCTTATTATGAAGTTATTGATAGCGGTAAAACACAAATACCACCCAAGACTAAGACTGTCTTGGGTGTTGCTCCACTCAGAAGATCGGAAGTACCGGATATTATTAAAAATCTAAAGTTGCTATAGACGAGTTATAAACCGTAGTTGTTAGTGTCATTTTTATCAATAATATAAACCATAATACAACATAGATAATTTTGATTGTTTCATCGAAGTCATAGTTAGACGATATATGTTTAGGATCTATCTCGATCCATTTAATGGTTCTATCATTGTTATCAGGTTTAATTCGTGTTAACAGACCGTAATATATCCCATATTCTATTTTAATATGACCATCTATTTTATTAGTGCGTAAAAAGAACTCGGCATCATATATCTCACCTTCTATTATGTCTTCTCTGTTCTTATAAATTACCCAATATTGATTCATATTTATAAATTACTACCAATGCTTTATTTCATTATATAATAACATATTATTGTAAATTAATGTTAGGTGGAATATGTATCTTTTAAGATCCTTGTTTACAAAAACGAAAGAAAGATAGAAGAGAAGAAAAAAAATAAGAAATGAAAAATTCCTCAATTCGTAAAATGTGGAAAATATCCGACGCACTCTTGGCCTTCGCTGTTATCACTCTCGTCGCAGGTGTTGTACTTATGTTATGCTACATTCTCTTGGATAGAGATGAATGCAATGAAGAGAGCTCTCACAACCTAAACAGGTCCAGCCTCTTGCTCTTAGCAACTGTTGCTATTGGTGTCTTTGTCTTGATCTTCCAACGCCGCGAGGCCGCAGAATTCGTCAAGTCTATGCTCTAAGCAAGTATATTTAATACGTAAATATAAGATAATAAATAATATTATTATCTTATTGTTAATTGTTAAGAAAGCCTTATAATTCGACTAGTGTATTGATTAATTCAGGTCTCGAAACACATAACTGAGGAACTTGTGCATATTTATTCTTTCTTAATTCCGATCTGAGTTGATGAATTAACATTCTCCAGCTAACCGTCCCGTTAATTCTCTTAATAACTGTTTGTAGAGCATTTGACATGGCACCGTAGGCAGTGGTTCCCCTATGTACATCCATAGATACCTGATTATCTCTACATCCAGTTATACATATTACATCACCCTCAATTCTATTTTGATTAACTTTAACTATTTGATCTGTGTTATCTAACTGATATGGTAAGTCAATTACCGTACCGGAGTGACAAGCATCAATAACTAATACCATAGTAACACCAGGTTTTACCTTTTTGATTCTCTCGTTTATTTCATCATCTGTAATTATAGTACCACCGACGCTATATAAAGCTTCGTCCATACCATCGGACTCATCATTATTTTTATCTCTCGTCTGAACACCATGACCGGAATACTGGAAATAAATTCTTTTATTATTTCCTGAGATTAACTCCTCCAATATCTGGAGTATATTTCTTTGGGGGGTGATGTCCTTATCAGTTAGGACTGAAATATTTTTATATCCATATTTAGTTCTTAATGTTTCTCTCATTCGTTTTGCATCGTTAATACATCCTTTTAATGCTGCTCGCGTACCAGTATAGTTAAGTCCGATTAGTACAGCGGCTTTATTCCTGGTGTTATCTTTGTTGCTCACTTTGTAAATGTTTTGTTTTCTGAGAGGTTTCTTTCTTGTAAGTTTATTTTTGAGTTTTAGGGATCTCTGTTGTTGTCTTTGAAGTTTGTAGCGTTTGTATCGGTCTATCCAATTTTCCTTCATCTGTTTTATAATCCGATATAAAATAATATCGAATTAGAATATAATATCTGAAAAAGTTAATTTCGATTAGAAATTAAACAATAATATAGCATCAACTTTTTTGTTATATTATGGGATATTTGTGTTTCTGACTACTTACCTTACGGAGTTTTTTCTGATTCTAGTAGATAGTTGTGATTTCGTATGTTGAAGTTTTTCATGGCTTTCTTATCTTCAGGTATTACTGAATCAGTTGCAACCACGAAGAAACTCTTGTCTTTGGTTTCTATCTTGATCTCATCAGGGCGCGTTCGGAGGATCTTTCGGATATCATCTAGAGTTTCAATATCCGAATTGTTAAGTTTTGTGATAAGATGTCCTTGTTTTAATACCTGAGTTCTTGAAGCCGTGGTGTCTGGAAATACCTGACAAACGACTACTCGTTTCTTGTATCTGTTCTCACCATTTCTAGTATAGAAAGTCAGGTTATCGAATGTGTCAACGTGAGACATATTCAAATTTGCACAGCAGAGACCAGCAAAGATCTCATAATCAATGGGATCTATTCTCGGATAAAATCGTGGTACTCGATCCGATTGTTTGTAACTGTGTTTTGACTGAACCATATACCACTCACCATTTCTACAAATTTCTAGATTGAGATCTGTACCTATCGGAACCATATCCATAATCTCAGAGAAGCTCATCTTTCGTTCAATAAGTTTCTGAAATCCTTTCTCGTTCTTAGTCCCAACAGTAGCATCCCCAAAACGGTCAAAGTAACACAAAATGTTAATAGATGAGGCATTACATATTACATCAGGATCATGATTATTAACAGAGAAAGCATCCTTAGACGCCCAAAAGGTATCCTGATAGTCCAACCTCTTAATTATATCCCCATTTTCTAAACTATCCACACAGGAGTCTGGATATACATTTCTAACATAAATACCGTATGTTCTTTCATCTCCCGTCTTCATCTTCATCAGTTCTCTGTTAGTTTTCGTCCACTCCAACGATAATGTAGGCATTTTAACAACTGTAGATTTTATTAGATCACAATATATACTCAAAAATGTTCGAGCAGGGATAGCGTATCCTACGTTTTGTGCAAATAAATATCCGGCAGCGTTGATGCCAACTACTTCTCCTTTCTTGTTTAAGAGCGGACCTCCCGAATTCCCCCGATTGATCGCAGCGGTAATTTGGATATATGTAGGTGATCTCTTTTTAGCATCCTCCATGTCCCCAAAATCATTACCATTCTTTGATTCAAACCCGGAAACAATTCCGGTAGTATATTTTATATTTTCTTGTCCTAATGGATATCCAATAGTCATTACCTCATCGGTTTCCTTAAGCTCCATATTATCTCCAAATATCATATTAAGAGAGCCGACCTGTTCTTTTTTCATTCCCCGAGTAATCAACTTAATATCATCATGATGAATCTTACACAAAGCTAAATCCTTCTCTTTACAGATTCCTATTAGTTCGAGTGATAAATCTCGCTTTCCTAACTTGGGAATCCTACCTGTTATCGATATAGCATTAGATACCACGTGAGCATTAGTTCCAACATATCCCCGATCAATGTCTATAATAAAAGCCGAACCGGATACACGCTTATCAACCGGATTAGCATATGGGCGAGATGGATTATACTTGGCACGAGTAACTTTTAGTTGTAAAACACTATTTTTCCAGCGATCACCATGTTCTGCCCAATCCATAATTAATTTTTCATTACTTAAACTTTCTCTAAGGTAATTAAGTTTTGTTTAGTCAAACCTAATTATTGAAAACAACACCAATTAGTTTTGTAATTGTTATCCGTCTCATCGTAATACATAATATTTCGTTTTTTATTATCCTTCTTGAGTATACCAAAAGGTATTTCTTTTTTATTTATATAATCATAGACAATATCCCGGTGTAAATACTCGGTCTCGAGGAAGAACATTCGGGAAATCATGCTCGCGGAGTTATATTGTTTTGATGAAAGAATATAATAGTTACAACCCCACTTATCAGCTTTTGTTTTGATCTCATCTTCTCTGATTACATGATTTTTCTTATCGGATTTAGAACCAACTAACACGATTCTAGGAATACTCCCGTATTTTCTATTCTCCAGTTCGAGATCATTTCTCCAACTATCTATATCGTTCCAGGTTTCTCGGTTGGTAATATCAAAAATGATAAATGTAATATAAACATCTCTAAGATAACTCTTGACAATAGATTTAAACTTTTCCTGTCCAGCTGTATCCCAAATCTGTAATTTGATAGACTGATTTTTCGAATTATCTAATTCGATTGTCTTGGTGAAGAAATCAATACCGATAGTACTTTCAATAGTTGGATCAAATCGTCCCGTGGCAAACATATGCCCCAGTGTACTCTTACCTACTCCATGATGTCCTAATAATGTACATTTAATCACATATGGATTCGAGAAGGCTTCACTCTTACGATAGTCAGCGAGTTCCATATCTTTATTGAATTGAAAAATATCTAAAATGAAATCAAAACACTACGTGTCTATGTTTTAAATCCAATACAAACGGTAGTTCATATGTAAAAGTTGGTAAAAAATACAATATTTAAATATTGTATTTTTGATTAATAGCTTATTATTCTATAGATACGTTTCTAAAACCTACTTCCGTAGGAACAGCTGAATTGGTTCCCGTAACTATGTTGGCAGGATCAACACCCGAATAATTCACATTGTTCCCGATAGCCACGTTGGCCGCAACCAAAGCATCAGATAATATTTCGAAACCAGTAGACGTGTTATTGTCTGCTTCGTTTCTCTTGACAACGACTCTAGTATTTCCTTCACCTACTCTTACACCCACTCCTGAGTTATTTGTTACGGTATTATCCTGTATTATTATAGAGTCCGAAGCCCCATCTAGTAAATATATTCCTCCTTTGGCGGGAAGATCCTCATCAGTTCCACATCCGTTTACAACCGAATCTTTGATAATCACATTTTTAGGAGCGGCGACAAACGGACCCACTACTATACCAGCCGATGCGGGAACAGCAGTTTGGATTGATGTGCTTCCAAAATTATTATTTACCTTGCAATTGTCGATTATTATATTTTTATTGTCACCTATAATAGATATTCCGTGAGAACTGTAAAGTTCGTTTATATCTAACTTACTAAAATTAGGAAATTCATTCCCATTGCTAACGCATCTACACAAAGTCACATCTTTGTTGGTGAGGTTAGGAATAATAGCTTCATCTGCTGCTATAAAATATCCTCCTGTTCCTCGGGGAGTAAACGCAGCCCCAAGGCCTCCCCCGAGTATACTAGATGACACACAATCTTTTACAACAAATTTATGACAACCTAAGAAAGCAAATCCAAACGCGAACCCATCCTTTGATACTATGCTTTGGACTACTACGTTCTCTACCAAACCCACTTGATCCAAAACATAAGGATATTCTTGGTCAAAAGCACCTCCATAGCTGTTAGGTAGAGAACCACTAAAGTGTAGTCCCTCTGAAGGTCCTAACGCGAAATTATTTAGTATTTCACAGTTTTTCCAAACACTATCGGCTGCTCCATCATGATCAACAAAAATAGCTCGGGTATCACAATAATTATTATTAAAAGTTGAATTTAACACAGTAACAGATCTACATTCATTGTTGGCGTAAACTTCGCCAAGATTGTATCCAACAGATTCTCCGTCATCCTTAAGAGGATATGTAGTATCAGCTATAAGAAGTTCATTGAAGTCGAAATGGCATTTATCAAACGTTATTCCAACACATAAATCGGTCGCGGGGACTCCGGGAACATCGGTCGGTATTACCCATATGGTCCCTACAAACGCACCCTTGAAAGTATTTTCGTTAAAGCTACTGTTAGTAACAGTACCATTATTAGTATATATCAATTGCATACCAATGTGAGATCTGAGACTTTCAACATTATCGATGGTAATATTTGTTACCAGATTTTCGGAGCTAGTCCCTTTCATATACACAAATTCTGTATCCCCTTCTCCGACAGCTATCCCTGCTTTGAGTGTTGCACATTGCATATCTCTCCAGTTCTCAGGTAAAAAGCTGTTATTCAGATAACATTTTTCAGTACGAGTAACAATTATATTTTCTAGGATGATCTGATCTGTGTCACCCAATACTCGAATTCCGACTAATGATGCATCAACTAATTTAGCAAGACCTTTCTTTCCGGTGACTTTAACACAACGGCTACCTCTGCATACAGCCACCAAATAACAGTTTTCAGCTGTATTAGTTTGTTTCAAAGTGAAGTTTTTGAAATCCAGAGTTATACCTTCTCCCTTAATAGCTATAGCTGTGCTACCTTTGTGACAAGGATTAAATTTAAGATTTTGGGTTACAACATATGTACCAGGCTCTATAAGAGTGATTCCATCTCGGTACTTGCAAAACAAAGCTTGATCTATACAACGGTATTTTTTGTATTTACGATTTCCCACCAATTCATGTGAGTACTCAGATGGACACATTATAGCGTCGCAATCAGTCAATTCTGGGTATGATTTAGGTGCAGCTATTGCTCTATTCTGGGTACTATTCTTTTTATTCCAACCTGTTTTGATTGCTTTGATATCCCAATATATTTATATGTTAGGTTAAAATACAATTCGTCATTTATATGAAATAAAATTGATTTATCAATTATTAGACTTTGTACAGAATAAATACTATATATTTATTTTTACCAATGGTTGATAACAACAACAAAAATTTTAAACCTATACCGGTTAAAGTTAGACCTCATCAGGTTCCCCATTTTAAAAGAATCCTTGAGATTTTATCACACGAATATGGATATCTAGATGTTTCGACTTTTGGAGCCGGCAAGACACATGTAACATGTGCTGTTGCAACCACCTTCAAGTTAAACATGATAGTGATTTGTCCCAAGAGTACTATCACCAACTGGAAGAAGTGGGCTAAGATCTACGGAATCCATGTGATCGCGATTATGACATATCAAAGTCTAAGAGGACAAGAATGTTATGATCTGAATCATAATCTTCTTAAAAGGGTTAACGGAGAGTATCAAGCCACAGAACTATTTGAACAGTGTGTAAAATCAAATTTACTGTTGGTTTTTGACGAATACCATAACTTGAAAAACGAAAACACGCAGCTTGCATCTGCTCATGCGATGGTTAAGAGTTTGGTGAGATTGGTGAGGATGGGATACAAGGCAAGGATTGCTCTTTTGTCTGGTACTCCTTGTGTTGAAAAAGAGAGTGTAACCTCTACTTTCAAGATGTTAGGAATCATCCAGTCTGAAAAACTATACAACTATAATCGAAGTTCTAAGAAATACGAACTAATTGGAATTCAGGAAGCTATCTCAAAATGTAACCAGTATGACCCGGACGAAACCTTTGCCATCACATGTCGTACTGTTAATAAGACTACCGCAAAAACAATTTGTTATGATTTGTATACAAGAGTGTTGAAACAGTTTGTAGTTTCGAGCATGCCTCCTCCTCCTATCGGTACTGAGAAAGATGCCAAGAACTTCTATGTACTCATGCCTCAACATGATGTGGATAGACTTAAGAAAGGATTACTTTTGTTTAAGAGTGCTACTAACTATCGTCATGAAGTTCAGGAAGTTGATCTGAGTGGAGTCAATTGGGGAGATGTTACAACATCTCGAAGAGAGATCGATTCCGCAAAGATCGCTACGGTCTGTCGAATTGCAAGAAACGATTTGGAGTCTAATCCCCATTGTAAGATTTTGATCTATTGTAACTACAAACGAGACATGAAGCTTGCAGCTCGGTTAATGGAACGGTATAGTCCCCTGGTGATGGATGGATCAACAAGCGAAAAACAGAGGTCGGAAATTACTGGAGCTTTTCAGGCAGACAATGACGATTTTCGTGTAATCATCAGTAATCCTAAGGTTGGTGGTATTGGAATTGATCTGGATGATAAGTTTGGTGGTCGAGAGAGAATCATGTATGTTCTTCCATCTTATTTCTTCACAGACCAATTCCAGGCAACTGGTCGTATTCATCGTGAAGGTACACGATCGAAAGCTACAATTCGATTTGTGTATAGTCGCGCATTTCCCTATGAAACCGGTATTCTTAATTCGATGGCTAACAAGTCTTTGGTTTTGAGAAACATGGTAACGGCAGATCAAAATGGTATTATGTTTCCAGGTGAATACAATGAGGTTCTGGAACTGACGCCAGAAGAAATAGCTACAGGTGTTCAAAAGAACATGACCCAGGAAATGGAAGAGACTACCGAGCCATCACCCGAAGAGATTAGACCTTATGCCAGAACAATTAGATTGGTTAGAGAGTTGCAGGATAATTTCGAAAGATCGGAATTACATGAGGACAAATTTCATGCTTATTCATTGTTTTTAGAGATGATTGACAACGGTAATTCTGAGGAAGAGGCCGTCCGGGCAGCAGTGGCTTTGATGGACGAGAATGTAAATAAAAGATTGAATCAAGCTATGAAAACAATAGCATTTAACACACAATTAGATTATAAAATAGAAGCCGAGATGATTAATTTTGTTGAAGGTTTCCATTTGTAATAATTTATTATGAATTATCAAATAATTCATAATAAAAATCTGAGTATAGGAGATCGTTAAAATTATCAAAACTGAGGATTAAATAGTATAATATTAGTTTTGGTAACACATTATTATGGCCCAGATTGTACTTCAAGAAAACAGTGATGGGTCGGAATATTTAACCAAGAAAAAACAAGTTTTAGCTGAGATATGCGGGAAAGTAACGTATGTAAATAATAAAAATAGGAAATTATTCACCATTCATGCTCAGAAGATGGATAAGACGTTTCGTTGTGTTTTAAATTATCCAAACCCTTTCTGTCCTATCAGAGAGGGTGATGCTATTTTTGGAATTGCTGAGTATGTATTAGATAAGAGATATGGAGATACTCTTAATTTAATTCAACCACCCTTTGTACTATTAGGGGAAGATAAAAATACCATTATCAAAAGTTTTGTAACGGCTCTCAGAGGAACCGGGTTTGGAACAATGAAGGCTCATTCGCTGTTAGATACATTAGTGCTTAAAACTGGTTCACTATCTAATGCCATATCAACCCTAGATAGAATGTCAAGTTTTTACAACTACAAAAACGATTCCGACACCGGGATCATCCAACCGTATACCACTGTATTAAAGGAAAAACAGATGCTCCAACTATTGGGGTGGTGGTACAAACAGAGAAATCTTAGAAGATTGTACTTGTTTGGAATTAATAATAGGGAAATCAGAGATTCCAAGATGTCCCCGGAGAAAATGTATATGATGTGTCTGGAAAATCCATATAAAATTTTCTCTTTATCGATCGATAAATGCGATAGCATTGTTAAAAGGCTAGGGAAAGAGATAGATACTTCAGTTCGGGTATGTGGAGTAATTTCCAGAAAGATTAATGAATGTATGATGTCAAGAGGTTGGTCAGGGGTTCCTACTAATATATTGTTAAAAATGTATCCTGAATCATCTCAATATATTGACCAACTAAGAGATACCTTTGGGATCAAAACAGAGTTACACACGGCTTATCTTCCTTATGCTTATGAGGTTGAAGTAGGTATTTGCGATCTGGTAAAGAATCTTTTGGATGGTCCAACTCTTCCCCACGCTATGCACCCATCTGAAATTACCTATACCCGGGACGATCTGAGTACGGATCAAAAGATGGTTATTAGGAGAGCTTTGAATGATAATATTTGTATTATTCGGGGGCGAGCCGGCAGCGGAAAAACTTCAATTATCAAGGAGCTGATTCATAACCTGGATGAGAAAGGTATCAAGTATCGTGTAGTTTCATTTACAGGAAAGGCAGTTGCTCGAATTAGAGAGGTAACTGAGAAGAAAGAACCTATGACCATGCATATGACGATTACTATGTCATCCAACAAAAAGACCTCTGAGTTCAGCCATGTCATTATTGATGAAGCTTCAATGGTTACATCAGAGTTACTATATAAGTTTGTTTCCAAGTTTGGGTCGGATTTTAGATTGACATTGGTGGGTGATCCTAATCAGCTCACCCCGATTGGATGGGGAACCATGTTTGATCAGATGATTAAATCAAGTATAATACCCACTTACACATTAAATAGATGTCATAGAGTAAACGGACTAGATAATGGAATACTCCTTAATGCTAATTCTATTGTAGAATGTAGTGAACCGGATTACAACGGACCACCTTTTCAGTTTGAGGAGACAGATAATTTCAAGATTTTAGATGGAGATATTTCCACTATTCGTGATCTAATAAAAATTCTTCAAGATTGTGGAACCCCGAGTAATAAGATTACAATAATTTGTCCTTATAATAAATATCTCCAACAAATCAATCAAATTTGTCAGGAAATATACAATGACCAAAATCGTTGTATTCATGATGATCAAGGAAGATCTTGGCGAATCAATGATCGAGTGATGATGACTGAGAATAATTACAAGATCAATGTAATGAATGGAGATGAGGGCAATATCACTGATCTAACCTCGACTCAAGTTCAAGTTACATTTAAAGATGGTACTTCTCATGTTTTCGAACTCAGCTCTGATGGACCCAAAGACATGGATCGTCCTAACGGGGAAGAAGGTAAATGTAGAGTACTAGATACCTCTTGTCTGGTCCATTCGTTTGGGGTGAGTGTTCATCGATATCAGGGTTCGGAATGTGATTATGTTATTTTTTACGTTCCCAAATCAGCACCCTCTAAATTTTTAAACCGGAATCTGTTATACACTGGAATTACCCGGGCTAAGAAACTTATTTGGATGGTAGGAGACTACGATACTATGGTGAGAGCAGCTACGACACCCCCGGCTTATCGATGTGATAATCTAGCACAGAGACTGGCACAGATGAACACAATCTCAATGTAATAAAGTGTCATCTATAAAAAAGTTAAAGGTACTTATATTCAAACGCATTTATTTAAAAATATGTCATATTTTTAAATAATATATTATTGTTAAATTATTGATTATATTTTGCATTTTGGGATATTTGATCTGATTTTTTGAAAAATTATAATATTATTGTTCTAAAACAGCACCCTCAAGGGGATATTACTAATTTTATTTAAAAAAATATCTGCAGTAGACAGTAAATTATATGATTATTTGAATTTTTATAATTCAACTATTCAATTGAAGAATACAGATTTATATATACCCTTTAATTAAATTAAATTAAATAAATTAAATTAAATTAAATAAATTAATAAAGCATATTAAAATGACCGATATAGTCGTTCAAATAGGGGGAAGGGTCCAAGGGGCCCCACCTGATGTATTAAATATACCACTTACATATCTATTGGGTATTAAACGAGCAGGATCATCGAATGGTCTAACTATTAAAGGAATTGCAGAGTTAAATAATTGCATTGCTGGTTTTTATGATTTGGTATTAAATCAACCTGTAAATTCTAGAGTTGAATATTCTCGATACTGGTCTGATAGAATCATATCTCAACTATCTTTAGTTCTGGATTCAGGTAATTTCAATATTAACCCAAGTGTTAATGGATTCTTAATTAGTATAACACCTAATTTTAGATATAGACAAAATGTTAAAGGATTTATTAAAACCGTTCCTTCTACTTTTCTTCCTAAATATGTAGAAGCGGAATCTAGTGGATATGTACAGTTTACACCAGAATTTAATATTCCAACTAATTTTGATAATTCCAATTTTATCAGAGCTGAAGATGATAATTTTACAAATCATATTGATGAATTTATAAATTCACCACAATTTAATCTGGCTTTACATGTTAGACCTAAAAAACACAGAAAATGTCATAAATGTCATAACAGACATTGTGAATCTCGGGAATCTACTAAAAATTTTACCAATACATCAGCACTCAAAGCATTAGTAATTTTCTTATATCAAACTTGTTTATCTATTCAAACTGAAAAAATTACCGTTGAAACTGGGCTTGAAATGATAAATGAGAAACTATCAATGTTTGAAAAATATAAAGCTAAAGGTGCATCAACTTATTCTTTTTCAGTTTTTGATAATGGATTTTTAGAATTAATTTTATGTATAAGATATCATTTGCAAAATACTGATTGTATTGTTGGGTTTACTATGCAGGGAATCAATGATATATTTAACAATAGAGATGGTGCCGAATATAATCAGATTATTATGAATGCTAGCTCTGCTCCAATAGACGAAGATATGTCTGACGTTATATATCCATCTAATACTGGATTATTTGTATATCAATGAATTTTAAAATTATTTTGATTTATCGATGAATGAGTCATCCTCTAAATAATCTTCCCAGTTTTCTGGGGCATCTTTTGTATTTAAATCCATTTTGTGTTTTCCATATTACTAATAGTAATATGGTTAATAAATCAAATATCTATTAAATGAAAGAAATAATGTCTTCGAGGCATCATTTTAAGTTCAATCAGTCTAAGAAACGCCGATCCAAACATTACCATTTTTGCAGAGGACCGGAAGGACCAATGGGTCCTATAGGACCTACTGGCCCTTCTCAGCCATACTCATTTGTACCATTTATAATTAACCGTCAAAACAAAATTGTAGATTCTATAGATATTAGATGTTACGGAAGAATGCTCTGTAAGAAAATTTGTTAAGAAGGCTGTTAGACATTTTAATAATCGAATTGATATATTGATAAATTGCCCAAAATCTTTATGGCATGGACCTATCGCAGATGCCAATGGAAAAGAATTTTTGAATGGTCTCGAACAAGATTTAGTTGGATATCATAGAGTCACCCATTATGTGTTACCCTATATGAGACATTCAAATGATACACGTGTCGTTTCAATTGGTTCAATTGTAGGTTATTTTCCAGCAGTTGGTGTTTACGGTGTTTCCAAAAGAGGTCTTCAGGCTTGGAACGATATCATGCAAACAGAAGAAATGATTAAAAGAGCTACTACTTCTGGGTTACTTGGTCCCACATTTGTATTAATTGAGCCTTATTTTATTTCTACTGTAATCGGATTATACGAATTCTTTAAACCCGGGTCTTTGGCTGATAATGATAATAGGATTCTTTTATCTAAAGCTTTTCAAGCTGTCCAATTGCCTGGTAGTCCTTTTAGTATTCCCACAAGCGAATTGGCAGAGGAAGTTTTTAATATTTTAGTTGCTCCTCAGCCAGGAGTTAGATATTTAATAGCTGCTCCAGACGCAATAGCTCCAACTCCAGACGGAACCACACCTTTAACTGATTTTCTTAAATATGTAAACACTATTTCAGCTACAGACGTTATTAACAAGGTAGCTGTTCGTCTTGCGGTTCCTCCTCCACAACCAGTAGTTGATGGACAACAGACTGCTCTCGTTTTCTCTTACTGCAACCAATAAAATTGGGAATATAAATCGAAAATATATAATACCATATGTTTTTACATATAATATTCATCATATTATATTATAAAAAAATAAAAAAAATAAAAAATAAATAAAAAAATGGGAGGAACATCCAAAAAATCGAGAAATCATTGCAAGTCCAATAAACATCACAAACATCACAAACAATGTGATAAAAACAGTCTTTTCTGTGATCATAAATCATTGTCAGAAAAGCTACTTCATACAAGAGTCACACAACCTTTAAAGGTGAGTAGGGATGCATTTGGAAAAATAATCATCGAAGGCGGAACTTTTGAAAAAATGTTTGAAGCTGCAGG
>Ga0114919_10001856_pt1 | contig 17000 bp, 15 predicted proteins | sample BlataG_FD_88682 | JGI IMG/M metagenome (GOLD analysis project Ga0114919, IMG submission 88682) | Deep subsurface microbial communities from Black Sea to uncover new lineages of life (NeLLi) - Black_00105 metaG | ecosystem: Environmental > Aquatic > Marine > Oceanic > Sediment | place: Atlantic... | reverse complement strand
TTTCATAATTTATAATTCCCCCTTCAGAAAAGAGAAGAGAGCCCCCAAACTTTATCACAATATTCTTTGTCATAATAAACTATAATTGACTTTTATTTTTTAATTATACATATAATTAATTTGATAAAAGTAAAACTTTACGGGATATGGTAAGTGTTAAGAATAAAATAATTGTTGAAGTCCCCCATCGCATTTCGGGATTTTTTGAAATTGTAGATGAAGAAAACGGGATTCCAATCGAAAATCCGGAAAGAATTGGCTCTCGAGGAGCTGGATTTAACGTAAGTGGAGTAGGAAAAACAGCGATATCCTATAAAAAGCTTAAAAAAGAAGAAGAGAGTTCTTGTACGATTTATATTAACGAAGAAAAATTAGACAAAAAAGCGGAAACAACATATTTCATATTTGATTATATTAAAAATCTAATTAAATACCCCATAAAAGTAAAAATTGAGCACGTTTTTGATTTACCCGTTGGTTGTGGATACGGAGCAAGCGGTTCAGGAGCATTAGGAACAGCTTTTGGTCTGAATAGGCTATTAAACCTAAACTTGACAAATTTAGAAAGCGGAAGGATAGCTCATATTGCTGAAGTAGTTAATAAAACGGGATTAGGGACTGTTTGTGGTCAATTAGGAGGAGGTTTGTGCGTTTTAAAGGAACCTGGTTATCCTTGTAACATTGAGCGTTTAAGAAGTCCAGACGATCTTCTAGTTATTTGCGGGTCTTTTGGTGCAATCCAAACGAAATCTATCCTATCAGATACAAATTTAAGTTCAGAAATTAAGCGAGCGGGCAAAGTTGCTTTGAACAATCTAATGATAGAACCCAATTACAAGAATTTTATTAAAATCTCTTTTAAATTTGTAGAGGAAACACACATAATGGAGTTTTTAAGTTTAGTGAAAACAAAGGAGTTACTAAACGAATTATGCAAATTGCATATTCTAGGAGCAAGTATGAATCAATTAGGGCGTTCAGTGTATACTTTTTGCAAAAAGGAAGAAGAAAAGGAAGTATTAGAAACTTATAACACATATAAACCTGATATTAAAATTTTTAAATTAAAAATTGATAGCAAACAGACAATAAAGTTCAAAGAAAAAAGAGAAGGAAGTTTTAATTTGGGAGTCTCAAACTTCCTTTGAAGATAATTGAATCCTCAAAGTGATAATCTATTTCTTTTAAGTTTATTTATGCTACGAATTAAAAAAGAAGAAGAAATATATGATGTCCTTATAAAAACTATTAGTAATAATGTATAGAACATCTATTTATGGATTGATATTTGATTGACCAGGCATTTTATCTCACTTCTTTTATTTAAAGTTTATGTGTTTAACTCAGCTCATATATAACTTTAAAGCTGTATTGAAACATTCATACGTTTTTTTTTATCAAGTTATGATTTGAGAAAGATTATATAAACTCCTAATAAAGTGAATAGCAAACAGTAAGAATTAACTAATTTGTTAATCGTTTTAGGGTTTTATTTTATAAATAAAAACATTTAAAAAATTAATCTTGATAATTATTTGTTTTTACCGAATTTAATGATTTTGATTTTAGTGTAGCGGCTTCAACCGCCCTGATTAAAGTTGCACGTATCTTTGCTGACTCAAGTTCATGTATCGCAGTTATGGTGGTTCCTCCTGGGGTAGCTACCATATCTTTCAGTTCTGCGGGGTGTATACCAGTTTCTAAAAGAAGTTTTGCAGAACCTAAAAGGGTCTGAGCGGCAAGTTTTAAAGCGATGGCTCTAGGTAATCCCATTTTAACGCCACCATCGGCTAACGCTTCAATTATAATAAATATATAAGCTGGACCGCTCCCAGACAAACCCGTTACCGCATCCAAGTGTCTTTCTTCTAATTCGACTACCATTCCCACAGCACTAAATATTCCTTTAACAAACTGAAGCTGATAATCTTTGATGTTTTCGTTATGGGCTATTGCGGTAGCTGCAGCACCTACAAGTGCTGGCGTATTTGTCATTATTCTTATTAATCCTATTTCGGGATTTATAACTTTATTAATGTGATTAAAAGAAACTCCCGCAGCAATAGATATTATTACTTGTTCGTTTGTAATTATCGGTCCAATTTCCTTCAAAACTGTATCTATAACCTGAGGTATGACGGCAATTATGATATATTTAGAGGTTTTTGCCAATTCCGCATTGCTTTCAGCGTATTCGACATTAAATTCCTCGGATAATTTATTCCGTTTATTATCGTCTATATCATATGCAATAATGTTGTTTTTATCAATCGTATTAGTGGATATCAACCTTTTTAACAAGGCAGATCCAATTTTCCCAGTTCCAATTATTCCTAATTCTTTACTATACATAATAAGAATTTATCATTGTAACCAAAATAATCTTATTAAAATGAACTAAAAAGAAGACGATTTTAAAATTTTTATTTTTAAATTCTAGTACGAGAATCTTATCCATATAACTCCGCTTTTAATTCTTCTATTAGATTTCCTTTAATCATTCCGTTAATTCTATCGTATCCTTCACAAACCAAGCTTCTAACACCAATTATATCTGGCCAGATTTCTTTTATTTGGGGGATTGAATCTTTCCTCAAATTTCCTGCCAGTGCTACTTCAAGATTTAATTCTTTTGCTATATCTCTAAACAGTTTTAATTGCTCAATAGTAAGAAAATCAAATAATCCCTTTCCATCTTTAATATAAGTGTCAAGCATCACGATGTCAGCGCCTGATTTAGCTGCGATAACAGGAAGAGATAAAAAATCGGGAGAACTTTCCATCCTTATTTTATCAGCATAACCTGCTGCTACTATTTTTATATTTTTGTTATAGTCTTTTACAGCTTTTACTACTTTATCCATTAAAAAAATACATTCATTTTCTGTTGATGGACCTTTGAGTCCTATTTTAATAATATCTGCCCCTGCTACGGCCGCACCGAGGGCTGCTAAGGAAGCGGTGCCCGGTAAATTAGGAAAATCTCCGATCGTTGCACTTAATAGTTGAGAGCTATCAATCTGAATTAGATTTTTCATTTGGTTTATAATCCATGGGAAATTTGCTCCAAGAGACCCCTCACGGGGATTTTTGCAATCTATAAAGTCAACTTCTTCATGTTTAACTACTACCTTAGCTTCTTCCAAGGATTTTGGGCTCACCAGCAATTTGATTCTTTTTTGCATAATCACTCGTGTAATATTTAAATATTAGAAATTAAATCATAATAGTCAAGAGGTTCAATTATTAATAGATATTTTATCCTTCAAGGTATAAAATTTCTTTTGTTTTAAGATAAACGAAATTTCATCAAAATATATAAAGAACAATGTGATATAAAAATTTAAATTAAATAATTATTATTAAATATCAAAAAAATTATGAATTTATTATGTCCCCGAAAGAAATCACAAAAGTAGACATAACAAATGACGTATTTAAAGAGCCATTTGATGTGATTAAACAAATATCCTCAAATTTAGATGGGTTAAAATATACTAAAGTAATTCAAACCTATGTAATGGAAGATCGAAGATTAAACCTTTCCTTAGAAAATGAAGGGTCAAGTTATTTCAAGGGTAAAGTAGTTTGGATTGGTAATCGGAAGGACGATAGTGAAGGAACGATCTTTTGCGTTGATACTAAAACTGAATTAAAACAGATTAACCCTACCGCTGAAAATACTGAAAATGTTGTGCTCGACATAAAAAAAGAAGTAATTAAGATTTCTACTGCATCAAAAACAAAATGTGCTGTTTGTGGAAAGAATATTGAAATTTTCGATGAAGTAGCGGGTTGTCCAATCTGTGAAGCGAAGGCTCACAAAGATCATTTTACAGATTGGGTTAGAATGAAGCATGCTTGTCCCGTGTGTAAAAAATCCTTAAATGTTTCAGGTTCTGGTGTGGTTTTTATTGATTAATTTAAATTAATCTTCCTTAATTTTTCAATTTCTATAGTCCCATCATGTAATGCAGTTCCTATTAGGACTCCCGAGAAGTTGCATTGTTTATACACCTCAATGTCTCTAATATCCTTAATACCCCCTCCTACTAGAATTTGTCCTTTGAATTGTTTCCTAATTTCTAGATAAAGGGGTGGAATTCCGCCTATTTTTTGACCTACTTTAAAAAGATCAAGTATAATAATTTTTTTTACGCCCAATTCTTCAATTTTTCTTATAATTTCAATTGGATGCTGATTTTGTATCTCTTTTACATTTGTTTGAATGACTTCTTTGTACATATCTATGCTTACAATTGTTTTATGTGATCCAATGATTTCTAAACAATCTGAAATAACTTTTAAGTCTTTTATGGTTTCTAATCCTAAAATTAATGAATTTAAGCCATAAGTTGAGTATTCTAATATGTTTTTTGTTAAGATAATACCCGGATCAATCATAACTTTTATTTCAGGAATTTTTAAAATTTTAGCTAATAAAGATAAATTGGGTTCTCTTCTAAGTATAGCATCTAAATCCGCAATATATAATTCTTGAAGAGATGTTTTAAGTTTTAAATTCTTTACTATTTCTATTGGGTCAGTATTTTTTATTATTATTGACTTTAATGGTTTATATTTCTCTCGTTCACCTTTAATAGCGTGAACTACCTCAGAATTTAGGATGTCAATTACCGGTATGATTCGAAATTTTTCCATATTTACGACAAAAATATTAATTTTGAATTAAAATAACATTGACAAATTACCAATATGAAATACTCTTTTTTTTTAAAAATACTGATTAATTAATTATTAAATAATTTTATTTTTAAAGAATAAATTCTAAATTTATCTTTGAATAAACAAAACTATATTGATTGTGAAAGAAATGAAAACTGAAGCGTATATTAAGAAAATTATAGAAGAAACTGGATTATCTAAAAATGAGATTCAAACTTTAGTAGAAGAGAAAAAAGAAGAACTGAAGGGATTAATCTCGGAAGAAGGAGCTTTATTTGTGATTGCCAAAGAGTTAGGTGTAGATGTAGCAAGTGAGAATCAAGAATTACTCAACGAAGTTGAGTTAAACATATCTGATATTACAGTAAACATGAAAAATATCGTAATTGTTGGTAGAATTAAGGAAATACACAGGGTTAATAGTTTTAAAAAAAGTAATGGGGAAACTGGGTATGTAGGATCGTTTTTATTGCATGATAATACAGGTGATATAAGAATTACTTTATGGGATAACCAAGTGACTATTTTTAAAGACGAACGCTTTGAACGAAACGAAATTGTTAAAATTCTTAATGGTACCGCAAAAAGTGGAAGAAACGGCGATGTGGAAATTCATGTTGGAGGATTTAGCAAAATTAGCCTAGCTCCTGAGGATGTTGATTACAATAAATACCCAAAAATTAAAGAACAATTGGTAACAATAAAAGATATCAACGAGGATTTAGGTTCTATATCAACGGAGGGAAAGGTAATGACTCGTTACCCCGTAAAAGATTTCATTAGAAAAGATGGTCAAAATGGTAGTGTAAGCTCGATATTACTAAGAGATTCAACAGGCACAGTAAGAATTACTTTTTGGAACGAAGATATCGTAAAAATCGAAAATGTTGAAGTTGGTGATTATATTTCGTTGACTAACTTAAATCCTAGAAAAAGCAACTACGCTGAAGGCAGAATAGATATCCATGCAACTTCGTGGACGAAAATAACGAAAAAAGATAAAGATCTGAAAATAGAAGAGAAATTTATAAATAAGATCGAAAAACTTCAACAGGAGAAGGATTATGCCTCATTCCAAGGAGTTATTACTACAGTAGAAGACTTGAGAAAGGTTACGACAAAATCAGGAGATGAGTTATCTTTATTAAGTTTTACGGTAAGTGACGATACCGATAGCATAAGAATTAATGTGTGGAAAGAAAAAGCAGAAGAACTATCGAAATCTTTAAAGAACGGAGAAGGTGTTTCGCTAAAGAATATTTCACTCCGATTTAGTACTTATTGGGAAAAAAATGAAGGAACGGTGTCTTTTGACTCTAATATCGAAAAAATAGACTTAAAGATTCCAAATTTAAAACTTGCTGAAAGTTCTTCTAAAGAAAAACAAAGTTCCTTTTCAAATAATGTTACAGAAATAGATTCAATACAATCTTCTGGTTTTTTTGAAATTAAAGGTTTAATTTCAAGTGAGTTAAAGAATATCAGATTCTATGAAGCGTGTACTAATTGTAGAAGAAAAATTGACAACTGTACTTGTGACCAAAAGGGAGAGAGCAAACTGACAATGATCATCAGCCATATTATCGAAGATGAAAGCGGTAAAATTAGAGCTACATTTATTGGAGAAGCAGCAGAAAAACTAGTGGGTAGTAAAGCTGAACTAATTGCTAAAGTTAAAGACACTCCTGATTACGAAAAATTATTAGAGAAATTCTCTTCAGAAATCGTTGGAAGAGATATTATGATTAAAGGAAAGGTAAAGTTTAGTGATTACAGTGACTCTTACGAGATTACTGCCTCAAATTTCCAAGATATTAACATAGAGGACGATTTAGAAAACGCAATAAACGAAATTATGGGTTAAAATCTTTTATCTTTTAGTATATTTTTTATAATATTTATGGTTTCTAATCTTTAACTTGATGTTAAATAAAAATTTACTATAAAGTAAGAAACCATGAAACAAGTTGATATTGTTGGATTAGGAGAAATAGTTTTAGATTGGGTTACTGAAATACCACACTTTCCACAACCTGACGAAAAAATTGATGCGTTAAGCGAGAATTATTTCCCAGGAGGAGTAACAGCAAACTATTTGGTAGCCACTGCAAGACTAGGAGGTAAAAGTGGATTTATAGGTGCTGTTGGATGTGATCTTTACGGAGATTATTTAATTAGAGATTTCATCGAAGAAAGTGTAGATACAACCCATATTAAAAAATTAGTAGACAAAAAAACACCAGTTAATTTCATATTCGTTGTTCAAGGAGAAAAGACTATAATCCAATCCCCTCATATGCAAACAACTAAAATTGAGTGCGATGATTTAGATGAGGTTTACATCTCAAATTCTAAACTTCTTCATACTACAATTATTCATCAAAAAGTCACTGAAAAAGCCATCGAAATTGCGAAACGAAACAATGTCAAAATCAGTATAGATCTAGAAGCCCAAATCGCTCTAAGAGGGTGGAACAATTTAAGAGAAGTACTTATGAACGCAGATATTTTGCTTCCAAATAAGGAAGGGGCGAAGTCTATAACAAACAGCAATATACCTGAAGAAGCAGCAGAGATCTTAGTTAAAAAGGGGATTCCAATCGTTATTATTACATTAGGAAGTAATGGAGTACTAGTAACAACCAATGAATTTCAAAAAAGAATACCCACTTATGATATTAAAAATATAATAGATACTACTGGCGCTGGAGATACTTTCAACGGCGCTTTTTCTTTAGCTTACTGGATAAAAGGGTGGGACTTAGAAAAATCTTGTATATACGCTAATGCAGCAGCTTCCTTAAAAATTCAGAAACTCGGAGCGAGATCTGGTATGCCAAATGAAGCAGAGCTTATGAAATTTTTAAAGGAAAACGAAGAGAGTTACTTCTAAATCTTTTAATCTTCAAACGGGCAAAATTTAGGAATAAATTACGCAAATATCTTTAAATTTATTACCGTCAGTTAAAAGATTTAGTTGTTTTAAAAAGTGTTCTGAAGAAATAGAAATGTTCTCTTGGTTAAATGGCCAAATTCCAATTAGAATATCACCAAGTTTTTTTAAATTTCCTACTAAAAATCCTTCCTTTTTTCCATCTGCTAGACTGGTGTAAAGGACCACGATATAATAATTAAAATCATAATTGACGTTTGGATCACCAATTTTTACTATTTCTCTAATATTTTGAAAATTTATTACACTTGGTTGTTTTTGACTTAAGAACTTTAGTAAAGAAAAAAATTGAGAGGGTATATTAATAGGTTTGTCTTGAATAATATTTTTAAAAGTAAGTGAATAGGATTCAGATGAATCTCCTTTTATCCCCCTAAAAATTACCTTATAAAATATCGTAGTCATTGAAATCTAATTTCTTTTTTATTGAAATTACGATATTTAAAGAGAAGCAGATGATGTTTTGATTATTATTCTAATTTGTTGTTGTTAGTCCCTTCTCATCAGTTCTTGAAGAAGAATGTTTTCCTCAGGAAATCCTAAGTCAATTAGAAATTTTTTCAGTTTGAATTTATGTTCGCCTTGAAGTTCGATCTCGTTTCCTCTAACAGTTCCTCCAGAAGCACATTTCTTTTTAGCTTTCGTAAGAATATCTTTTAAATTCGCATCTATATTTCCTTCGAATGTAATAACGGTAACAACACGCCCCCATTTACGGCGAGCGTTAGAAATAATAATTTGTTGTTCATCTGCGCTTAAACTATCGCATATACATAGGTCTTTTGGAAAACTACATATCGCACAAATATCGTCGTCTTTAATACTCTTTTTTCACAACCTTTATTATTAAAACATTTAAAAATACAATACTAAAAAATAATAGACCTAAATCTTATAAAAACCTTTTTTTATTTTAGTTTTAAATAATTTTAAAAATATTAAGTTTTATAAAAAGTGTACATCGGTTTAGCATTATTATAAAAACAAATTCTTATTTATTATATTAAAAAAAAAACATTCATGAAATTTGACATGATGAGTTCATGGATCTTTAAAGTGATTGTAGCGGGAGCAGGCGGGGTGGGAAAAACTGCCATGGTAACTCGATATTGTACAGGAAAATTTCAAGAAGGCTATAAAATGACGATTGGCGCAGGATTTCATACAAAATCTGAAACGCTTGATACCGGAGAATCTGTAAAAATGCAATTATGGGATTTTGCGGGAGAAAAACGCTTCCGAGAACTCCTACCAGACTACTGTAAAGGCGCTAGCGGAGGACTAATTTGTTTTGATATAACCGATTACGATACCTTTAGAGACATTCCAGTGTGGTTAAAAATTATTCGTCAAAAAGCAGGGTTTATCCCAATTATCCTCATGGGTATGAAATGGGACCTGGGAAACCACGAAGTTGAGTTCGACATCGCAAATGAATACGCTCTACAAGCTAAATGCAATCAATGCGTTTTCACCTCGTCTAAAGAGAATATAAATGTAAACGAATCCTTTCAAGCCATGGCAAAGTGGCTAATCTATTACGCTAACCAACCGTAATTTAACTAATTTCTCACTTTGAGAGAATTTTCTTATTTTTGCGTTCAATCAGTAATAATTTTCATAAATTTAAATAAAGCAAGTCCTGTTAACGGTAATTAATATTTATTTAAGTTTGTTGGATAAATTGTTGAAGGAAAGTTATCAATTTCAAATAAAAATAAAGCGCCCCCAGCATGGCTCGAACATGCGACCGCCCGGTTAACAGCCGGGTGCTCTACCTAACTGAGCTATGGAGGCCAAGTATCTTTTGTTATATGCTCCCGCCGGGATTCGAACCCGGGTCACCAGGGTGAAAGCCTAGCATGCAAAGCCCTTTCTTAAGCGTTTGAGAAAGATTGGCCGGACTACACTACGGGAGCTTTTTTTTTTATAAAATTTTGAATATTATTTATCTAATTTATTATTAGAATTAAACAGAAACCATTCTAAATATAATTTTCTAATGAATGCTTGATTTTAAATTTTTTTAAAAACGAATTAGAAATAATTAGCTTAGTTAAAAGATACTATCTTTATTACCGTAATATAAATGCGGGAAGAGGGATTTGAACCCCCGAACTCCTCTGAGACTGGATTCTAAGTCCAGCGCCGTAGACCAGACTTGGCAATTCCCGCTGTAAAATAAAAAATATAGTAACTGTTTTAGTATTTAAAGTGGGAAAAACTAAATAAATTTTTTAGTTCATTTATGTATTTTATTTAAGAAATGATTGATGGATAAAATTAAAAATGAGAAATATTTAAGAATTAATATTATTGTTATTAAAGCAGAAAGAATTAACAGCAAAGATAGAAAAGATATGGTATACTTATGAGCGTGAGAGATTCTTTAATAAAATACTTGACTTCAATCTTAAGGGCATCTCAGGGTACAATTTTGGTGATATTATGCGATCTAAATGGACTTTCTATAGCCAAAATCGGGAGAAAAAGTGAGATTGAGATTAATGCTAACCAAATTACAAGTTTAGCTTCAGCAGCATTTTCAGCAAGCGAAGAAAGTTGGGAGGATTTAGAGATTAAAGATCAAGTTATTTCATTTACATTTTTTGACAAAGTTTGCTTAATAACGATAAGGATAAATGAAACTCTTTTAACTATAGTTCATGACTATAGGAAAGAATGGCCTTTAGACGCAGATAACTTAGCGAGTTCTATGTATTATATAAAGCAGAAGCTGGGAGAGTTTTTTGGTAATAATAAAGAAACAGAGAAAGACTTTGAGAATTTCTCGAATAAAGTACGAAGTGCGGTTTATCTATTTGGAATGGGGTCTGAGGTACCTTTTATATCATATTCTCCGGAAAGATTTGATTCTACTAACCAATTACCAGCTATAAGCTATGTATTAGATTCAATTCAAAATCCTATATTTATTAGATATAGCCTTGTAAGCCCAACAGGATTAACAATAGATGCAAGGGAAGTTAGTGGTCAAAAACTTCAAATTTCAGTAGAAGCGTTTTCTGCAAGTGCTAATGTTGCATTTCAAAAGATGAAAGAGGAATCTGCTGGGAGCTCAATCGGAGATTTACTGTGTTATATTGCAATTTCTGGTCAGGATCCTGAAAATTTCTTTGGAATAATCACAAGCCCTTCTGGAAAAGTTAAATTCTCTGAAGTGGAGGGAACTTTAAATGCAGAGGATATCTCCTTTGTTGGACTTTTTACTTTGGCATACGGTGGAATTCCAATAATGTGTGAATCGAGAAATATCATATTCTCAATAATGAAAATAATAGGAACTGAAAGAATTACGGAGAATTTTATTAAATCTGTTAATGTGTTAACTAGTTTTAAATATGAATAAATCCAATTTAGATATCTCTGTTCCGAAACTATATTGTCTCCATTTTAATGAATGTGACAGGAAGAAATGCACAGCATTAAAATTAGCAAGGTTAAATTTGGTAAAAATAGTATCGAAAATTAAAGGAAGGAATGATAACGCTATTGTTTTAAATCCTTTTTCTAATACTGAGTTAGCTATCACTGATCGTGAGGTTATCATAAGATATGGCCTTATTGTAGTTGATTGTTCTTGGAAAAGAATTTTTAATCTAAAAACCTTTAATTTCAAAAACAGTAGGACGCTTCCACCTCTTGTTGCAGCAAATCCTGTAAATTACGGTAAATGGGAAAAATTGAGTTCTGTGGAAGCATTAGCAGCAGCGCTTTATATCACTAATTTTACTGCGTGCGGTGATTTAATTCTCTCTAAATTTTCTTGGGGATCTGAATTTAAAAAGATAAATAACTTTTAGCAGAAAAGACTATTGCTTTATCAAAAAAAATAAATATAAAAAAAATAAGAGTGTTTTATTACTCAGGACCTCTAGAAAGACCCGAAGCAGCTATTACATCATCAATCTTTAAAATCATTGAAGCTACTTCTGTAGCAGATTGAATTGCTTGAGATAATACCATTAGCGGTTCAATAACGCCCAATTTTTCCATATCATCAGGTTTACCAGAATCTATATTGATACCAAACGAATTTCCATTGCCAGCTTCATGGATAGATCGTAACTCTACGATTAAATCAACTGGGTTATAACCCGCATTTTCAACTAAGGTTTTGGGAATTATTTCTAGAGCGTTAGCGTAGATTTCAATTGCTAGTTGTTCTCTCCCTCCAATTGAGCTAGCGTAAGCCCTCAATCGCTTAGCCAGCTCGATTTCAGAAGCCCCGCCTCCAGGTAAGACATATGGCATCTCAATTGCTGCTTTTACTACCGATAAAGCATCATTAAACATTCTTTCTGCTTCATCGACTACATGTTCAATCCCAGCTCGTATAAGTATACTCACGGCCTTAGGATCAGCACATTCTGATACCAAAATCATGTTATCATCTCCAATTTTCTTTTCTTCTACTCTCCCTGCTTTACCTAAGTCAGCTTCTGTTATTTCAAAGATATTATTAATTAGTTTTGCGTTAGTAGCACGAGCAAGTTTTTCCATATCAGATCGTTTAACTCTACGAATTGTGATGATATTTTCTTGAGCAAGAAAGTTTTGAGCCTTATCGTCAATTCCTTTCTGACAAAAAACAACATTAGCTCCGATATCTTTCAATTTTGTGACCCGAGATTTTAGCATGTTCGCTTCTTCTTCTATAAACTTGGTGATCTGATCTGGTGTTTGTATTCTAATTTCTGCATCAAATTCTGTTTTTTCTATTTCAAGGGACGAGCTAATTAACGCTATCCTTGCGTTTTTAACTAATTTTGGCATCATAGGATGTACAATCTCTTTATCTACTATTATTCCTTTGATAAGACTTGTATCTATTAAGCTCTTTCCCTCTTTTTTTATCACTTGAATTTGATCTAGATCGATCATGGTTTTTTCTCCGCGTTTTTCTTTTATTTGAGTTACGGCGTTAACCGCAATATTAGCAAAATGATTTTTTACCCCAGTGATTAATTTGCTGTTCATAGAGGTCTCTGCAACCTTTAAAAGTGTGTTGGTATCGTTTATATCTATTTTAGTTGCTATTTCATGCAATATTTCTTTAGACTTTACTAAAGCTTTTCTATATCCTCTGAAGATAATTGTGGGGTGAACTGATTGTTCCATTAATTCTTGAGCGAGATTTAATAATTCTCCAGCTATAATTACGCTAGTAGTGGTTCCATCTCCAACTTTATCGTCTTGCGTTTTAGCTACTTCAACAATCATTTTAGCTGCAGGATGTTCAATATCAATAGTGTCTAGGATTGTTGCCCCGTCATTCGTTATAGTAACATCTCCTAGAGAATCAACGAGCATTTTATCCATCCCTTTTGGACCTAATGTTGTTCTTACCGCTTCTGCTACCGCTATAGCTGCAGCAATATTATTTCTTTGTGCGTCTTTTCCTTGTTTTCTCTCCGAACCCTCTCTTAATATAAGGATTGGAATACCGGATAATTGTGCCATTTTAATTTCACTTATTCTTAAATTTTTGATTAGTAAAAATTATTATTTATATAATGATCTCTAAGTCATAAAACTAAAAAAGTTTACGAAAATGCACTTTTACAAAATTCCTTAAAGAAATTGTCTTTAAAAAGTGTTTTAAATAAAAGGATTTCATTTTTATATGGTATTCCCGTTCGTTAAAGTAATATTCTGCATATTTTCAATTTAGATTGATTATACTTAATGAACTGATAAATTTATTATTTGATAGTTATCAGAAAACTTATCAAATCTTTATTCTAATCTAAAATCTTTATATTCATCAAAAAAAAATCTTAAAATTGGCTAGCACTTTCATTTAGTCTTTGAAAATGATTGAAATCGATTCTTTAAAATAGTGTGTAGTTTATAACTTTTTAATCTAAAGAAGTTAAAATGGTAAACAGTTTTTCATTTTTAACTGCTTTATGCTTTATAATTAATCTAATTTATTATTTCTACAGGAAAAGAGGTTTTTCTTTCTTAAAATTAAAATATATCATTTTGCTTCTTTTTTTAATTACAATTATTTTTCTGTTATTTGATGTACCCCTGTTTTTATTAGAAAACTCAGAATATGTATTAGGAAATTTCAATTACTATATTGTGGAAGTGTTTATTTTTAATATTTCTGTAGTCTTTCTCTGTAGCGCTATAATCCTTTATTTATTAAATCTATTTAAAGTGGATAAAACGAAAATAGATTTAGATCCTCCTTCATTTAAAGCTTCGAAGGAGGGATCAGTTAGAATTGGAAGAATCATGAGAGGTTATTCAAAAAAATACACTTTTTCTCTTTCAATTAAGGATCTTGAGAAACATATGTTTATTTGCGGATCAACTGGAACTGGAAAGAGTAATTTTATACAAAACTTTTTAATTAATTTTACCAAACATCATGAAAAACCGTTCTTTTTAGTGGAATTTAAGGGAGAATATCATTTCTTACAAGAAAAGCTAAAAAACTTAATAATTCTCTGGCCAGGAGAAAATTTTTCAATTAATATATTTGATCCTTTAGATGCTAATCCGAAGATTCATGCAGAAAGGGTATTTGACATTCTAAAAAGTGGTCAATTCTTAGATGATAGCGCGGAATATTCACCTCAAATGGAAAGAGTTTTAATCGAAATACTTACAGAAGTCTGTGAGAATAAAAACATGCAAAGTTGGGAAGGTTTTGAGGAAAATTGTAAGGATTACCTTGACAAAAGAAAAACTGAAATCCCTATGCTAAAACAAACGCTTATTAGTCTAAAAAATAGAATTAGAAGATTCTCTATAGGACCGATGAAAGCAATCTTTGATACAGATACTACCCTCTCGATATCGAAACTATTTAACCAGAAAGTTATATTAGACTTGAGTTCAATTATTCGTCTTGGTGGAGAAAAAGAGGATGCTCTCTTCTTTTTGAATATGGTTTTGAAATATTTATGGGATAGAAATCTTACAAAGGGAGCCAATAATTATGATGGAATAAATCACTTAACCATCATCGAAGATGCACAATATTTTGCTCCCCAAGATATATCAAAGAAGTCAAAACTTACAACTTATTTAGAGGACATTGCACTTCTTCAAAGAGGCACTGGAGAATGTTTAATAACTATAGCTACGCGGCCAAATATCAGCAAGGATATATTAGCAAACAATGGTGTTGTTTTAACCTTTAAAAACCACATTGAAAAAGATATCATGTGTGAACTGTTAAATCTGGATACTGAAAAAAAGAATTATTTGTCTATGTTAGAAGAAGGTTATTGTATTATACGCGTAAATTCAATAAAAGAACCATTTTTACTTGGAATACCCTTAATTAAGCGAAATACGATAACAGTGTCAGATATTACCAGAAAAAATCAAAATATTCTCGAGAATACACAAACAAAATTAGCTTCAACAACAGAAATAATAAGTAAATCTAAGAAGTTAAACAAAAATAATAGTAGTGTGGAATTGATAAAAAAAGAAAAAGATGATCTACTCCTATTAAACAAAAACCGTCCGTTAAGTAAGAATGATTACGATAATTTCAATGCATTTATAAATAAATTATATAACGATCAAGAAAAAAACAAATAAATTTTAAGACATTAACATACTTGTACCTAATAATGACTTTTTTAATAGGTATAATTGGAAAGCCAAGTGCTGGAAAATCGACTTTCCTAAATGCTGCTTGTTTAACTAACGCAAAAATGAGCGAATTACCTTTTACAACCATTGAACCAAATAAAGGGGTTGCATATGTAAAAATAATGTGCGTGTGTAAGGATTTAAACCTTAAGGACAATCCTAAAAATTCTTACTGCCTTAATGGTAATCGTTTTATTCCTATAAATCTGCTTGATGTTGCTGGTTTAGTTCCGGATGCTCATAAAGGTAAGGGTTTAGGAAATAGATTTTTAAATGATTTAATTAAAGCTGATATACTTATTCACATAGTTGATATTAGCGGTTCACTTGATAAATCGGGTAAAAGGATAAAGATTGGTGAAAATGATCCCTACGAAGATGTAGTATTTCTTGAAAATGAAATCAATCTTTGGTTTAAACAAATTTTAGAAAGAGAAGATTGGACAAAATTTATAAAATCTCATGCAAGGGATAGAAAATTGTTTATCGAAGAATTGTATAAACGGCTTTCAGGAATTAAAATCAATAAAAAACAAATCATTTTAGCACTAAAAAATTCAAATTTAGAAGAGAAAAATCCTTCTTTATGGTCGGAAGACGATCTTTTAAGCTTTTCTATAAAATTAAGAGAAATATCAAAACCTATACTAATATTAGCCAATAAAATTGATAAAGAAATAGGAATGGAAAATTATTTAAAATTAAAGAATAAAATTGAAAGAAAGATTATCCCTTGTAGTGCTTTAGCGGAATATTTCTTAAGAAAATACCATCAAGAAAAAAAAATTGAATATATGCCTGGGTCAGATGATTTTAAAATTTTAGACGAAAATAGCTTGAACCCAACTGAATTAGAAATGCTTAGGAATATTCAAGATAAGATTCTAAACCCACTTAGCGAAACGGGTATTCAAAACGCGCTTAATTATATAGTGTTTGACATATTAAGCCAGATTTGTATTTATCCGATATCAGATATTAATAAATTCTCAGATAATAATGATAATGTTCTACCCGATGCATTTTTAGTCGAGCAAGGTACTTTATTGAGGAATTTTGTACGAGATAAAATTCACACCGATTTAGCTGATCATTTTATTTTTGGAATTGATGCAAGAACTAAGAAAAGATTAGGAGAAAATTACGAATTAAAACATAATGATATTATTAAAATAGTAACAGCTAAATAGGATTTTACTCCTCTCTTGAAGTTAATAAAACATAAACCAAAATAATAACTAATAATAAAATTCCAAGTAGAACTAGTACAAAATTAAATACTTCTTGCTCTGGAGTCAGATCTGCTTGAAATAAAAATAAAACAACCAACACAAAATTGCTTACTAACTTCATGGTATTAATTCATAATATATAAAGTATAATTAAAAAAATTTCTGAATTTTGTTAGTCTTACTAAGGATAAAATGGACCTGACGGGAATTGAACCCGTGACCTCTTGAGTGCAAATCTTGTATCAAACTAATAGTTTTTAATATGTCAAGCGATCTGCTACTGATCTACAGGCCCCTAGTGAAAAAAAAAGATTAAAAGTTAATTAAGAACCCATAAAGAGGTATTGAGATTATTTTTTTTTTTTAAAAATAGGAGGTGATCCAGCCGCAGGTTCCCCTACGGCTACCTTGTTACGACTTCTCCCTCCTCGCATACTAGAAACTCGATATGACCAAATTGACCAAACCTCATTTTTAGCACACTC
>Ga0114919_10001855_pt1 | contig 17013 bp, 16 predicted proteins | sample BlataG_FD_88682 | JGI IMG/M metagenome (GOLD analysis project Ga0114919, IMG submission 88682) | Deep subsurface microbial communities from Black Sea to uncover new lineages of life (NeLLi) - Black_00105 metaG | ecosystem: Environmental > Aquatic > Marine > Oceanic > Sediment | place: Atlantic... | reverse complement strand
GCAACAGCCCCTATATATACGACCTTGCAAGCTGGAAGTATCTTTTCGCTGTTTGTACCGCTTCCTCCTTTTTTTCTGCACTGATGTTTTCATCATCAACCTGGAAGCTGCTCACCTTGCCCCTCACATAAGCTCGGTAAAGCTTATAAAAGGTAAGCAGGGAATCCACCTCGATTTCACCTGCACTTTTTTTGTAGAAATCCCACAGTTCTTTAGAAAACGCATAACCCCCGTGATATTCCAGGTCCATCAGAAGGAAAGCAATATCACCAACACTATCAGTATACCTAAACCGGTCGTTAAATTCAATGCAATCAAATATAGGGAGATCTTGGGTGAGGCAGATGTGTTCCATATGAAGATCGCCATGACAGTCCCTAATCCTTTTTCCCTTGATCCTTTTCCAGAAAAGCTCTCTGTGTGCATGGTAGAAATCTGCAGTCCATGTCTTGAGAGCTTGGAAGTCTTTTTTTTGAATTGTCATTCCAATAAATTTTTCGGTCTGTTGAAAATTCTCATCCGTGTTGATGGCAAAAGCCTCTGGCTCACCATATTTATCAATATCTGTTGAATTCCGAGAAGTTAAATGAAATTGTGCAAGTACATTAGCAAGTTGTTTTAAGTGGTGAGTCTCCAGTTTTCCCTGAAGAAACAGGGATTTCATGAGCATTTGTTCAGGGAGTCTCCTCATCTTAACAGCATATTCTACAGCCCCTGTACCTTGTTTCGCGATTCTATAGATTTTACCATCATACAGGATTGGTAAAACACCGATATACACATCCTTTGATAATCGTCTGTTGAGAATGATTTCCTGCTCACAGTAATAGCGTCTCTTCTCAACGGTTGAAAAGTCTAAGAACCCGAAATTCACCGGCTTTTTTACCTTATAGACAAATTCATCTGCCAGAAAAACCACAGAGATATGGGTTTGAATAACAGAGACTTTTTCTGTTGTATCCGGAAGAGACGCGGGATTTGAAAGGTCATCAACCATGGAAGACATTTTTGTCTCCTCAAACGCAGTAATCAGCCGCTGTTTCTGTCTCACACAGCGTTTCCCTTTGTTGGGAGCATACTAAAGATCTGTTAAGCACGGGTCAAGGATAAAATTGGTAAACCAGGTTGACTTTGTTTTTGATCTCATCTATGTAATCTGTCAGTTATCACTTGTCATTTGCTAGTTCTATTTCTAAGCCTTTACTAATTACGGATTTCAAGGTTTAACCGCAACATATAGCATAAAAGTCAACAAACTCAATGAACTCAACAAACTCAAGAATAACCGAGGCAGCCGATTTTTTAAGAGAAAGGATAAAAAAGGAACCTCTCATTGGGATGATTACAGGTACCGGTCTGGGATCCCTGACCGAGAAAATGGAGGTCGACCTCCGCCTTCCTTATAAAGAAATACCCAATTTCCCGATCTCCACTATTAAAGGGCATAAAGGCACACTTGTTTTCGGCAGACTAGCCAACAAATCGGTCATAGCCATGGAGGGACGATTTCATATCTATGAGGGCTATTCGCCTAAAGATATTACCTTCCCCATAAGAGTGATGTCAAAAATTGGTATCAATTACCTTTTTATCTCCAGCGCCACAGGGGGTTTGAACCCACAGTTCGAACCGGATGATTTAATGATTGTGACCGACCACATCAATCTCACCGGAAATAATCCGTTACTCGGCCCTAACCTAGATCAATTTGGGCTCCGTTTTCCGGATATGTCCGAAGTTTATGACCGCGATTTGATCACTCTTGCCAGAGAAAAGGCCTTAGAGACAGGTATTTCTCTCAGGCAGGGTGTGTATGTGGGCGTCCTTGGCCCAAGCCTTGAAACACCGGCAGAGACTCGTTTTTTAAGAATGATTGGGGCTGATGCGGTAGGCATGTCCACCGTATCAGAAGTCATTGTGGGTGTACATTGTGGTCTTAAGATAATGGTCATTGTCGCTATAACCAATGTACATCGGCCCGAAGCCATGGAAAAGATCTCCATTGAGGAGATTATCGCTTCTGCCGAAAAGGCCGGGCCAAAGCTTGCCCTTTTGTGGGAAAAGATTATCAGCACTCTGCCCTGAAAAGAAGGAAATTTCTCTATGGCACGATTTGATATTCTAATAACAAACGGAACCATTTTATCAATGGACCCCCAAAATTCAATCATCAAGGGAGGTTTCCTCGGTATCAAAGGAGATACCATTTCATATATTGGGGGTGGTGATGATGAATTTGAGGCAAAAAAAATTATAGATGCAAAGGATGGCCTGATACTTCCTGGTCTTATCAATGGTCATACCCATGCCGCTATGACTCTTTTCAGGGGTCTAGCAGACGATCTTCCCCTTATGGAGTGGTTGAATAACTACGTTTTTCCTGTGGAAGGGAAGATGGATGCTGATTTTGTGAGGGTGGGGAGCCTTCTGGCATGTGCGGAGATGATACTGTCAGGAACGACGACCTTCTGTGATATGTATCTTTTTGAAGAGGAGGTAGCTAAGGCTGCAAAAGAGTCTGGAATGAGATGCCTTGTTGGAGAGGTTCTCTACGATTTTCCCTCACCAAACAATGGATCAGTGGAAAACGGATTTGCTTATACAGAGGAGTTGATCGAAAGATGGAAGGAAGACCCTCTGGTAGATATAGCAGTTGAGCCCCATTCTCTGTTTACTTGCGGGGTGGAACTCTTACATAAAGCAAACGATTTGGCCCTTAACAGTGACGTTCCCCTTATTCTCCATGTAGCAGAAACAAGAGGAGAGCTAGAGCAGATCGAAAAACAATACGGTAAACGCCCTGTTCAGCATCTAAAGGATCTCGGTCTTCTGGGCCCTCATCTGATTGCTGATCACTGTGTGTATATCAACGAATCGGAAATAGAGGTGCTTGCGCAGCATAAGGTCAGTGTGGTTCATAATCCAGAGAGCAACATGAAACTTGCATCAGGCTTTGCCCCTGTACCTGAGATGATAGCAAAAGGGGTAACGGTCGGCTTGGGTACCGATGGATGTGCCTCCAATAACAATCTGGATCTTTTCGCTGAGATGGACATGGCGGCAAAGCTACATAAGGTAAACAAACTGGACCCCACGGTAATGGATGCGCGAACGCTTGTCAGGATGGCAACCATAGATGGCGCCAGGGCACTTGGGCTTGAGAAGGTAACTGGATCGTTGGAGGTTGGTAAGAGGGCTGATTTGATAATAATTGATACCAAGAAGCCCCACCTTATTCCCATGTATAATCCCTATTCTCACCTCGTATATGCTGCTGGTGGCCATGATGTGAAACATTCGATCATAAACGGGAGCATCGTTATGGAGGATAGAAAACTGCTTACTTTGGAGGTTGAAGATATTATGGAGCAAGCAAAAGAACAATCTCATAGAGTAAGGGAATGGGTGGGTTAGATCATGCTCCACCTTAAATCCTAATCAATTTTCATCGCCTTCTCTAGCTCCTTGATTTCCTGAACTATTTGAGCTTTTTCTTCTTCCGTTAGGTTTTCTTCCTCTAATCTTCTCTTGAGTCCCAAAAGCTTCATCTCAGACTGATAATCTTTGCAAGTATATTCCATGCCTAAAGGCCCTTTCAGCAAGATTGTCTTCTCATGATCCACCTGGTAAATGCATAAGATTGAGAAATGGCAATAGGCGCAAGCCAGAGAAGACCTATTAACCCATGTTTTTCTAAAGATTTTGCGAGGGTTACGATATAGATTACCGGTTCCATTATCATGGTGAGGAAACCAACAATCAACAATGTTGCTGTTTCAGATTCATCGTGTTTTTCAGCAAGATACTCATTTTCGAAATCACGAACGATTGGTCTAGCAAGTGGGGTGATATGGATAATTGCGGTGGCACCTAGGAAGGCAAAATAGGCCGATTTAGTTATTTTTATGACCTTTTCGCTGAAATTTCCCTTCATGTATTGCCCTTAAAAAAACTTTGATGACTGCTCAATCCCTGATGGTGCTGCCCGGCGCCTGCATGGCTAACGAGAATGAACCCGCCCTACCCTACTATTCCATAATATCATAAAAGAATTAATTAAACCTCCTATTAATCCTCATCAAAGGCAGGGTCATTTTGCCCTGGCTTTTTCATGCCCTCGGACCTGGTTACTTTAAATTTTTGGTATCGTTCAAAAGTGTTGGCATGAACCATAGTGAGTAGTCGTTCACGTTCTCTAACCAATATATCCTTTAACCACTCTTGCCCCTTTGACACATATCATTGATGTGGCTTTTTCTGTTGCACCACCGCAATACATTTTGGCTTAAATAGAACTTTCCTTCCACTTGAATTCTTTGGTAGATTACAAAACGGTAGTTTTTTTGGGGTCTAGAACTTGCCAGGTACCACCTGCCTTAGATAGCGAACGTAATTAGTCAATAAGAAATGGGTCTGGAGATGAAAGAATGGTGGCTATTTCAAATTGGGATGTAGCAAGTGTGGCTCAAGGTTCAGTGTTTGAGTAGGGAATTTCAGAGCATCTCAGTCAAGGAAAAGCTGAGGAAATTTTGCCGGGGATAGTTCAGGAGGTTAAAAACATAATCGCATGATAATAATATTTTCTGGAGTCCCCGGATCGGGTAAAACTACTATAGCTGAAATCCTTGCCGGAATCCTTGGAAAGTTCGGACGAGTGAAGCTTATTGTGTCCGATGAAATCTCAGGAAAGGTCTATAAGCGGATATTCAAGGTTTTAAAAACGAGCCTGGATGAGACAGATTACATCTTGGTCGATGCTACCTTCTATAAAAGGAGCTGGCGAGAAATGACAGAGACCATAGGTGGAAAAGGCCATGTTCTAACCTGTTATCTTCATTGCTCCTTAGAGACCTGTCTTGCACGGAATAGGGAGAGAAACCCTTGTCTCCCTGAAAGAGTAATTCATATTATAAGCAAGGAGATGGAGCGCCCTTCACACCCCTATCTCAATAGATACAGAAAGAATTACCCCTGAAGAGGCCGCCTTTAGGATTGCTGAGAGGATGCTGTACACAAAGACCAGCCAGAGAGAGCCTTTAGCGAAGAGAGACTTGAGTTGTAAATCCTATTTGGTGCACTTTGACGAACGGTACATAAAAAGGAGATAACAATGACATTAGCCATTCTTTATCGAGATGAATTAAGAGAATATGACTTTGGGCCTGGTCATCCGTTCAGGGGTGATCGATATGAAATATTTCCCCGCTTCCTGAAAGAAAAGTTCCCGGATCCCTTTTATCAGATTCTTGAGGCGGAACAGGCTTCTGACGATGATTTACTGAGCATATGCAGGGGAGAATATATAGATTTTACCAAGACCTATTTTAAGACTGCCAGTTCAGGTCTATATTATTATGGCGATTTCTACCGCTTTCACAGTGGAGATAATAGACCAATTGGAACACCAGGAAACGTTGAAAAGGCAGCAAGGTTCGTCATTGGACAGGCAAAACTGGCTGCCGATCTCATTCAAGAGGGCAAATTTTCAAAGGTGGTCTCTCTAGGGGGAGGCATGCATCATGCTCAGGAAAGCTATGGTGAGGGATTCTGTATCTATAATGATGTTGCGTTTGCAGCCAGGTACCTCATAGATAAATATGAGCTTGAGAGGATCTTAATTTTGGATACCGATGCTCATGCCGGTAACGGAACCTGTGGGTATTTCTATCATGACCCAAAAGTTTTGTTTATTGATCTGCATCAAGACCCCGTGACCCTGTATCCCGGAACAGGATTTATCCGAGATATCGGAGTAAATAACGGAAAGGGCTTCACCATTAATGTCCCCCTTCCTATCTCTGCAGGCTATGATTCTTATGAACTTGTGTTTAATGAGATCATTCAGCCAGTAGCCGGAGAATTCATGCCCCAGATGATTATCAGAAATGGGGGATCAGATCCCCATTTCGACGATGGCCTTACTCAGTTAGGATTGCCTGTGAAGGGTTTCAGGATGATAGGAGATCGGGTAAGAGAAATGAGCAGGATCTGTGATGGAAAAGTTATTGATCTCATTGCCTCTGGTTACAATAAAGAGGTGCTGCCTTTTGCCTGGTTGGCTTTAGTGAGTGGCCTCACAGATATCAAAATCGCTGTAAAAGAACCACAAGTAATCCCCCCAAGATTTCAAAAGGACGCATCATTGGATGACACCAAAGCAGTTGTAAGGGAGGTTAAGAAGAATTTGAGGGACTATTGGAAGTGTTTGTCTTAGATATAGACTGGAAAAATAGAAATATCGTACTGGTCCATATTATTGCTAAAGTAAGCTGTAAGCTTATTATCAACAGTGAAGCAGTCTAATATCGTAAGGATTTCCTCGTAATGCTAAGTCTTCCATTTGATCCATTAATAAGGGCAAGAGAGGTTGAAGAACTGGTAATGGAAGGCTTGGCACGAAAATATTACAGATTCAGGCCTGCAAGATATTATGGCGGCATAGCAACTGCCGATCTTGTTGGCTGCCCTTTTTTGTGTGCCTATTGCTGGAATTATGCAAGAAACCTGCATCCTGAACTGAGCAGAGATAGGTATTATTCTCCAGATGAGGTAGCAAAGAGACTTCTGGCCATAATGAAACGAAAAAGATTCAATAAGGTGAGACTCAGTGGCGCCGAACCAATCCTTGGCGAGCAATCCTTTGAACATCTTTATCACGTATTGGAAGGGGTATACAAAGCAAATCCAATTTGTGATTTTATTCTGGAAACCAATGGTCTGCTCATCGGCTGTGAGGAGAGATTTGTGCAAGAGCTTTCTCAGTTTGAAGGGCTCCACATCAGGGTTTCTTTAAAGGGTTTCGATGAAGAGAGCTTTGAGGCTATATCAGGGTCGAATGGGAAATACTTTGATCTCCCTATCAAAGGTCTAAAGGATTTGATTGGAAATGGGATTAATGCCTGGCCTGCTATTATGTATGAGACCTTTGGTCCTGAAGGGATAGGAAAGATTAATGAAAGACTAAAAAAACATGAAATCAGACCAGAGGAATTGGAGATAGAATACCTAGAGCCCTACCCTTTTGTTCTTGAGAACCTGAATAAGAGCTCCATTTCCATATATATGTGATAAGGAAGTACACGTTTACTATGTAATAGAAGCGTCGTTTTCAGGCAATGGTTCTATGTAGGTATCAGATCACAATAGTAGAAACGGTTATCTCGTAGAATAATTTCTCCCTTCCTGTGTGATATCTTCCTACCGAATATTGGTCCGTCGTATACAAAGGAGTGAAATTCACTATTCTCACCGCATGGATCAACGTTAGGAGGGAGGTCACGTAGGAATTGCTCATTGAAGTCTCTCCCAACAAATCTTCTGTCAAGCACAGTTGAATCAACACAGGTGATAACTGACTTGAATCCCAAATCAACAAAAGTGCGAGCAAGCTCGATAGTATCCCGTTTCCAAAGAGGGAAGATTGCCCTCATTCCGATCTTTGCTAGGTTTTTTTCTCGATATTTCCTCACGTCCTCTAAGAAAACATCCCCAAAAGCTACAGACTGCACTCCTCGGCTTTTGTTGTGCGTTAGTTTTGCTCTCATTTTCGCATCATACTCCTCGCTCGATGCCATCTTTGTGATATAGACTTTTTCAAATGGTAAACCCAACGATTCTCCCTGCCCCTCAAGTAGAATACTCTGAACACCGTGCATACTGATTCTATCGTAACCTTCTGTTACAGTGGTGAGCAGTGCTGATATATCACAACCATTCGTTTTTTGTAGTTCGTAAAGAGCCATGGTGCTCTCTTTACCGCTGCTCCAAGCGAGGAGGACCTTTTCGGTTTCTGTCATTATGAACCTATTTAAGATTTGCCATTTCGACTCACTTGATAGAAATCACGCTTCCGCCAGTCATTTTTTTCAGCTCAGCAGGGCTGAGTTTAAACACCGCGTTTGGAGTGCCCGCAGCTGCCCAGATCTCCTCAAATTGCAGCAAATCTTCATCAATAATAGTCTCCAACCGCTCGCGATGAGCGATGGGGGGAACACCACCAATAGTAAAGCCCGTCCTTTGGTGGACAAAATCGGCATCCGCCATCTTTACTGGTTCGGATAGAAACTCACTAATCTTCTTTTCGCTCACCCGATTTGGACCACTAGCGATAACTAAGGTGGGCCTGTTTGTATGCTTGCCTTTGAAAACAAGGGACTTGGCAATCTCTTCAATCTTGCACCCAATTGCTTGGGCCGCTTCTGCAGCACTCCGCGTGGTATGCGGTAGTTCTATCACTTCATGTGGAAACCCAAGAGTTCTGAGGGCAACCTGGACTTTTTGTGCATGCGGACTTAACGGGTGGGACATTTCTGCTCCTCCTTGGCTAAAGACTGTGGCGCTCCCCTACCCCACTAGAGACATGTCTAGCAACGCTAACTATTTTTTGACACATCGAAAATGACACGTACAGGAGAGACCCCATGCAATCTGAGAATCCTTCGGGTTTATTGCTTGGCTTGGTTTGCCACTGCCTCAGCCGCCTTTTTTGCAGCTTCTGGATCTCCTAAGTAGTAATGATTAACCGCCTTTAGATTACTATCTAGTTCGTAAACGAGGGGAATACCTGTTGGTATGTTGAGACTCACAATCTCCTCTCTGGAGATATTGTCCAGATGCATGACCAGGGCCCTTAGACTGTTCCCGTGCGCTACAATCAAGACCCTTTTTCTCTCTTTGAGCTTTGCAACAATAGTATTGTGCCAGTAAGGCAAGAAACGCTCAACTGTGTCCTTTAGGCATTCAGCGAGGGGGATTTCCTCTTCTCTAAGATCTGCATACCGGGGATCGTTGCCGGGATACATGGCGTCGCTTTTATCAAGTCCGGGCGGTCTGATGTCATAGCTGCGTCGCCATATGAGAACCTGATCAGCACCGTGCTTTGCTGCGATTTCTGACTTATTCAGCCCCTGCAAGGCACCGTAGTGCCTTTCGTTTAACCTCCAGGTTCGGTATACTGGGATCCACATTAAATCCATGTCCTCTAGGATAATCCACAGCGTCTGGATAGCTCGCTTAAGGACAGAGGTATAGGCAATATCAAAGGTATACCTCTCTTCTAATAGGAGTTTGGCAGAGGACTTTGCCTCTTGCCTACCTAAATCGGAAAGACCCACATCTATCCATCCGGTGAATCTGTTTTCCAGGTTCCACGTGCTCTGGCCATGCCTAACAAGGACTAATTTGATCATAGTTAAAGATCCTGTTGCTTATATATTAAAATAACCTCAGCTCTGAGGGGAAAGACTATTTCAACATGATATATACCAGTTCCAAAACGTGTTTTCAAATTGATTGAAGACAGATGAGTTATTTTGGTGAATACCCTCCCGTTCTTCCCTCCCGTTACGAGTTAAATGTGGAGATTCCGAATTCACCGTTCTGGTCAGTATAACATATTGCCAGATGAGTAAATTCACCCTGTCTGTATTGACTTTGCTAGTTTTGGATACTATAGTTTCAACTTGGAAGTGGAAAGCTCACTGGTGGGGCTCCCGGACTTCAAATCCGGTGTGTCGCGACGAAAATCGGGACAGGTGGGTTCGATTCCCATGCACTTCCGCCAAGACGGATTTCAGGGAGTCAGCCATTTTTGCTTGACTCCTTTTTTGTGGCAATTTCTTCGAAAGTACTGCAGATGTTTCTTCATTATTGCGAAAAAGCTTCTTAAATTTAGTTAGTTAAGAAATATTATTGAATTTAGATATGAACTGTTTTCAAGCTGAAAAATCATTTTCTTGGCGCCCATATCATTGCTGACATAAAAGCCATCTTCACTTCTCCTTTTTCCATTGCCACTTACTGTTGCTGTTTAGCCTTTTCAATGAGGGACATAAGCAGTTGATAGGTAGATTTAACGGTTTTCTGCACATCTGGCATATGGGGACCTTCTTTGCCTGCGGAGCCATAAGTCTTAATATGATTTTCAAGAAGTGTGCGGAGCTCATTGGCTTCATCGATCCATTCATTATACTTTTGATTTGCGCTGACCTTTCCTGAATGGGGATCAGCAATGATTTTTGGGGGGATAACCTTCAACCTTCCGTATCTTATTTGAACTTCAGCTTTCAAGGCTTCGGCCTTTTGCACCTGCCGCTCTTTCTGTTGTAATTCCGCTATGATGTTGTTGGCATAACTTTCAAATGGGAGATTCGGCTTATATTCAGGATCTTGTGGATCAGGTTCATTCAGCCATTCATCAATGAGTCCATGAGAATACAAGTCAATGACGTTTTTTCTAAGAGGCATTAGGTTTTCCACCTTTGTCAGGCCGTGTCTTTCCCTGCAAGCGTTTCGAGATCTAAGATCCTCATTGATTGCCTGATGGAACTCCTCTTGTGAGCCAACAGAAGTGGAAAAAGAAAGCCATTTTTTTATAGCTTCGTCATCAAGACCCCTGCTTTCGAGCATCTTTAAGAGTTCCTCTTGTTCAGGAGCTACCCCCTCTTTCCAGGTATCGGCTGGTTGGCGCTTCTTTTCCGCTTCAGCCATTTTTTTCTTCTTATTCTCAATGGCTTCTCGGATTTCATTAAGTGAAAAGCTATCATCAACAAAGGTAATCCCCAGTTCTTTGCACTCTTTAAGCAATTCTTCCCTCTTAGCCATTTTATATCCTCCCTTATGGCCTTTCAATGACTTCGGAAAAGATCTCCTGATATTTACATCTTGCAACTCACATATGAGGTCCCGGCCAAGATTCCGCATTTCCATGCAGGTAAAGCAAAGATTACCAAAGATATGCTTTTATTTCATCAATTAAATCTACAAATGCCAAAGGTAACTACTTTGCCTATGCGTTATACGTATCTTGCCTCTATTATTCGGCAAATTGTGTACCTTGCGGTTGCAGGAATAAAGGAGCGCCAAATGTCTTGAAATTTTGATGAGTAATGGTAGAATATCAAAAAAAGTCAAGGTGGTTGAAGGAATCAGTTCAGTTGGTGCACACCGGGAGTCGGGGAACTTGGAATGCCTAAGCTCAGGGTGATTGAAGGACCCATAAAGGGCCAGACTTTAAATTTTGTGGGAGATACGGTCTTTATCGGTAGGTCCTCACGGAATGACATCCAAATTAAGGACACAGCGATCTCAAGGAAGCAGATCAAGATATTTTTGATAGGCGGGAAATTCTTTGTGGAGGATTTAAAAAGCACTAACGGCACCTTGATTAACGGTAAGATGATTGCACCAGGAGAGGGCTTTGAGGTAGGGGAAGGAGATATCATCTCAATGGGGAGTACCGTGCTGCAGCTATGTGAGGTTCCTAGAGCCAAGACTTTGGCAGCAATGGCTTTGGAAAACAAACAACCTCGGTTCTCGTCAAAGGGAAAGGATCGGTTACCCAAAGACCGGCGCTCGAAGTCACCCAGAAATTTGGAATTGATCTACAAGATCACAGAACTCTTAAGACAGTCGATAACAATTAATGAGTTTCTTGAAAAAGTCTTAGAATACCTCTTTGAAACGCTCCCAAGGATTGATCGGGCGGCCATTCTTCTGTGTGAAGGTGAGAAAAGGCAGATAAAAGAAGTGATTGCCAAGTCCAGACAAGACCAAGACACCGAAACCATCCATTACAATAGAACTGTGGTGGAGCGGGTCATACGGAACGGCAAAGCAGTCAGGATGTCAAACACACTGTATGAACCTGAAGATGCTCTCTCTGGGGATATGGCAGCCTCAAAGATCAGATGCGTGCTGTGTGTCCCAATGATAGTCAAATCACAGATCTATGGTACAATCTATGTGGACTCGCTCCGGGGACCTTACGGATTCCGAAGGGATGACCTCTTGTTGCTCAACAGTCTGAGTGGCTCAGTAGCTGTTGCCATAGAAAATGCCCAATTAAAAGAAATAGGGCGTGATTGAGATAATAATACATTCACAAAGATTCAAGTTCAGATTATTTCAAATCTTCAAGGTCCAATTCTAAATTAATGTCCTCAGAATCTTCAGAAGCGTGTGGCTTTCTCTTACCAATTTCCCTCGTTACCATTTCAGACTCATCGGGGGCAGCATCCTTCGGCACAGCTGGAGTTTCAGGAACATTCTCTGTGAGAGATAAATCACCCAAATCAAGGGTTTCACCGTGAGTTTCTCCCTCGACAAATTCCACTATTTTTTCATCCGATTCAATCATATCCTCCGACAGATCTTCCAAATCCAGAGAGATGTCTTCTACATCAGCCCCCGTTGTTGATGGGACCTCTGTGTCTAGATGCATTTCAAGATCCTCTTCCCCGAAACTAGCAGCATCAGTCGCGATCCCTGCCTCTAAGGCACTATCGATATCATTGACATCACCGGTTAGGGTAGCGAGAAGAAACGGTGGGTTGTGTTTGAAAGCAGCTAGATTCCGTTTCTTTTGTTCGGGCACAAGATCCTTGCTGCACTTTGGGCACCTTTGATTGTAGTCGAAGCTGATGTAGCCACATTTAGGGCATTTCATTTCAACCTCCCAGGCACTAAAAAAACCTTTCGTACCAATTTGGATGTAAACGGATTTAGATTGTACAATACTTTCATACTAACGTATCGGAAAAACTTCAAAAAAACATAAACCTTAAAGCAGAGAATAGCAAACCTTTTATCATTGAATTTTGGCTTGCAGTCTCATCTGTGCGCTTGAACTCTGGCATGTGTTATCTTCCTTCTTTTGTCACCTTGTCTCCAGTTCTATGATTTTGGAAAAATCTGAGATACCCTTTTTCAGGATCACAGCAGCGTAGTCTTTTGCATCCTTCCGATTCTTGAAATTGCCAAGAGTGACCCTAAAGAACTTCCCTCTTTGCGTATTGTAAACTGGTATGATGTGGACCTCATAGTCGTCTTTCAGTAATTTCTGAAAAAGGTCTTGAGCGGATTCAATCTGATTAAAAGAGGCTATATGTACGGTGAAGGTCAAGCCTCGGTCTGTGAGAGGAAGCAGGGGAAACCTGAGCTCCTGACCTACACTGATTCTGTTGATATCTCGTAACTCAGGATTATACTGCTGGATGTGCTTCAGAATAACATCATCTGCTCGGCCATAAATAGTAGCAGCCAACTGGATCAGGGTGTCGCCCTTCTTGACAATAACGGATTTAAATGGCTCCACGTCCTTTTCGTGGGGAAGGACTTCCCTCTCTTTTGGTCCCTCCTGTTTCACCATTTCCATGGGTTTGGCTTGTCTGTCCTCCTGCTGAACACCAGGATGGATTTGCTTCGCTCCGTGATTTTGGTCAGCTGAATCCTCTGTTTCAAGATTTCCATCCCTCTCCACTGGTACCTGCTCTGGTTTGGGCTTATCAAAGGGGGGTTGATAGCTCGCCTGTTTGATCCCAAAAATTTGCCCCAAAAAATTTTGCCCTGTCTGTGTCATGCCGACAGCCGCGATAGCAATGAGAAAGCACAGGACTGCAGCCCATTTCCAATAACGAGTAGCATAGCCTAGCTTTAATTCTTCAGTCTCTTGGTGCTCCAGTATTTTCTGCCCGTCTTTTGGAAAAGAGCTGTCCAAACTCAGATCTTCATGGCACAGCTTGACCATGTGGGGGGTGATTGTTTTTGTTCCCTTTGAATAACCCAGAAGCAGGGAGTTATCTGCCAGGATATTAACCATTCTCGGATATCCACCAGAGTAGTGATGAATGGCCTTGACAGCACTTTTGGAGAAAATTTCATCCCCCCTTTGTGCCCCGGCTATTTTCAAACGGGTAGCCACATAGTCCCTGGTACTCTCCAGGTCCAGTGGTGGGATATGGTAGCGGATGCTTATACGCTGGAGAAGGGGCAGGCACTGTGGCTCCCTCAATTTTTCATTCAGCTCAGGTTGACCAATAAGAAAGATATTGAGTAGCTTTTCGTCACCGGTTTCCATGTTTGAGAGAAGTCTGATCTCTTCCAGCAGCTCGAAAGAGAGCTTCTGTGCCTCGTCAATGATCAGGATGACATTTTTCTGCTCCCTCAGGCACTGTCGTAAGAATTCTTCAAACACCACAAGAAAATCTGCCTTTGATTTGAAATGTATTTTCTTCCTAAAAACGGAAAAGGCCAGGTAATCCATAAAATCCCCTGGTGTTAGAATGGGGTTGGAAAGATGGATATACTGGACACTCTCATCAAGACTGCTGAGGAGGGCATGAACCATTGTGGTTTTGCCGGTACCAATTTCTCCTGTCAAAAGAATAAACCCTTTTCTCTCCATAACCCCGTACTTCAGGAGATTTAGGGCCTCTGTGTGGTGTTCACCTAAATAGAGAAACCGCGGTGACGGAGTCAGATTAAAGGGTTTTTCTCTTAGATTGTAGAATTCTGTATACACTGGCTGCGATAATCCCCCAAGAGTTCAAATTGCATAGTCCTCGCCCAAGGTGGATCAGTTTTTGCTTTTTCGTTGACTATAACCTTACTACTCAAAATATCAACAAAAAATTGATTTTGATTATCCCATTTCTTGACATTTACGTGGTAGAGGCAAGGATTCGGGCATGCCCAGAGATGACTTATTGCAAAGCCCGTTCCAAAATGGTGCAAACGAGATAAGCATATTCTCGGTAAGTCGTGCCAGGGCGGGCCATACCATTTTTTTCATGCAAAAACCGAATCTTGTCAGAACAGGGGTTGTGCAAAGGTCTCCCCTTTCACAGGCAGGACTTTTGGCAAGCATAAGGATTTTCATCTTATGTTCTGTCAGGAAGGTTCTGTCACTGCAAAGCCAAGGAATAATGCGCGGTACCAGCTAACAAATCCGATAGGCTGGCTCTTGAATGTATGATTTTTTGCACTGGGGGCATCGACCGGGGCGGGTGAAGCGCTTCCGATTCTGAAAAACATATCCACACGCCAGGCACCGGGAAGGTCGGATGACAAGGCATTTTCTTTTGGTTGATAGCGATTGCGCAATATGGAAGAGATGCTCGTAAACCTCTCTTTCTCGGATTCTTACTGCCTGGGAGAGGTCTCTGGCACTCATCTCCCTTTCACCCAAGAGCTCCATCATCTGCTGGCGGATCGTTTTCATGTCCTCCCAAGGGATCAATTGCTACCCGGTTGGCTGTTAGAACATTTCTTTAACATAAAAGAAAAGCATGACTCCAGATAGGGCCAATTTCAGCCCCATGGCCACTATGTTTCCTGCAAAGACCCCCCAACTGGCTCGCAGGGCCTTTTTGCTTTTCTTTCCAGCTAATAGCTCTCCACATAATGCTCCAACAATTGCACCCAAAAGCATACCCCAAGGGGGAAAAAATAAAAGGCCTACGAGCATTCCGATAATTGAACCCCATACACCTAATTTCGATGCTCCATACTTTTTTGCCCCGCGCACAGGAACCACGTAGTCCGAAATAGTCACTGCTAGTGTGAAACCTGCCATAATGATCAAAAATGTCGCACTGAATGGTTCCCAACTTTTGGCATAAGAGATAATAATGAGGGCTAAGAAACTAAGTGGTGGCCCAGGAATGAGGGGTACAATACACCCGGCAATACCGACTAATGCGATGAGTAATCCGATAATTATCAACGCGATCGTCATTGTAGCATCCTTAGTCTTTCGATTCATAAGTTCGATGACGAACTTATTTTGACTTCGGCCGAGCTCAGTCGAGGCCCTCAGGACTTAGTGCTGACTTCGGCGAACTCCCTTCGGTGTGAGCAGTTCGGCCCTGAGCTCACTGCCGAAGGGCTCAGGGTCGAAGACAGGCGAGCCGAGTGAACAATTACTCCGAGCTAACCCGCTAAAATATGTCACCGTATTTGCGAATCGAAGCACTTAGCAAGGGAGCTGTGTGAGCAGTCTGACATAAGTTCCAAAAGGATAAGAACTGCGTTTCCTCCAACAAGGGTCAAGATTGCTGTGCAGGCGCAAGGGCACCACCAGGCTCAGATGCGATGATTTGGAAAAAAGCGGCGGCTCTGTTCAAAAAAAGCCGGCCAGAAAAGACCGGTTTTTTGTCCCCCAGAAATCCTGTGATTTTAGCGGGGCCTTAATATAACCTCATACCCCTTGGCCTTTAATTGCTCAGCAATCTTGCTGGTATCCTCGGTATCCAGATGAATAACAATGTCTTTTTTCTCACCTGGCTCCTCTGGGACATTTATGACATGAATCGTGATAATCCGTGTATTCTCTTTATTTGCTAGGGAAACTACATCCTCAATAACTTTGTCTTCTCCCTTGCCTATAACCTCAAGCCTTGTACCAGGTAAACCAATACCGAGCACAGGGTTGGCTATCTTATAAAAGAAATCATTGGTAGTTACGATACCCACGAGTCGTCCGCTCTCTACCACTGGCAATGCACCAACCTTCTTTTCCTGGGCTAAGGCGAGGACTTCTTCAACAGTCATGTCAGGAGTTACAATGGTAACATTCTTCTCCATAATATCTTTTACGGGTGTATTCCCAAGCAGATAACCAATCTCCCACACGCTGAGCGTAGTGGCTTTAGAAGGGGTATAAGCCTCTAACCTATGCTCGGTAACAATTCCCACGAGCTTTCCCCTATCTACCACTGGGAGGCGGCGTATCTTATGTGCATCCATTATTCTTTTTGCATCGGATATGGAGGTGTTGCTGGGAATATTGACCACGTTCATTGTCATGATATCCTTTACGAACATTGGTTGCCTCCTTTTTCTTTTAGGTTGCTATTTCTTGAGAGGTGTTTCCTTGGCCTCAAGTAGCCCAAAGAAACCAATAACGACTGCAAACGCACAGAAGTATAAACATCAGGGCCTATTATTGCAAAGGAAAAAGGTGATAATCTCCATTTAGTTTTCTCTAATTATCTGAGAGCACTTCTGGGTGAAAAGTGAGCTCAATATTTGCGTACCAGCGGGATCAATTCCCAAAGATGGTCCGCCGGCAGGTGGTACCCTATGGGCCCTTTGCATAACCCTAGCCCAGACCCCTGGCCCAGACCTGGCTCCCATGGATTAGAGATCAATAGTCTGCACTTCCATTGGGATGCGTTGGCAATAGCTTGGTACAATCCTGTCGCGGGGCGGGCTGGCATTGCAAATTTGGTGTTT
>Ga0114919_10001854_pt1 | contig 17019 bp, 17 predicted proteins | sample BlataG_FD_88682 | JGI IMG/M metagenome (GOLD analysis project Ga0114919, IMG submission 88682) | Deep subsurface microbial communities from Black Sea to uncover new lineages of life (NeLLi) - Black_00105 metaG | ecosystem: Environmental > Aquatic > Marine > Oceanic > Sediment | place: Atlantic... | reverse complement strand
GTGGCAGGGAAACGAATTAGTATTAAATGGATCAATGGTCCTGTTGGCGTGCAATCCAGAAACTTCAGTAATGCACGTATTTACTCTCTTGGTTGGGAGGTAAAAGTATCTCTAAAAGAGGGAGTTTCATTGACTTATCCTTGGATTGAGCAACAAGTGGGAAAAAGTAAGTGAAAGACAAACCAAAAGCTGAATTGATAATATAACTTGCGAGAAAAATGAAAAAAGCATTAATTACAGGAATAACTGGGCAAGATGGTTCTTATCTTGCTGAATTCCTATTATATAAAGGATATGAAGTTCACGGCATTATCCGTAGGTCGAGTACATTTAATACAGACCGAATTGACCATCTATATCAAGATCCCCATCTTCCGGATGCAAAACTTTTTTTACACTACGGCGATCTTTCAGACTCTGGGCAATTGACTAATATTATATACAATATCAAACCCGATGAAATATATCATCTTGGAGCTCAGAGTCATGTCAGGGTGAGTTTTGATTTACCTGAATACACCGGTGATGTTACAGGATTGGGGACAACTCGAATTTTAGAAGCAATTAGAAGAAGCGGAATTAAAACAAAATTCTATCAGGCATCAAGTAGTGAAATGTTTGGTGATGCCCCAGCTCCTCAGAATGAAAATACTCCATTTAGACCCAGGAGTCCGTATGCTGCGTCAAAGGTCTATGCCTACTGGATGGTGAGGAATTTTAGAGAATCATATAATCTGTTTGCTTGCAATGGCATTCTTTTTAACCACGAGTCACCGAGAAGAGGAGAAACATTTGTTACCCGCAAAATTACACGAGGATTAGCAAATATTGTAGCAAAAAAAGGCAATAAAATATATCTAGGCAACATTGAGGCTAAAAGGGACTGGGGGTATGCCCCTGAATATGTTGAAGTAATGTGGCTAATGCTACAACAGAATAAACCCGATGATTATGTAATCGGGACTGGAGAGACTCATTCAGTCAAAGAATTTTTGGAAGAGGCGTTTGGCTACGTAAATTTAGATTGGAAAAAATATGTGGAAACTGATCCCAGATATTTTCGGCCAACAGAAGTTGAAAACCTAAGAGCAGATTCTTCGAAAGCCAAAAAAGAATTAAACTGGTTTCCCAAAATTTCATTCAACGATTTGGTGAAAATAATGGTTGACCATGATTTAGAATTACTAGGTCTTCATTCTCCCGGTGCAGGGAAAGAGGTTATTAAGAAAAAGGGGTTGGAATGGCATTGAAATCGTTAGCTATTAAAAAATATAAAGTAAGGTTTTGTAAACTATTGGATAAAATAATTTCGGGTTCTCAATATACGTTTTTTTTAAAGGAAAATTTGTGAAAGTATTTGACAAAAACTATGCAATGGTGTATGATTCTTTATACAAGGATAAAGACTACGAGAAAGAATGTAATTTTATTGAAACTATTTTTACCAAACGTTCGGAAAACATCAGAACAATTTTAGATTTAGGCTGTGGTACAGGTGGGCATGCTTTAATTCTTGCCAAACGTGGATATGAAGTTGTAGGAATAGATCGTGCGAAAGATATGCTTAAAATAGCCAATTTAAAGGCAAAACAAGAGAATTTTACTATAAAGTTTATTCATGGTGATATTACTGATATCGACTTACAGATGAAATTTGATGCTGTAATTTCAATGTTTGCGGTTATGAGTTACCAAACTACCAATGCTGCACTTGCTGGTATCTGTAGCGTAGCAAAAAAACATTTAGTCCCTGGAGGATTGTTTATATTTGATTGTTGGTATGGTCCCGCAGTTCTTTCTGAGAAACCTGGTGTATGTATTAAGGAAGTGAAACTTAATGGAACAGAGAAGATTGTAAGGTTCACTGAGCCTATTCTAAATACTTTAACGCATACAGTTGAAACTAGATTTAAGATTTGGAATATAAGAAATGGCCACTTGATTAGTGAAACAAAAGAATCGCACCTAATGCGGTTTTTGTACCCTCTGGAGATAAAATATTTCCTTGAGGTTGCTGGATTTAATAAAATAGAATTTTGCCCATTTCTCGAATTAGAAAGGCAACTTTCAAACAAAGATTGGAATATGACTGTAATCGCAAAAGCATCCAGGAGGAGAAATGCAAGACAAAAACTATGAGGAAGTAAAACATAATAATAGCTTGATTGCCATAATCTTGCGCAAAGATTATTCAATTGATAAAACCACATTTTTTAGTTCACCAGATTATTCGCAACAATTAGGTTATATTGTATATAAGAAGAGTGGAGTAATAAAAGCACATTTCCATAAAAAAGTTCATAGAGATATTTTCTTAACCCAAGAAGTATTATTTATAAAAAAAGGGAAAGTAATGGTAAATTTTTATACAACAGGTAGAAAATACATAACCTCAAGAGAATTGAAAGGCGGTGATATTATTTTTCTTTGTTCTGGTGGTCATGGGTTCAAAATGCTTGAGGACACTGAGATGGTTGAAGTAAAACAAGGACCTTATTCAGGGAAAGAAGGTGATAAAGAATTATTTGAGGGCATAGAGAATGATACCGGTAAATGAACCTTTAATTGGCGAAAAAGAAGTCGAATACGTGCTTGATTGTTTAAAAACTGGTTGGATTTCCTCGGCAGGGAAATACATTCAAGAATTTGAAGAAAAATGGGCAGATTATTGCGGGATGAAATATGGTATTGCTGTAAGTAATGGCACAACTGCCCTTGAAACTGCAGTTGCTTGTATTGATTTGAAACATGGCGAGGAAGTAATAATGCCAACCTTTACGATTATTTCATGTGCCCAGGCTATTATTCGTAATAACAACATTCCTGTTTTGGTTGATTCTGAACCGAGAACATGGTGTATGGATGTGACAAAGATTGAACAGAAAATTACTCCTAAGACAAGGGCAATAATGCCTGTTCACATCTACGGTCATCCGGTTGATATGGATCCAATCATTGACTTGGCAAAAAAATATAATTTGATAATTATTGAAGATGCCGCAGAGGCTCATGGTGCAGAATATAAAGGCAAAAAATGTGGTAGTTTTGGAGATATAAGTTGTTTTAGTTTTTATGCGAATAAGATCATTACCACTGGTGAAGGTGGTATGTTGCTCACCAATAACAAGGAATTTGTTGAGAAATCAAGGTCTTTTCGAAATCTCTGTTTCAAAAAGGAGAAACGTTTTTATCATACAGAAATGGGATGTAATTTCAGACTAACTAATCTACAGGCAGCAATCGGTTTAGCCCAATTAGAACGGATAGATGAGCTTGTAGAGAAGAAAAGATGGATAGGACATGCCTATAATGAGAGACTGAAAGACATCCCTGAATTAATAATTCCGGTTGAAGAACCCTGGGCAAAGAATGTTTATTGGATGTATGGAGTAGTATTGAATGAAAATACTGGGACAGATGCAAAAGAATTTTCTAAACGTTTGCGAGACAGAGGAATTGACACCCGACCTTTTTTCCTTGGTATGCATGAGCAACCAGTTTTCCATGATATGGGATTATTCAAAAATGGACATTACCCAGTGGCAGAACAACTTGCAAGACAGGGATTATATTTGCCATCCGGTATGACTTTAACCCAAGAGCAAATTGAGCAAGTAGCTCAAGCCGTAAAAAATAGTTTGAAAAACTATTAGGGTTTTAAATGACTGATCTATTTTTGAGGGACATAAGGAAAGTGAACGTGATATTAATTTTATCTGTAGGCGAATCCTCATGAATCGGTATTAGATAATACAAAATGAAAAAAGAAAAAACTGAATTACTGAATTCCAACAATGTACTAGTTATTCGACCGCACAGCAGATGGAGTCCAATAAATTTCAGAGAATTGTTCAGGTACCGTGAATTACTTTATTTCCTTACATGGCGTGATATAAAAGTTCGATATAAACAAACCCTTCTGGGAGCAGCCTGGGCAATATTGCAACCATTTTTTATGATGATTGTATTTACTCTATTCTTTGGGCGGATGGCTAAGGTACCCTCTGAGGGAATTCCCTATCCAATATTCTCCTATTCTGGTTTATTACTCTGGACCTATTTTTCCGTAGCCGTCTCTATGTCTGCCAATAGTATGGTGGTACAAACTAATCTTATTAGCAAAATATATTTTCCACGTCTGTTTATACCTACAGCTTCCACGATTGCGGGATTGTTGGATTATCTCATAGCCATGAGTATTCTCGTTCTGATGATGATATTGTACCATTTCACTCCCGGTCCTGTAATGGCCCTTTTGCCATTCCTGGTGCTGTGTGCTTTCATGGCTGCTACAGGGGTAGGTCTGTGGCTTTCAGCAATAAATGTAAAGTATCGTGACATACGCTATGTGATCCCATTTTTGATTCAATTATGGCTGTTCGCTACCCCAGTTATATATCCTACTACTATGCTTCCAGAGAAGTACCGTTGGTTGATGTCGTTAAACCCGATGGGGGGAGTGATTGATGCACACCGAGCTTGCATACTGGGGCATAAACCGATTGACTGGGTTTCCCTGGGCATATCGGTGGGCATGATATTATTGATTTTTGTAACGGGCGTTTTTTACTTTAAACGAATGGAACACACCTTTGCAGATATTATTTAACAAGGTATATAATGCTCCGTGCTGGATGCTTCGTAAAGAAAAAGAAACGAAGAATCATGCATTCATAAAATATCTTCAACAAAGAACCAAGTGCCAGAAACTAAGTACAAAGAACAAAGCTCCAAGCACTAACAACCATGACTGATATTGCCATAAAAATTGAGCACCTCAGCAAATGCTACCGCATAGGTGGTCCACGGGAGCGTTACAAGACCTTACGCGATACCATTGTAGATGCTGTTAAAGCTCCGTTGCAGCGGCTGCGCGGTGGGCACGCGTATCAGGACCAAACAATCTGGTCGTTGAAGGACATCACTTTTGAGGTGAAGCGTGGTGAGGTTATCGGTATCATCGGCCGTAATGGTGCTGGTAAAACTACCCTTCTTAAAATCCTTTCTCGTATTACCGAACCAACTGAGGGGTATGCTGAGATTAGAGGACGGGTAGGCTCTCTATTAGAAGTAGGCACAGGATTTCACCCTGAAATGACCGGACGAGAGAATATTTACTTGAACGGCGCGATCCTGGGAATGAAGAAAAAGGAGATCGAGCGCAAATTTGACGAGATTGTGGCTTTTGCCGAGGTCGAAAGGTTTCTTGATACACCAGTCAAAAGGTACTCGAGTGGAATGTATGTCCGACTCGCCTTTGCCGTTGCTGCTCACCTTGAGCCGGAGATTCTGTTCGTGGACGAAGTTTTGGCAGTCGGCGACACGGCCTTCCAGAAAAAGTGCCTGGGCAAGATGGGCGATGTAGCCAAAGAAGGGCGGACAGTGTTGTTTGTGAGCCATAATATGCAATCAATTGGGATGTTATGCCAACGCGGAATATGCCTGTCAAGCGGCAGAATACAATATAGTGGGTCTGCTTCTGATGCTGTGGTTTGGTACTTGCGGAGTAACATCGGCGATCAGATCTTGGACCGAGAAATCGGCAATGAACCCCGCCGACCTGGTGAGGGCACTGCATTTCGGATTACAAAGATTTCTATGTCGTTTGCAAAAAATGGTTCTCCTCAAATTTGGGTGCCAATTGAATTTGTCCTTGACTTTGAGTGTCTTGCACGACAATGTGAAGTTAGCCCCAGCGTGGAGGTTTGGCGACTGGATGGGGTATGTGCTTTCACGAGTGACGCTGAAGATGACGGTATGGTCTTGGACTTGGTTCAAGGCGCTACTGGCACAGTTCGCGTTATGATTCCCCATCCCAATCTCCCACCGGGCAGATACGTCGTACGAGCTGTTGCTCGAAGTGGGGGGTGTCGAGTGATTGACTGGGTTGATGAAGCGCTTGTATTTGACATCTTCCCCACTGATGGGATTTCGGTGCGTGTAGACGAAAGACATCTTGGCACCAGGCCTCGTGGCCTTTGGAAAGTTGAGCGCGTCACATGTCCGTAGTGCGTTGTTCGGTGGTAATCCGTTGTCTCAACGAAGAAAAACACATCGGCCGGCTGCTCAGCGGTATCATACAGCAAACGGTCCAAAATGTGGAGGTTATCGTCGTCGACTCGGGATCTACTGATGCTACCATATCCATTGCTTCGCACTACCCAGTGAAAGTTCTTTCTATCCAACCAGCAGAGTTCTCTTTCGGCCGCTCGCTTAACATCGGTTGTCAAGCGGCAAGTGGTGAGTTCGTCATCGTTACCAGCGGCCACATTTATCCGATATACAAAGATTGGTTGGAACGACTGCTGGGCCCCTTCAGTGATCCCCAGATCGCATTAGTGTACGGCAAGCAGAGAGGGAATGAGACAACAAAATACTCGGAACACCAGGTCTTCGCCAAATGGTTTCCTAACGAATCCAACTTTCATCAGGACCATCCTTTTTGCAACAATGCAAATGCTGCGATTCGTCGGGTGTTGTGGGAACGGTTACCCTATGATGAGACGCTAACCGGCCTAGAAGACATTGACTGGGCTAAGCGTGCCCTGGCACTGGGTTACAAAATCGTATATGCAACTGACGCCGAGGTAGTACATGTTCACAATGAGTCACCAAAGCGTATCTACAACCGGTATAGACGAGAGGCCATTGCCTTAAAGTGTATCTTCCCGCAAGAACACTTTAACTTATGGGACTTTGCTCGTTTGTTTACAGCCAATGTAGTCAGCGATTGTTATCATGCCCGGCATGATCAAGTGTTGTGGCGCAACTTAGGGGGAATTTTTATTTTTCGCTTGATGCAATTCTGGGGGACTTATCGGGGTTTCTCACACTCTGGTCCAGTCACAAGTAAGCTCCAACAGACGTTCTACTATCCAAATAGGTTGGCACATCCTCAACCTATAGGGATAAAACCCCAACAAGGGCGTCCTCTTATTAAGTATACTGTTAATCAAGATGAATAGCAAGTTGGCTGACCTTATTGATATATCCGTTCCTTTAAGACCTGAGATGCCGATCTGGCCAGGAAACATGGGCTTTCGGCTCACACGAGTTCTGCGCTTAGAAACAGGTGATTCTGTTAATATTTCTCAGATAGAATGCGATGTCCACACAGGTACTCATATAGATGCACCAAGGCACTTCCTACAAGATGGATACACGGTAGAGCAATTACCACTGGATGTGCTGATCGGTCCAGTTACGGTGGCTTATCTGCCAAGGGCGGTTGCTATCGCGGCTGATGACTTGGCTAATTTAGCATTGCCACCCGATACTATACGACTCTTGCTACGTACGCGCAACTCAGAACTCTGGGCAAGAGGAGTGACTGAGTTTAAGAAAGACTATGTTGCTCTCACTGCCGACGCCGCTCGTTGGGTGGCAAATCGAGGTGTTCGTCTGATCGGAGTGGATTACCTTTCGGTGCAACGCTATAACGATAGTCCGCTCACCCATCAAATTTTACTGGGAGCAGGTGTGATTATCCTTGAGGGGTTGAACCTTACCAATGTGAAGCCAGGCGCTTACGAACTCATTTGCTTGCCATTGAAACTGGTGGGGACCGAAGGTGCACCAGCTCGCGCTGTCCTTCGGCGTATCTCAGACGTTAGGGTAAGTCGGTAAGAGGATAGTGCTTATGAAGACGCGTGTTGTTGCATTAGTTCCTATACGTCATCACAGCGAACGGGTGTCTGGCAAGAACTATCGCCTTTTTGCTGGCCAACCACTCTACCATTATATTATCAATAATCTGCTTACCTGTCCTCTTATTTCTGCAGTAGTGATAGATACAGATAGCTCTGTCATAGTGGAAGATGCGTCAAAGAATTTTCCAGAGGTGAGACTGATCGAACGACCTGAATATCTTAGAGCCGGCACGGTACCTATGAATGATGTGTTGCTCTATGACGTCACCCAGGTAGAGGCTGATTACTACCTACAAACACACAGTACAAATCCGCTGCTTCGTAGCGAGACTATTACTCGAGCCACCCAGCTATTTTTGGATAACTATCCGATGTACGACTCTCTCTTCTCGGTTACAAGGGTCCAAACTCGACTTTGGGATAGTCTGGCAAGGGCCATCAACCACAACCCGGTAATTCTCCTGCGTACCCAAGACCTACAACCTGTCTATGAGGAAAACTCGTGTCTCTATATCTTCACCAAGAGTACTTTGGAGACCCGACACAATCGCATCGGCGAACGGCCGCTAATGTTCGAGATAGACCGCCTTGAGGCGTGGGACATTGACGAGGAGATGGATTTCAAAATTGCGGAATTCCTTTATACGAGTCAACAAAAAAGGGAGAAATGACGAAACTATGAGATGGAAGGTATTAATATCTGCTCCTTATATGCAAAAAGAAATAAGCCGCTTTAATGATATATTTGAAAGAAACGATATTGAGGTTTTAGTACCGCCAGTTAAAGAGCGACTTGGTGAAGAAGAGTTAATCCATTGGGTGAAAGATATTGATGGAGCTATTTGCGGAGATGACGAGTACACAGAAAAAGTTTTGAAAAGTGCTAAAAAACTCAAAGTAATCTCTAAATGGGGGACAGGTATAGATTCTATTGATATTGATGCTTGCAATCGTCTTGGCGTTTTTGTGTATAACACTCTCGGTGCCTTTAATGATGCTGTTGCGGACACAGTTATGGGTTATATTCTCTGTTTTGCTAGAAAATTGTTTTTGATGGACAAAGATATTCGTTGTGGCTTTTGGGAAAAGCATAAATGTGTCTCACTGCGTGAATGTGTGTTAGGAGTAATTGGTATTGGAAATATTGGAAAGGTCGTGGTGCGTCGGGCTATCGCGTTTGGTATGAAGGTGTTAGGCAATGATATTGTTGCAATATCCCCGGAATTTATTAAGGAGACAGATATTGAAATGCTACCAAAGGATGAGTTACTACGACATTCTGATTTTATTAGTCTGAATTGCGATCTCAACCCTACGAGTTATTATCTCATAGATGAGCAGGAGTTCTTGATAATGAAATCCACTGCATACATAATCAATACCGCCCGTGGCGCAGTGATAAATGAATCAGCACTTATTAAAGCATTGAAAGAAAAGCGTATAGCGGGAGCAGCACTTGATGTATTCGAGATAGAACCTTTGCCAGTAGGTAGTCCTTTAAGAAAAAGGGACAATGTTTTATTAGCTCCGCATAATGCTAATAGCAGCCCAAAGGCTTGGGAAAAAGTTCATAAGAATACAATTGATAATCTTTTAGAAGGATTAAAGAAAAGAGGACAATGAAAAGAATCGTTGTAATTACAGGGGTTACTGGTGGAATAGGAAGTGCGACAGCCCAGTTATTTGCTGAATCTGACTGGAATGTTATAGGGATAGACATAAAACAATATAGATTATCAAATGTACATCATTTTATCCATGCGGATGTTTCTAATGTTATGGCTTCACAACGTGCTCTCAATGAAATTGCAAATAGAGAGGGTCGTATCGACGCTTTAGTAAATAATGCTGCAATCCAGATCTGTAAGCCGTTGATTGAGACAACTCCTGATGAATGGGATGCTGTGATGGCATCCAACTTACGTTCGGTTTACTTAACCGTCCGTCATACCTACCCACTTATGCGCACTCATGGCGGCGCCATTGTGAATGTCAGCTCGGTGCATGCTATCGCTACCTCAGCCAACATCTCAGTCTACGCAGCAAGTAAAGGAGCGTTGCTTTCGCTGACACGGGCTTTGGCTATTGAGTTTGCGCCAAATAGAATTAGAGTCAATGCCGTCCTGCCCGGTGCCGTAGATACGTTTATGCTTCGAGTTGGTTTAACTCGCGGGCACCTTCAGGGTAAAAATGTAGATGAGCTTCTCAAAAAACTTGGATCCCGCCATGTAATGGGCCGTGTAGGAATGCCAGAGGAAATTGCACAAGCTATTCTTTTCCTAGTTGATGGTGATCGCTCCTCATTTATAACCGGCCAGGCACTGGTAGTGGACGGTGGAGCAATCGCGAGGTTAAGTACGGAATGATTGCCATAAGGAGCTAGATGAAGGTTAGAGCTTGTCAAGAAATAACTTCCTGCTGCACGATCCTATTGGGGCCCGTTAGTGCCGTTTGAGGAGGACAAGATGACAGTTCTCTTTGTTCTCAATACCCCTACTATGCCACTTGTATCCGAGCTAGCTCACATAAGGTCCACCTCGCCGAAAGTCGTGTACTGGGCAAATAGTTCTCTTGATCCAATTGGCCTACGATACTGGTCGGCTCGCGCCGACAAGGTGGTAGTTGAAGACAGTATTATAGAGGAAGTGCGTAAGAGTTTGGATAATAATCCGGTGTTACTCTCTGAGTTTACCATTGGAATGATAGCGAAAATACGAGGCAGACTAGCTGAACTTACTGCCAGGCATAGTGCAATGCGCCAAGGGGCGAATAAGGCTAGTAGACCAGTGTTTTTTTTCCCAACTAATGATACGATAGCCAAGATGTTTCTGCCTATATCAAAGCACTTGGATCAGTGCTGTTATGCAACTCCTGTCCGTTGGAGGGAGGAAGGCGCGGCGGCACTCCTGTCCAGTTTAGGCGTGCCACACGTGGAGAACTATCCAAATCTGATAGACGAAACCAATCCATCCGTGATTGTATTTGGCAACGACTGGTCAAGCGAAGAAATCGAGGTAATTGCAAAGGCGAGAAGACGAGGTATACCGACAGTGTGTATTCAAGAAGGATGCCTTGACTGGGGTGATTCATACAGACGGATGGAGCGGTCTGACTTTCCGTTTGTTCAAGGTCCACTTACGCTTCATTATCTATATCGAGATTCCTATTTCATAACGGGAAACCCCAGATTTGATGACATCGCGAAACTTCCACAGCCCGAGCCGCCAACGGTAATGATCAATTGCAATTTCACTTATGGCATCTATGAAGACGCTCGCTACCAATGGATTAAAGATGTGGTTGCGGCGTGTAAAACACTTGGGCTCGATTTCTTCATTTCCCAACATCCGCGAGACAAGATATCGCTTATTGGTCTTCCTGTCCGGAAATCAAACGTTTTTATAGTGCATCAGCATATTGCTGAATGTAACTTGTTAGTTACTCGTTTCAGCACGCTTGTCTACGAGGCTATGTTGATGGGTAGACCGGTCATCTACTACAATCCTCATGGAGAGCAGATGGCGACGTTTAACGAGGACTCATCGAGGGGTTTATATAAAGTATACGAGTCTGCTCAATTGTCAGCAGCAATTCGCGCTGCCCTTGACCGTGTTGAACTGGAAGAGCCGCTCCGAGAGACCTTTCTAAATCTTCACTGCGGCTCACATGACCATTTGGCTGCCAAGAGATGTGCGATGGCTTTGGGGGTTGTGTCTCAGACTGGCGTGCTTGCATCTGATCCAGCAGGGCATCGCAGGAGTATTCTCATTCCTGCGAAGCTACAACTTAGGAAAGTTGCCAATGCAATTCTCGGTCATCATTCCCACCCTTGATCGTTGTGCCTTATTAGCCAATACCTTGGCCTCGGTATGTACTCAGATCTTCCCGTCTGACCAATACGAGGTTATTGTAGTAGATAATGGTTATAGTGATGGTACCCGACAAATGATTGAGGCTATGAATCGGGATGGTGGCAAGGAGATACGTTATGTTTTTGAGCCGAATTGTGGTCTGCACCATGCCCGCCACGCGGGTGCCCGATCTGCGCAGGGTGAATTTTTGGTTTACATCGACGATGATTGTGTCGCTGAACCGAACTGACTGGTTGAACTCAATCGCGCCTATGAAGAACTTAATGCCGACTCAGCCGGCGGAAAGATTCTGATTCGGTGGGATCGAGAGCCACCATCTTGGATAATTCCCTACGAGGGAGTTTTGGGAAAGCTCGACCGCGGCTCTGAGATGATGTTGTTAAGAGCGGGGCAGTGTATCAATGGGGGAAATTTTTCGATCCGGCGATCGCGGTTGTTCGAAATCGGTGGCTTCAACCCTGATCAGATCGGTGACTACCTAATTGGAGATGGTGAGAGCGGGCTATGCAAGAAGATTCACCAAGCCGGCTGGAGAATGGCCTGGGTGCCTGATGCTCTTGTCTGGCACTGCCAAACAGTGGAAAAGAATGCAACTCTGAAAGATTTGAAGCGACGATACGCAAACAATGGCGTCTGTTTAGCCTATGACGCGTATCGTTCACAAAGACCCAAATTTGTGGGTCTAACTACGCGCGCTGCCAAGCAATTGGTACGAGCAGTCATATTTAAAATGTTAGCCCTACCGCATCGATGGCAGCACTGTGAGCCATATTATCGTTATGAACTCAGTTCCTTATTGCATTTAGCAGCGGCTCGATACTTTTTAAGATTGATACATGATCATAATTTACGTGTATTGGTTTTACGTAAAAACTGGATTGAGGATTAGGCATATCTATGAGTAGGAGTAATCAATTTTCATCAAAAATTTCAGGATATTTGTTCAATATAATCACCTCCACACCATTTTTTGTAATTATTACAGCCATTATAGCTTTTATTTTTGGCAGATTTATTGCTTTTATGCCAGAGTGGCGACTTATAGTTTTAATAATTTCACTTAGTGTGTGCCTTTTTGGGGGACTATATATTTGGCAAAAGTGGGGTGCATTTGGAATATTATGTTTTTATGCAGCAACCTTTTGGATCCCTGTGCCGTTTATTTATCAAATGGGGGGTTTTACAACACCTTTAAATATTTTTGGTGTTTTTACCTTTGTGTTTGTTCTATTATTTATTCTCAGACATAGCGTCATAAACTCATTCACTAATGTTTATGAGGTTATTACTTTGGGTTTATTGGTAATTGGTTCCATAGTATCTTTTTTTTATGGTGTTGCTCCAATAACATCCGAAATTTCAGGAGTTATGGGAATGGTTATTTATCCTATTATTTTTTATTTGTTCTCTAAAACAGTGGTTCATTCATCTGATGATGTCATTAAACTGATTAGATGGTTCGCAATAGGCAGTGTTGCAATGATTTTAGTGTTATTTGTAGCTCCCGAAATTGGTTTATATACAATGCAAAGTGGTCCGGTTACTTCTCGCTTGGGTGGGGCTTATATGATTTTTGGAGAATCTTTTTTTGCAGGATTCTATGCTACAGGTGTTGCTGCGTGGTGTTCAATTTTACTACCATTAGTATTTTGTATGGCTATCTACGAGAAATATCGAAAGATTCAATTTAAAATCTTGGCTATTTTGATCGCAGTTGCTTTATTACTGACAGGGGGTCGAGCAGGGTTTAGTGCAGCAATTATTAGTTTGTTGGTAGTTGTTATTCTAGCAGTAAACTTTCGAGAACTAAAATTTAATCGCTTATCGGTGATATTTGTTGTAGTCGTTTTAGTATTAGTAATTGCTGGTTTCGTAGCTAAGCAACACGGGTCAATGGAATTACTTGGTGATCGCTATAGGTATTCTGAAATTTCCCGAATAGATTTTTCATGGCGTATGAAAATGACACAAATCGCATGGGGAGTATCGAAAGAACACCCTCTGGGATTAGGATTTAATTCTTTTCCATTATTTGCAGATGGGTTTTATCCTCATAATACATGGATAGTAAGTGCAGTTTACGTAGGTTGGATTGGTTTTATTGGATTAGTTGGATTTATAATATTTTTGATTTATAAATATTTTAGTAAACTCAAAAAAACTAAATCGAAAGTATTAATAATCGGCGCTATTGGTACTACTCTTGCAGTGATAATTAATGGATTCTTTGAAGAGTTATTTGCGTATTATTATGTTTGGTGCCCAATATGGATAATTTGGGGCGTAACCATAAATATTATAACAAACAAAATAAATAGATGAAGAAGCTAAAGATAGCAATTTTCACCACACGGTCTTCATTAATAACTCATCCGATGGTTTATTCTTTTCTAAAACTACTTGCAAAGGATACTGAAGAAGTTGATTTGTTTAGCGAATATTTTGTTTTGGAAGACTTGAGATTGCCTCAAAACATTAAAAATCATTTCGTTTTTTTTAAAGAAAAATATGACGGTAAACATTCTTTTGCTGCGAATAACTTGTTGGCAAAAAAATGGTTTAGATATTTTTATTATCGGTACCTGCGAAATTTTATAAAACGAATTAAAGAACATATATCAATCATAAAAAGTAATAAAGACAAGAGAAGGTTAATTGCTTCTGATAAATTTATTAATATGATTGATAATAATTATTCGAAAAAATATTATGATTTTGTAATCGGTATTGGTCATCAAGGGCTAATTTTAGCATACTTATCATTTAAAGTATTGCCATTAATTTATTTGAGCGATGAAATTTATTACGAAGGACATCCAGAATTCTCTGGCCCCAGATTTTTGTTAGAGAAAAAATTAGAACGAGAGGCATTTAGGCGCGTTGCTCTAATAATTATACAAGATGAAGATAGAGCTAAGCTATTATACAAAGATAATTTAAAAGATTACAATCTTGGAAATGTAGTATTTTTCCCCGTATCATTTTTGGGAAAAGCAGAACTGAAAAGGAGTAATTTTTTCAGAAATCGTTTCTCGGATATTGGAAAGAGGAAAATCTTATTACAACATGGTTCATTAACTCCGCATAGGCGAACAAATAAACTATTGGAAGTTAGTAAACATTGCCCTGACCACTATGCTTTAGTTTTTCACGGTAATTGGAGTATTTATCTTCACAACAGCAAGCTAAAAGCACATTGTTGGATCAGTCAGCCAGATGTTCCTCTTGAAAATTTGTCTAAGGTTGCTTCTGGCGCTGATATTGGTCTGGTTTTCTACCAAAATAATAATGATAATGATAGACTTATTGCTCATTCCTCGGGGCAACTAGCGTTATTTTTGAAGTGTGGCGTTCCTGTTATTGTAAATAATGTTGGATCCTTAGCACCATTAATACACTCTTGGCAATGTGGAATCGTAGTTGAACATGAAAAGGATATTTATGACGCAGCCGATTGTATTATTAGTGACTACGATAAATTTTGTCGAAAGGCAATTTTGTGTTTTCAATCCAATTATACTCTAGAACAATCTTACTACAATATTCAAAATCGCCTGATGAATATATTGGATGAGTAGGAGTACAGTTTCGAATTAATAAATTAATTATACTTGGTTCAATGAGGAGATCGCTCAAAATATCTAAGGTCCAGACGCAAGATAAATTTAACACAACATCGTTGATTGTATAGATAGACGGAAAAACACATTTGGATAGATTATTTCTATATAAAAACTTAAAGTGATTAATATTCGTATTGTTATATATGCAGGGTTACACAAAACTCAATTGAGTGAATGTTAAAGATTGTCTTAAATTCAGACTACAAAGGGAAGATGAATGGATAAGTTGTCAGATAAGAACACGAAGTTAAGATGTCTTTTTCTGGGACCTATATCGAATCACGCTGTGGTTGGACGTATTGCAGCTTTTCTCGCTGCAGATTGTGAAATCTTTTTGCTCGATGTCAGCCAGAGTTATACAAAAAGGTTAAAAAATATTTACCCTTTATCTAAGGTCCAGTTTTTAGATAGTTTTTATGATCCTTTTTATCTAAATAAATCTACAATAAGTCGCTATATATGGGAAGTTCTGCGAAATTTATCATTGGTATCGGAAGACCATAAATTATCAATTCATTTACGTAATATAATCTCCAAAATAAAACCAAAGATAGCAGTAACTCATTATGGTCCTATTGCGATTCATTATGCTCGTATTTTAAAACGCATTGCACCAAATTTGCCAATAATTGACATTATCAATCTGCTCCCGAGTTCTTTTAATCCTAGAACAGGATTATATAAATTACTAAGGGGATGGTGGGGAAAACTAGAGGATTTAAATTATCGTAGGTGGCTGAGAAACGTAGAGGGGATTATCTATGCATCCGAAGCAATGTGCGAATTTGCAAATAAAAAGTTCCAAGTACAGAAGAATATATCTTGTGTCATGCCAGATTATCTACCATCATCTTTTCAAGGGAAAAATTCTGTGGATAAAGCACCTAAATTTAACAGAAATGATGCCAATCCATCTGTTGTTTTTTTGGGGGCTCCTGATAGATATGGAGTATCTATTGACAACCTTGATAAGCAGTTTATTGAACTAGCAAAAGAACATATCCATGTCCATAGTGGTACACTTCCACAAGAGGTAATTTCTACGGGCTATGGACATCAATATAAAAAATTTACAGACGTAGAAGTTTTAAATGGTTTGCTTGCAGAATATGCTTTTCAATTTGACGCAGCGTTAGTAACTTATAATATTGATAAACGCCATGAGCGTTTCCGTACTACTTATCCCACCCGATTTTTTACTGCATTGACAACAGGGATACCAATTGCCATACGCGCTGGTTTCTTTGACGTCTGTGAACAATTTGTTACTAAGAACGAAATTGGGTTTATCTATTTTTCTCCTTCTGATTTACGATTAAAACTTCTAGATAAACAGTTACTTGCGAAGTATCGAGCAAACGCACAAAAGAAAAAACGAATAATGAATGCAGAGATGCAAGGTTATGTACTACAGAAATTCATTAACAAGGTAATTAGTTGTAAGAATGAAAAGATAGATAAATTTCACACTGAATTTTTCCTGAATTTAATAATTAATGGTTGAGATTTTTATTTAAAGACGGACAGAAAATTTCAATGAGTCTTACCAGTGTTTACTAAACTTATCATCACATGGTTTGATGCATATTATATTTAGTAATATTAAAGTTATCTAAGATGAGAAATTTCAAAAAAATTGGAGTTTTAGTAGTTACTTATAATCAGTATAAAGTTACAGTAAATTTTATAAATAAGTTTCTTGCTTTATTTAAAAAGAAATATATTTATTTATTAATACTAGATAATAACTCGCAGGATGGGACTTATGAGAAATTGCACCTGAGATTTCCAGATTTAGATATTAGAAAGTTGAACGATAATTATGGTTGTGTAACTGGTAGAAATATTGGAATCTTGGAATTATATAAAATTGGC
>Ga0114919_10001852_pt1 | contig 17025 bp, 27 predicted proteins | sample BlataG_FD_88682 | JGI IMG/M metagenome (GOLD analysis project Ga0114919, IMG submission 88682) | Deep subsurface microbial communities from Black Sea to uncover new lineages of life (NeLLi) - Black_00105 metaG | ecosystem: Environmental > Aquatic > Marine > Oceanic > Sediment | place: Atlantic... | reverse complement strand
TGGATCCCCATATGAAATCAGGAGAAAAAAAGTATAAGCGAAAAAAAAACTTTACCGAGTATCTGGTAGTCTCGACCCCCCCCCCCCCCCCCCCCCCCCGCATCGTGTGGAGCCTTGAGCTTAAAACCATCGGGAGAAGGCTGCTGGTAGCAACAATGCGACATCCTCTTGAGAATAATCCCACATCATCTAGAGCATATGTACTACTAGGATGGCAACGACTTTCTAAATCATCATAGACCTTGCTGGCGTGGCAACAACCAAATCAAAATCAGAAACTGAAATGAACAACACTTTGCAGGAAGTATCCAGCAACCAGCTAACCAAGAAGCAGGTGCACAGTCCTTGGAGTGCTCAGAAAGTACGCAAACGCTGCAAGCCTAATGTCTCATTCCATCCGGACATTCTTTCTGTCCACGAACTGGACGAGTCGTATGGCAGCCCTCCCAAGCTCCAAAAACGTCAAGGTAAATACCAATAACTGCACGTCTCCCCCTCTCCCTACCCATCCTATTCATACATCTATCTAACACTAATCTCCTCCACTTCCACCCTTTTTTCAATCACACAGATGCCACACCTTACCCATCACAAGGCAATGATCACCGTCTCTCAACCGAAGACAGTTACGACTTCCATGCCACAAAGCACAGCAACCAAGCTCCCCTCCTCCCTCTTAATCACCGTTCAGATGCCCCTCATCATCACGCTCACACTGATATTAACAGCAACAATGAATCCCCTCCTTCAACCACTTCTCCACCTATTACATTTTCAACCCATCACAATGCCATCAACAAACCCGCCACCACCCCATCTGCAGCAGCAGCGGCAAAGTCCACCCCACCAACCACCTCCTCTCTCTCCATGTTTGAGAGACTCGTTCATGCATGCAGATCTGGTGGCCAGGGTCACAGTAATGGTCCTTCTCGTAGTACCACTACCCCTCATAAGAATAATAACACTATCATTGGTACTTTCAGCATCAAGGGATGTTTCAAAAGCCCCTTTAGTGGAGGTAGACCACATACTAGTCCCCCATTTCAAGATGGCCTTGATCATCATCAGCCAAATAGAGTAGCTATGGATGGTGGTGGTGATGATGATGGTGAGATAGTTACCCTCCACCACCACCAGCAGCGGCAGGAGCAGGAGCAGACACCAGTGCCACCACAACCCCCTCCCCCCTCCCCAATTGACGAGGACATGTTTGGACTCACTCATGACAGTGAAAATAATCGTGCTTTTGGTATTATATCTATCATTAGACCACCACCAGGAGGTAGGGGAGGAGGAGGACGTAGAGAGGAGAGAGAAGGGGGGGCTATAATCCTGCCATCACCAATCCTGTATGAAGAAGAGGAGGAAGAAGAGGAGGAAGCAGAAACAGAAAACCACCACCAAGAACAACCGGCCATTAATATGAATAATGCCAAGTTAGAGACTCCACTAGATGTAGATGCTCTCAATGAGATGCTGTCCTCAATGTGTAGACTGAGAGATCAAGCCCCAGACCCTAGAGAGGCCCAGGCTCTAGTTGAGGCTGCTGAGCATGCAGGGGTGGAGATTGATGGAGTGACCATCCTGAGATTGAAGCAACTGGAGCAGATCCACGAGCAATGCAGTCCTTTGAGATAGACAGATATATAGGGTTGGGAAGGATGGGGATTGGGGGATGGATATGATGATATGTATATAAGGAAGGAAGGAGGGAAGGAAGGAAGGGATAGACAGACATTAGGCACCGACTCCTATATAAAGTATAGACACTCTGGTTATAATATAGATAATGTAAATAGATAAATCAATCAGATGTCATTTACACACATTGATATGATGTTAGCACTAACAGATGATAAACCAGCAAATGTACGCAAATATATGCGTCTCGACTCCTCCCATGTTCTTTCTCTACAAACGACGACCACGGCGACCACCCTTCCTGCGGGTAGAGTCAGTTGGTGTAGGAGTGACATCCTCAATACGTCCAATCTTCAAGCCAGCACGAGCCAAAGCACGGAGAGCAGACTGAGCACCTGGCCCTGGGGTCTTGGTGCGGTTGCCTCCAGTGGCACGGAGCTTGATGTGAAGGGCATTGACGCCGAGTGACTTGCATTTCTCTGCAGCGTCCTGGGCTGCAAGCATAGCAGCATATGGGGAAGATTCATCACGATCAGCCTTGACCTTCATGCCACCGGTGACGCGGACGAGGGTTTCCTTGCCGGAGAGATCGGTGATGTGGACAAAAGTGTCGTTGAAGGAAGCGAAGATGTGAGCGACACCCCAAATCAGCTCGCCCTCACTGTGGGATTTGGGAAATGATGGGAGCGGAGGGTTAGTTTTATGAAGGTCGTGGATTTGTGTGTAGATAACCGTGAAATCGATGCAATAAAGAGGTGTTTGCAGGGCAGCCGCCAAGCCATCAGAATGATGATTCATAGTGTAGACTGCTACAGAGTGTGCGTGTTTGGCAAATGAAGTATATTTGAAAGTACTTACCGGGTAGCTGGGCCGAGGCTGACGTTTTCTTCACCGGTGGCGGCGCTACGTTTCTTTGGTGCCATTTTGATTTTATTGAAAGTCTCCTTGGATTAATAGCGGGCAGGGCACAAAATGTTTGTGGCCTCGACGCTGCGAAGGAGATGTGTGTTCTGTATATTTAGCTCGATTGAAAAGAGGACGACTATGGTCAAATCGGCTCCCTTTGTAGCTCCCCACTTCCCCGACTTCTGGAAAAAATGCTCCATACCCCTGTTGCAGGGTTTGGAGGTTAAATTGCAATCTACCACCACCTCAATACAGTATACGTGTACTGTATCGGAAATATTGACCAATACAATGCAATGCAACCTGGTTTCAAGCACCAAAACACGCAAAAGAAGATGTCAGAATCATCGACAAGATCACAAGTACCCCAACCTCGTCCTCAAACCAGTATCTTCTCCAGTATTCTAAGCTACATACCTCGTATTAAATCAGGCATACAAGCGTCTACCACATCAGCCCAGACCAACGTCACCCCCGACCTCTTGAACGACGATCATCCTCCCTCCCTCCTCAACGACACCCCCTCCTCTCCTTCCTCCTCTACCAACAAGAAACACCTCGTTGTCTTAGTCCATGGCTTATTCGGCTCCAGATCGAATTGGGAAGTCATCCACAAACACCTCACACACCAACTCCCTTCAGAATCCACCCTCTTCCTCATCTCACACTCCAATGAATTCCATCTAACCTATCAAGGCATCTCCTCTTGTGGAAAACGCCTTACAACTGAAATCGCATCCACAGTTTCTAGTTACCCTTCTCTACAGAGAATTTCCCTCATCAGCCACTCTATGGGTGGTCTCATTTCTAGATATGCTATTGGCGCCTTGTACGACCCTGCCTCGGGGTCCATTGCTGGTTTAGCTCCTTCTCATTACATATCCATGGCGACGCCACATTTGGGATGTGAGTGTACGGATAATAATTCACCAGCACAGGTTCCTCTGATTCAATGGACTACAAATGTGCCGGTGTTGGGGGCAGTGGCATCGGTGATTACAAGGAATGCAGCCGCTCCAGTGTCAGAGATGCTATTCAAGACTGCAGGGCAGCAGTTCTTCCTCCAAGATGGTGGTGGTGATGATGATGGCGATGATGGAGAAGTTGAAAGAGGAGGGGGAAAGGGAAGAAATAAACAAGAACAAGAAGGAGAAACAAGAAGAGGTAAAAGTCCTAGGAGTAGTAGCCATCACCCCCTGTTATATAGGCTAGCAACAGATGATAAGAAGGGCAACCTACTCTTCTTATCAGCTCTCAGAGCATTTGAAACCAGGACCTGCTATGCTAATAGAAGTGGAGATCACTTAGTTGGGTGGGCAAATGCCAGTTTGAGGACAGTAGACCAGCTTCCTATAGATGTACTGGGTGATATAAAAGGGAAGGGAGTGGTACTGGAAGATCCAATTGAGTTGGCTTGGCATCCTGATAAGCGAAAACGGTACTCTTTTAGTAATGATAATAATAATGATGGTAAAGGTGAGGTAGAGAAACATCATCATCGTAGGGTACTGGCATCAATAGATAAGTTGGAAACTGCATTGTCATTAGAACAATATACCGATACTGGTGTAGATAAAGGAGAAGCTCCAGATTTAGTGACTGCTGCTGCTAGGGATGGCGGTGGCAGTGATGGCAGTAACGATGGTGATAGTAGTAGGAAAGGGAAAGAAAAGAGTAGAGCAGAGTACCAGAGAGAGATTCTGCAAAACCTCCAGACACTTGGATGGAGGAGGGTAGATGTGTGTTTTGCTGCAGCTCCGGTGCCCTACATGGCGCACCAACACATGCAGACACAAAGACCTGTCATCAATAGTGTGGGAGAGGCAACGGCAAAGCATGTGGCTGTTACAATGAAGGCAATGGAAGATATTATGATGTGTGTATCTAGTGAAAAAGATTGAATAAATAATGATGGATGTGTAACATTCTGACTCATCTGACACGGCTTCTCGGTAGTGCTCAACATCCAAGAACCTACTTTGGATCATCTCCGCCTCTATTCATTCAATTTAAATACAATAAAAACTGTAAAAATGTGATAAAAATAACGTATATATCTCTACATTGATGTGCTACTCTTTAAGAAAGAGGTGTTTCCTTCAACCCACATGCATAATGATCATGCTGTCCTCCATTCTCTCCTTCACACTAGGTACAGTTTCTCTCTCCTTAATTCTACGTTGTTCCATACCACAACTACTCTTAAATAACCCATTTGCGTTATCAAACTCGCAGTATTAACGTTTATTAGCGGGTGTAGGGCAGCAGTAAACAGCCCCAACAACAAGCCACCTCTTCCCCTGTTGGAACTATCATCATCACCAGAAGACCCAAGTGGAAGCGGCCTTCTCCTTCCCTCCCACCAAGATGCCATCTCATGGCTCCATAATTATTACAAGACTGGAAACCGCAGTACAGATAGCTCCTGGTATAGTGGCTATGGAAAAAAATCATCATCAGTCACTGAGCAAGTTACATCCACTACAACAACAACAATAACAAGTAATAGCAGTAGAAGAAAATCCAACCTCGTCATTGCTCCAGTGGGTGATTCTTGGAAAGCAGAGGATCACTGGCTCTCTCAACCAGGCATTGCTTCATTTGACATCATTGCCCTGTATCATGGCAATAATGTGGGAAACTTCACCTGTCCCCAATGCATTCAAACTATTGCTGTGAAGGGACCGAAATGGAGGCTCATCCTAACTCTCTCCACCGCCTTGGCCTTCAGTAACAACAACAACAACAATGCTACTTCATCATCATCATTATTATGGGACACCGTCATCAGAAGGCAATATGATTATGTAATGTTTGCAGATGATGACCTTATCATGGATACATCTGACATAAACAGCCTCTTCTCCACTATGAAGGCCCATGACCTCCTGCTGGCCCAGCTCAGTGTGTGCCGGAAGCCTGGGTCATCAACATGGAGGAAAGAGCTGCTCCAAGAAGAAGATTACGTGCTAAGGTATACCACATTTGTAGAAGTAATGGCTCCAGCTTTTAGAATGGACTTCTTTACTGATGTGGTGAGACATACGATGAGTGCAGAGAGAACGTGGGTGGGATGGGGATTGGATTCTGTGTGGCCTGCGCTGCTTCATTATCCCAAGGATAGAGTGGCGGTGATTGACGCAGCGTGCATGTCGCACCCACCATCTAAAGGGGGTTTGGGGTCTTCTGTGGATGATAATGATGAATCTTCTGTATATAGGCCAGGGTTGAGTCCTATAACAGCCAAGCAGGAAGAGATGGTCACATTTGCTGTGTTCAAGTATGATAGACAGACGACCGCAGCTTTGGGGGAGCCTTTTATGAGTTGTCGGGTGGTGGGCCATGTAATGAGGCCTTTGTTAGTGATGGGAAGTGGTGGTAGTGGTAATAGGAATGTTGTTGAGGTACTCTTGTTATGTGGAGTGGTGATAGGGCTGTGTTTGGCTGGAGTGGTGATTAGGAAGAGGAGACGGCGGAGGGTGAGCTTGGGAAAGTTATCAGGATGAGGGTAGAAATGAGGAGATCGTGCCTAGTTGGTGATGTAAATAGAGTTGATTTATGTGCATGTGTACATTCGATCATCATCAATTGATATTGTAGGAGAAGTAACAGTGGGAAAGAGTTTCGATATAAGAAGGATTTTAGTGATGCAAAATTCAACAGTAAGTATGCAATGGTTTCCACTTGAAACGTTATCCATCAACTCAAATTTGAATGTCTAACACATTCAATGCATTGATATTTTAGGTTTTTACCCAAAGATCGGCCAATCACATCTTTAGTCACCAAAAATGCACCCTCAAAGGCCAGAACCCTAATGTTTCTGCATGCATGCGCCACAGTGCTCCATGTTTCATCAAATCGAAACGAAAGTCGATCCAACACACCCGTTTACCTTCCATTATCCGATCCCCAGCCACCGCCTCTGCTCAACAACAAGAGCAGCAACAACAAAAGCTTGCCGACATAGAAATGCGCACAATCATCTCGGTCCAGGGCTTTATAGAAGCAAATGTACCCACAGACACCAAAGCTACAGTATTCGGTATCTTTGATGAAGCTAAAACCCTCCAATATATAGGCTTTTCCAGCAATTTCCAGGCCTCTATTCGCACCGTCTTCTCACGTCGCCCCGACAGGGCCTTCTACTACAAAGCTCTCCACTTACCAAGGCTAGATCAAGATGAAATGCTCGGCATCCGTGCAGCATGGTTTGAAGAGAACTTTGGACCTCCACCAGGTAACAAACTAGCTTTAGAACGCGCAGCATGGCAACAACCAGTGGAATCCGCCGCTATTAGCGAACGTGGTCGTCAACAGGCTGCTGAAGAAACTGTCAGGGAGCTACTGGCTAAGATTAAAACCAGAGGATGCAAGGAAGAGTTTACACCAGATCCAGCTTTATTAGGAGAAGGAAAGGTAGAATTCTTAGCTATTGCTGCATTGACAGAAGAACAAGTGAATGCCAGAAAAGCAGCAGCTGCAGCGGCTACCAAGTTGACCAGATCTTGCCCCGTCTCAGTAGACGGTATTTCCACCTCCTTTGATTTGGCTTTCCAAAGAGTGTATCCTACTAAAGGGGGCCATATGATTGACTGTACCGTGACTTTCCTTGATAAAGAAACAACCCACAGGGTCATCATAGGTAAAGACTACACTGAGCCACTAGATAGATCTGCTGAAGATGCGGTTCAAGCTACGTTTGAATTCCTGCTCAAGAGGAAAGTCCCCCGACAAACAGAAGGTATTCTTCTGAGTTCCGAGTTCACAATCAACTACTTTTCATTATCTCAAGTGGAGCAGTTTTATAAAGACTTTGCTGAAGAGTATGCAAATTGTCAATTTGGTAGCAGCAATGGTGATGGTGATGGTAATAATAAAGCGTTGCCGGATGAACTGAGATTTTGGAGATTTAACAGGATTCACGATTATGGGGCTGCTAAGTTGGATGACCCAAAGAAGTTTGCTAAACAAATGAGTCCTATGGAGGGATTGGAGGAATTCAAATTGACTTGAGAAAGAAAGGACAAGGGGTGGTGGGTGGTGGGGGGTGGGGTGGGGAATATATAATGAAATGAAATGAACTTTTAGCGAAGAGGGTGAGGTGGGGGTGGGGGTGGAATATGAAAATCTTAGTAGTAATAAAAGTGTAATAAAACCTGTAGATCTATCTATCTATTTACATGTACATACATATTTACTAGGGTTCATTATTACAATGCCCAACGCTCTCCATTGACCTCGTGGCTCCTTCATAGCCATCATCATCACCGACCATACCATACGCACCGCCATGACCACTATGCTCTCTTCTTCTCAACACACTCACTGCTGAAGCCACCACCATCACTACTATGCCTACTAATACCACTCTGTGTACCAAGACCACATCACCCAGGACGTAACTATTCTCATACACAGCTACCAGGGCCCAGACCAATGTCAACCCATAGGCTGTATCTCTTCTCTTCACTGTAACCACCGCCCCTGCTGTTACGAGCACTACTGACAAGCAAACAGCAGCCCCACTCAAGTCTTGAGTGTATTGTAATAGAGCTATTAGAAGCTGTACTGAAGATGCTACACTGAGCCATGCAGTGGTGATGGAGGTACTGCAAAAATAGAGGCAGTATAGACTAAATTTACTAGCAGGACCGTGTGTGTATCGCTGTGTGTACAGCCTATTTAGACCTATTGCCATGAAGATTAAGGAAGATGATATGCATATGAATGCTAGCCACATTCCTCCAGGGGTTTGTTGGACAAAAGAGAATTGCCAGGCTACCTGGAAGAACCAAGATGCCATCCAGGGTATTCTGATGGAATGGTGGAACCGTTGTTTTTCACCGTCTGGTTCATACCCATCGTCTAATACTTGGTAGAAGACACCAAGGCCTTGTAGGAGGAATATAAGGGCCCATATAGAGAATGCCCACCTGCAAAAGGTATAGGGGTGTGGAGAGGGTTGGTGAGTACAGTGCAGGAGAAAAGGAGGAGCGGGTGGGGTGGGGTGGGGGTGGGGTGGGGGACGACCAGGACGAGGGCGGTGAGAAGGAGAATGACAGTTTTGGACGTCGATGTCCAAAATGGCACCTCTATCGTTCTGCAGTAAGGATAAACCTCACTCCTTGAATATATAAGAAGTGTAAACCTACCCTTCAGGCGTCAAAGGAGTGGGAAATTTGGAGGAGACTTCAATATTGGTGGCACCAAGATACCCTATTGCAGACGATACTTGGACTAGTATGTATCCAATGAATGCTGCTACCAATGAAAGCCGCTGTGATAGCTCTGGTGACTGGTTTTCTAAGCTCCAAATATCCATTTAAAGAGCAGCAGTGTATCGATTAGCTTGTTTCTCTTGATATCCTTGCTATTTAACCCCTCAATTAGTTTGAGTTTACTCATATACACACACACATTTCCAGCATCACTAAGGTTTAACCTTCCTACTCACCCGTTTCTACCATTTCAAGGTCACCCACCGACCCTGAAAAGCCCTTCTCCCCACCACTACCACCATCCTCCTCCTCCCCCTCCTCCTCCTCAGCAGTTGTCAATTCCACTGCTAGTCTTGCAAATGTCAAATACCCAGTATGTCCCTTCCCAGGTGCCCAGGGTCTAGCTAGAACAAACTTCTCAGGATGCACCCTCCCTTCTCTACCATTATTACCATCACCAATCTTCCTCTTTCTACTCTTCTCATCACCACTCTCTCCTCCAGCTTCCTCCCCCACCTCACTATCACCACCACCCAACCTAAGATCACTATCCACCCTCTCCCACTGCACTTCATACCCTCTCATCAGCACCTCCATAAATCTAAGATTTCTAAACCCATGTTCATTCATAACTTTAGCCGTTCTCTGAACTTGCTCGATACAAGGACTGAAGCCACACACTACACCATCTGGCTTTAAACAGCTAGCTGCTGATGGTATGGCCTTCCAAGGACTAGGGAGATCTAAAAACACTGCGTCTGCCGTACCGGCTAGGTCGGTAGGGAAGCCGTCATCTTCAATGTTTCGTTGTTGTAATGTGACGACGTCGGTTATTCCATGATTTTTAAATTCTTGTTCAGCAGCTTTGGCTCTTTGTTCGTGGAATTCAAACGTGTAGACGTGTCCAGTGGGGGATATGGCTCTAGCTAAGGAGTGAGTGAGAGAGCCTGAGCCGGTGCCAGTCTCTAGGATGACGCTGCCGGGGCGGAGTTCTAGTTGAGAAATGATCATGGAAATGTCGGCAATATAGAGGATTTGGGTACGATGGCGGAGGACGTTGGTCCATATCTCTGGAGTTGGAGGGATGATGTACATCCATCCTGGAGGTGCTTTTTTTTTGTTGTTGTTGTTTTTGCTTCTCTTGGCTTGGACTTTGGAGCCGTATGGTAGGCCAATCCAATCCTGTGAGTGTTCATACATGTGGGGGAAGGGTTAGAGTCATTTGTAGGAGTTGGCGTGAGAATTAGAGCGTACTTGTGCATTGGGAGATAATAATAGTATGCAAAAATGTCTGGTTTGCGGATGATGAAGGATAATACAAGGGAAAAAGCTACTTACACTCATTTCAAAAGTGCCAAAGCTGTTTGTAATGTTCTTCTTGGAATCAACGGTTACTGCCCGCAAAGAAGTGAAGCTTTCATATGTCACTACGATGTCGCCTTCTTGTATCAATCTCGGAACATCATTTTCGTGTGCAATTAGAGTTGAAAACATTTGGCATCCAGCGATGCAGTCTTCTATGATCTATGATTTAGCTAAGGGTAGTTATATATGAATCGCTTATGCTGATGTACGTTGATGAATATTGATATATTTGCTTTCTGATGTAGAAAATCGAGCTGAAATGACCACCCAATTTTTTGCCGACCGTGGTGCCGGCTCTCTAAAATATTGCTCTCTCCTTGTCAATCAAAATTTTCTTGAAATATTCAAGAATAACACATTTTATCTGATCTATCAGGAATCGGAAAATAATCGATCAGCTGGCTCGTTCCTCTCTTTTCATCACCAAGACAAGATTGATGACAGAGCCAACACTAACTTATCCAAAGAAGCACGCTCCACTTGGTTTATTGGCAGCCATCAAGCTCACCAATACTCCAGTTACCGTTCGAGCTGATGACACATTCACCAAAGACGACGCTCCAGTCCTGGCCTTCCCATCCTCCGGGTAAGTCAACGTCACTCTCTCACACACACACACGCTTCCTCTCCTTTTTTCTTTTCTCCCCTCTCTAAACCCTTTCCTCCCTACTATAAAACTTGCAGTGACGAGCTCGTTGGAGCTACCACCATCCTCAGGTACCTGGGAAGAGTAGCCTCACCTCTCCCTTCCAAATCCAGTTCCCAACCCCAACATCTCCAATTATATGGTACCTCACCCCTGGAAGCCTGCCAAGTCGACCAATGGCTGGACATCATCTCCTCCTCCCTCTCCCCTGGAGCTGCATTTGACTCTGGTGCCTTTTCCATTGACATCTACCTCTCTATGAGAACTACACTAGTAGGCTACACCCTTACAATGGCTGACATTGCATGCTGGGGGGCCTTGACTGCCACTATGCAGTGGGATGGGCTGAGAAATAGGGGAGCAGTGCCTCATCTTGCTAGATACTATGAGTTTTTAATGGGATCTATTCCTGAATTGTTGGATGTTGCTTTGGAGTATGGGCCTGTGCGTAAAGGAAAAGGTGCTCTTGTTAATGCTAGTAGTGAGAAGAAGGGTAAAAAGGAAAAGGACGATAATAGACCACGAGGGGCAGATGGACCAAATTATGACATTGGCTTGAAAGACGCTACAGAAGGGAAAGTAGTTACCCGTTTTCCACCTGAGCCATCTGGATATCTTCACATTGGTCATGCTAAAGCTGCCCTTCTCAATCAGTACTTTGCCACTATGTATAAAGGCAAGTTGCTGGTTAGATTTGACGATACCAACCCGTCCAAGGAAAATGACGAATATGTTCAAAGCATCATTAAAGACATGAGCACCCTGGGACTGAAGTTTGACAAAATCACCTACACCAGCGACTACTTCCCAGAAATGATGGACCTGGCAGAGAAGATGATCACAGCAGGGGATCTATACGCAGATGACACTCCGGTGGAGAAGATGCGCGAAGAACGTATGCACGGCGTAGAGAGTGCATGCCGTAGTGGACGTAGTGTTGAAGATAACATGCGCCTGTTTCATGAAATGATAAAAGGAAGTGAGGAAGGGTTGAAGAATTGTATGAGAATAAAACTTGACATGACTGCTGCCAATAAAGCATTGAGAGATCCAGTGGCTTGGAGGTGCAATCTGGTGCCTCATTGGAGAACGGGGGAGAAGTATAAGGTGTACCCCACTTATGATTTTGCGTGTCCATTTGTTGATTCATTTGAAGGGGTGACGCATGCGCTAAGAACTAGTGAGTATAAGGATCGTGAACCTCAGTTTTATTGGATACTGAAACTTCAGCAGAAAGTATGGAATGTTCAGGGAGGAGGGAAGGTACTGGAAGATGTGCATATTTGGGATTATTCTCGATTATCATTTGTGCATACGGTGCTGTCAAAGCGTAAGCTGACATGGTTTGTGCAGAACAAGATGGTGGATGGATGGACCGATCCCCGTATGCCAACTGTGCAAGGAATGCTGCGTAGAGGGCTGCAAGTAGAGGCTCTTAGAGAGTTTATTCTGAGTCAAGGTGCGTCCAAGAATGTCACGGTCCAAGAATGGGATAAAATATGGACTATTAATAAGAAGCTTATTGACCCAGTGTGTCCTCGACATACTGCTGTTGAGGTGGACAACAGGGTGCTAGTGGCAATGGAAGGTGGTCCTGCGTATCCGTCAGGTGAGCTGGTGGAAATGCCTCGTCATCAAAAGTACCCTCCTGCCGGTACGAAGATGGTCCTTCGTTCTAATAAACTGTGGTTGGACCAGGTTGATGCTGCTGACCTGGCTGAAGGAGAGGAAGCTACTCTCATGGGATGGGGCAATGCCATCTTCACCAAGAAGACTGTTGCTCCTGCTGGTGATGGAGGTAATGATATTGTAACTGCAATGGAGGGGAAGCTTCACCTGGAAGGTGATTTCAAAAAGACCCGCCTCAAAATCACCTGGTTGGCAGAAACTGATCTACTCATCCCCCTGGAGCTCCATTATTTTGGCTACCTGATCAACAAGAGGAAGATAGAAGAAGATGATAATTTTGAAGATCACGTGAATAGAGATTCACGCAAGGTTGTCAAGGCAGTTGGTGATGCCAACATGAAGGAGTTGAAGAAGGGAGATGTGATTCAGTTGGAGAGGAAAGGGTACTTTATTGTTGATGTGCCACTTGGTAGTGGTACTGATGGTAATGGGTCTATTATTTTGTTCAATATTCCTGATGGCAAGGCTAAGAATATGGGCAGCCTGAGTTGGTAATTTTTACCTGTTGAATATCCCTTTTTTTTGTTAACTAATTGACTAATTACAAAATGAGAAAGGTAGAAGAGAGAAACACAAAGTACTACTGCCTACTGACCATTCTTTCTTTCCTTCTTTCCTTCCTTCTTTCCTACCGATCTTTCCTAGAGACACTACCCTCACCCCCACCATTATTATTATTAGTAGTAGTAGTAGGGCCTGCCTTCCCGAGTAACTTATCCTTCTCCTCCACCATTGCTTTATACTCCTCAGGATCCACCTTCAACATGGGCAACACCACCAAACTAAACACCAAAAACCCAATCATCATGCCATATGGGGTTTTCAGAAAGCCCATAACATTGAAAGGCTGCTTCCTATCGAAAAACTCCACTTTATTGAGGGGGCGGATTTTTAAGGGATAAGGTACTTCTGGGGTGCCAGGAAGGTCTACCAGAGTGACAGTAATGAGGGAAGAAGAGGAGGAGGAGGAAGAGGAGGCCACGTCTATTCTGAAAGTTGGGAAGTTGAAGTCAAGTTGGGAGACTTCTAGGATGTATTGTGAGTCGAGGGGGATGTTAGGGAAGGTGAATTTACCAGTGTTGGTGTTGGGAAAGGTGGTGCGATGTAGGGCTGTGGATGTAGTGGTGAGGATGATTTCGGTGTCTGCTGGGATATGGAAGCCGTCTTTGGATGGCGGTATTGGGTAATGGGAAAAGGAGAGGGGCGGGGAGGTGGTTTGGTTAACGTGCCATTATAGGGGGGGGGATAGATTACGGTGGTTTTGGATATATAGATGTATATGAAGACGTACCAGGAAGCACAATGTTTCCTTCTAAAGATACTAGCGAGCTATTTTGATCACTTCCTGCAATCGGAGATGATGCAAGCAGCAAAGCGCACGTCAATGCTGCTATTAAAGTGTAATGACCCATATTAGATATGTATGATGTAGATGATTGTTATCAAAAGTTAGTTTAAGACAAAGCCTTCCCGCAAAATGCAGTTAGGGAGGACGGACGATGTCGACATCGCAACTTTTGCATAAATAAATCCAGTCAAAAAACTCATGGCTCTGCCCCTAGAGCCCTGCCGAGCCAAGAAAATAGCTCAATAATGTAGGTAATTGAGCTTCCTAGATTGCTGCAAAATGATTTACTCTTCCTTTTCAGGCACAATCGTAGCCTCACTGCCTTTGCAGTGCCTTCTGAGGACCTTTTCAGCTGTTGGACCGACATTGACAAAACAGGAGAGTGGGCAACAGAGCAAACCAAACACATTCGCATTGGGGATCCAACCACCTTCCATTCCAATACTACATGTACGGTGCATTGTGACTGAGAAACGTTACTATTGAGGGCAATTTGTCACTCCAAAAAATACATTGAATTGACGAGTTTTCACGTTCACAATGATCACAATGCCACATTAAATCATTAAAATGATATCTAAACGATCTATGTACACTCAATAGTCCATCTATGGTTCTCGCAAGGCTCGCAATCGTAAGTTATAATCTATCGACCCAACAAGATGCTTATTTTCTCGCTGAAACTGACTGCGATTCCCTCTCTTGACAGGCCTCCTTAATCTTTGCGGTCGCTCACTTCCTCACAGCCACACCAAACCTTCCTCTCCCATCCCACCAAGAACAACACCAAGGCACCTACCCATGGCCGGGTCTCTTCCCTCTCCGCCCTCAACACCAGCACATGTACTCCACAACCTTCAACCCCCATGACCACACCCATAATAACACCACCTCTATAAATCCCAACACCATTCCACATCCTTCATCAAAAACCATGCTCCAGCTCCGTCAACAAACCATCAACATGTTCCTATTCGCCTATGACAACTACGTCACACATGCTCTCCCCCTGGACAATCTCAAACCCATCAGTTGCTCCGGTAGCAATGCACAGGGAGGGGTAGCTTTCACCTTGCTGGATTCACTGGATTCTCTTATTCTCTTGGGACAGTATGACAGGTTTCAACAGGCACTTGCATGGCTGAACACAACAGATTCCTTGTTCGATGTTGACCAGCCAGGGCACGTATTCGAGTTGACCATTAGGGCTATGGGTGGGCTGCTCTCCTCCCACATTGCCATCATTAATAGTAATACTGATAGTGGCAGTAGTAATAAAACTAATAACACTAATGAAAACAATGACACCAGTCCACAATGGTCATCTGGCTATAATGGAGAGCTACTGCAGTTGGCCGAGGACTTGGCTAGAAGACTACTCCCAGCATTCAACACACTAACTGGCTTGCCAGCACCATTTGTCAACCTAAAACACGGAGCAATTCAAAACCAAGACAGATCAACATGCACTGCGTGTGCTGGCACTCTCTATCTTGAATGGGCCACGCTGTCCATGCTGACTGGCGATTCTGTATATAAAAACAGAGCCAAGGAAGCATTGGCGTATCTGCACAAACACAGGAGTCGGGAAAGGGGGTTGGTAGGTAATACGATCAACATAGACACTGGTAGATGGACGAGGGAAGATGGAGGTATAGGTGCTGGCATAGATAGTTATTACGAGTATTTATTGAAAGGCTACTTGTTGACTGGCGATGAAGATTTGTTGGAAATGTTCAGTGAGGAATATGCAGCAGTGACAACTCAATTACAACTTCCACATGTAGATCTAGACAGAGGGACCAAGTCAGAGTCAGACATAGACTCTCAGTATGGTGGGGGAGGTGTTCATTGGCTGGTGAATGCCAACATGCACAGCGGCAAATTAGAACATGGCTACATCTGGAGCGTATCAGCATTCTGGCCTGCACTTCAAATCCTAGCAGGACAGGTAGAAGACGCCAAAGTACTGCATCACAGCTGGATGCAAGCTTGGGAAAGGTGGGGTGAAGTAGGTCTACCTGAAATGTTTGAGATCCATCTAGGAGACACACACCCATCTATGGCCAGTTATCCTCTCCGTCCGGAATTGATTGAGTCTACCTATATGCTGTATGGTGTGACTGGAGATGAGGAGTTGTTGCAATGGGGAGCCAAGGTGTTGAAGATGTTTGAAGAGGTTAATAAAGTGAAGTGCGGGTATGCCCATGTTGAAGATGTTGGGAGGAGGAAGAAGAAAAGGAAAAGAGAGGAGATTGGTGGTAGTGTTGGTGATGAAGGTGAACATTCAGTGGTACAGTTGCAAGATGATATGGAGTCATTCTTTCTATCAGAAACATTAAAGTATTTATATCTATTATTCTCGATGGAAGATGGTGCTGCAGTGGTGGATGAATATGTTTTGACTACAGAGGCACACTTCTTGCCGCCATTTGTTGATGATAATAATAGCAGTAGTAGAAACGAGGAGGAGGAAGATAGTGCTGGAGAGATGATGGCAATGACGAAATGCCAGGAAGTATGTCTTCCAACTACAACTACTAGGAGTAGTATGAGCGTTAATCAACTTCTTCTTAGACAAAGACGATGCAAGGCATGCCTCAAAGTCAACAAGGCAATGGAAGCAGCAAAGAAAGAACAGTCTAAAGAAGGCTCTGCAACTGACAATTCCAAGTTGTTGGCATCAGTGAAAGCTCTGTTGGTCAGAGGAAGAGAAGAAGGGGGTGCACTGCAGCAACACGCATTGACTGCCAGTGGCAGAAGGTTGATCAAGCAGTTTTTGGTATCGTTATCTCCAACATCATCATCAATCAGTGGTGATGATCTTCCTCCATCTCCAGCTACCATTCCTCATCATGATACTACCACTTCAATAGAACAACAACAACAACAACAACAACAAGCCTCTTCAATATCACCACCACCACCCTCATCATCACAACAGGTATACGGTCCCAGTACAATTGAAGAAGTCCCTCCACTGAAACCATCTGAGAAATGGCTCGATGAATTGCCATCTAATTATGTCATTGTGCAAGTATCTCAGGTTCCACCATCATCATCTTCAAAAAAAAAAAAAAAAAATAATAATAATAGGGGTGGGGGGCGTTTTCGTTCCAAAGCCCAAATGGTATCAGTAGCCGTATATCCAGGGGGGAATCATGATAGGGAAAATAGTGAGTGAGGAGGCTGGGGGGGGTTGGGAAGGC
>Ga0114919_10001851_pt1 | contig 17026 bp, 14 predicted proteins | sample BlataG_FD_88682 | JGI IMG/M metagenome (GOLD analysis project Ga0114919, IMG submission 88682) | Deep subsurface microbial communities from Black Sea to uncover new lineages of life (NeLLi) - Black_00105 metaG | ecosystem: Environmental > Aquatic > Marine > Oceanic > Sediment | place: Atlantic... | reverse complement strand
TCGCCTGTATGCGAAAGCTGCTTAACATCATCAGAGCCATGCTCATCAAACGCACTGCCTTCAATCCTAACTATCAACCCTTGACATGAAAGACAGTATCTACCGGCTTCTTCTCCCCTCCGGGGGAGAGGACTGAGTTGAAAATCCCGCCCCTCGACGAACTCCCTTCAGGTCTGAGCCTTCCTTCGACACTGAGCCTCACTTCGTGCCGAGCGCACTCAGTGCGAGGCAGGACGAAGTGCAGGGTCGAAGACGGGGTGGTGAGCAAAGTCGAACCACCAGAGGCGGGAGTGAGGGGGCTGCCTTCATCTCTGTGGCTTTTCCTTCAGTCTCTCGGCCGCACAGGATGCTCGACCAACGAGCTAAAACCTTCTTACCAGCTGAATCCGGACGAACTCGCCTCCATTGTCGAAATCGAATTCCAGCGTCGCGTTTCTCTCTCTGAGAATCCGTGCATTCTGCCTCTTAACGGCGAGAGGAGCTCCTACGATATCATAGACCCACGAACCAAGGATGAGGACTATTCCGGTCACACCGCAGGCATACTCAAGGCTGCTATAACTGGGATGGTCTCCATTGAGTGTGTCCCCGTTGTCTTCAAGGGGCGGATCGGCGGTTATACCGAGAAGCAGCAAAAAGCCCACTGCTGTGGCACCAACTAATATCATCGCGGTGCCTTCTTTTCCCGCATACAAATGTCCCGCTCCGCGCAAGGCCATTCCTGGATACAGGGCTATACCCAAAGCCAGGTATGGATTTTTCAGTTTTACTGTTCGGGTTCTCGAGCTGCGAATCGAATCAGCGCTTGGGACGTTCGATGAATCCTCCACCTGTTGGGCAAGCAGAAAACCAACGCTCTGCGGCGACAGGCTCGTCGAGGCACTGCGTGAGACATAAGTTTGGACATCCTGCGTCGACGGATATGAGTGCACCCAGGGAGATACTATGAGTAGAATTCCGAAGGCAATCGACCTGGTCGCGAATCTGCTCATTAATCTTCAAGGACCCTTACGTTTTTCTCTCTTTCTTCTTCGCTGCAGGAAACAGGATGTTATTCAAAATCAACCGGTATCCCGGAGAGCTTTTGTGCAGGCTCAGGTCCGTCGGTGGGTCGCCCACCATGTGCTGGTAATCCTCGGGATCGTGGCCTCCGTAAAAGGTCCAGGTGCCCCGGCCTATGTTACCGTGGATGTATTTTACCTCATCCTTCCCTTCGGTTTCTCCCAGGATGGTGACGTATTTTTTCAACAGGCTTTTTCTATAAGCTGTGTTCTGACCCATAAACCCTTTGACCACCGAAACGTGATTCTGCACCAGCATGGTGGGCACCGGGTCCAGCTTGGCGGAGAAATCAAAAAGGGTAAAATAATCCGACTCCAGGCCCATCCGGGCTGCCACTTTTTCCGGACCGGTGTCAATGTTCGAATGCTCGTATTTGTTGGCATCGGTTGACACCTCAAAGTCGGTGAAGGCCAGGCATTTCGAGTAATCCAGTTTCTCCAGCCAATCGGGGTCCATGGGGTCCCCATCCAGCTCCTGGGGAACGATATCCACCCCCTCGGCTGCCAGCGCGATATCCAGCGTCTCCGTTGCGGAGCACATGGCGAAGAGGAATCCTCCCCGGGCTGCATAGTCCTTAATGGCGCGTGCAACCATCTTTTTTTCATCCGACACCTTCCTGAATCCCAGTTTCCTGGCCATGAGCTCGGAGGTGGCTACCTCCTGCTTATACCAGAGGGCGTTTCTGAAGGAACGATAGAATTTTCCATACTGTCCGGTAAAATCCTCATGGTGCAGATGAAGCCAGTCATACTTCTCCAGCTCCCCTCTTAAGACCTCTTCATCCCACAGGGTACTGTAGGGTATCTCTGCGTAGGCCAAAGCCAGAGTAACGGCATCATCCCAGGGCTCCTTGGTAGGCGGGGAGTAGATGGCGATAGCCGGCGCCTTCTCTAAGAGCACCATCTCCATGTTGTTCTGCTCTATCTCCCTGTAAATTGATCCCGCCTGGGAGAGATCTATCAGGCTGTAAGCCACGCCCCTGAGCCTGCAAACGTCGACCAGCGCCTCGCTGGCATCGGCCATGAACGATCCGCCGCGGTAGTTTAACAGCCACTCCACATTGTAGCCCTGTTCTAAGACCCAGTAAGCCACCCCATACGCCTTCAGATGGTCGGACTGACCCAGGTCCATTTGGATCAGAATCTTGTCGGCACGGGAGACCGAAAAACAAAGGAGAAGAAAAAGACCAAATAGAGCGGTCGCTAGAAAGAATCTGCGCATTACGTTTGCCTCAATGTTGCCTTCGACCTTAATTCATGGGGTTCTCAAGATCCCAGCGGGAGCTAATTTGCCTCACGTTTACTGCTCCGAATTCAGAATACGCAGGGATACCTTCCGTCAGGCAACAAAAAATCAGCCCTCCCTTGTTCTATGTTATCCGTTTAATCCGTTGGCATGAACCATACGGTTCATGCCGTTGACCGCTTGACCCAATCATGCTTTCGCCGGTACCGGTTGAGATTTCAGAGACGAGGGGTGTAACCCCTTGCTCTTGAAATAGTAAGTCTCTATTAACGAGAGGATGTTGAACATGGTCCAGTACAGGGTCAGCCCGGCTGGGAACTTGAAAAAGAAGAAAAAGAAGAGAATGGGCATGAAGTAGACCAGCATGGCCTGCTTGGGGTCCTTGATGGTGATCTTCTGCTGCCAGAACATGGTTCCCGCCATCACGATGGGGAGAACGTAGAACGGATCCATCTGAGAAAGGTCCTTGAGCCAGAAGATAAACTTCGCCCCGCGCAGCTCTATGGTGCTCCGGAAGACCACGAAGAGTCCGTAGAAAACCGGCATCTGGAACAGAAGCGGAAGACACCCGCCTAAAGGATTCACCCCCGACTGCTTGTAAAGCTTCATGGTCTCCTTATTCAAACGAGCGGGATCCTTTTTGAATTTCTCTTTCAACTGCGCCATCTTGGGCTGAAGCTCCTGCATTCTCAAGGTGGCCTTGGTGCTCTTGCGGGTTAAAGGATGGAAGGCGGCCTTCATCAGTATGGTGAAGACAATTATCACCAGACCGTAGTTGGGGATTATCTTATTCAGTTTGACGAATAGCCACATGATCGCGATGGAGAAGGGACGAATTATCTTCCAGCCTAAGTTGACGATTCGGTCTAAGCCCACCCTGTATCCTTTCAGGGTCTGGTAGTGGATGGGCCCGACGTAGATCATGAACCTGTCCTTAAGGCCGGCCGTCCTCTCCAGAGGCATCTCCAGGGACACACCTATGTTCTTGTGCTCAACCTCCTCACCCTCCCGGATGGCAAAGCTCCTCCTGCCGGAGGCGGAGAATCCCACGCCCTTTCGGGAGAGCGGCACCAAGGCGGCCACGAAATACTTGGTGCGGACGGCCACCCATCCGGTCTCCCCGGAGCCAACCTCCTGCAACACTCCAACTTGGGCTTCCTTGGGCTGATGAAACTTCTTAACCTCGGAGAGCTCTGTGCCCATCATGGAGTAGGCCGAGAAGTATCCCAGGTCGTCCTTTCTGTTCTTTTCCGTGGAATTCAGACCGGAAGCCCATCCCAAAAGGTACTTTCTCCCGAAATCCAGTTGGCCTGATCCTCTGATCTCGAATTCCAGTTCAAAATCGTATCTTCGGTCGAAGAAGTTATATCTTTTTGTGATCTCGACACCTGACTGAGTGGTCAAGGTGAAGACGATTGATCCACTCGGCGCGCCCCGGCCTAAAGTTAGCTTCTCCCGATCAACCCGGAAGTTGAACGTCTCCAGGCTGATGTTGCTGTCGGGGAAACTTAAGTTCAGCGACGAGCGGGTCGGATCAGGAGGCAAAAGCTGGATTTCCCCACCCTCCCAGTGCTCATATTTTTTCAAAGAGAAGCTCGTGAGAACCCCTCCCCGTGAAGAAAACACAGCCGTGTAGAGTTCCGTCTCAACCCGCACAGCCTTCTCCTTCTCCAGTGTATCCTCAAGAGCCAGGCTCGCCGTCCTGAATCCTGATTCCACCGCAGGGATCTCTCTTGTCTCCCCGACTGGCGTCGGAGCTTGCCTGACGGTATCAAACTCTGTCCGCGGCTCGACCGGAGTCTGCTGGACCTTCTTCCCTCCGGTCATCCACTCCGTGTACAGCGGGTAGAGGATTATGATCAATCCTATCAAAATGAAGCCTATGATCGTTCTCTTGTCCACAAGAGTCTCCTGCGGTATGAACCGCACGGTTCATACCTATGCCGGCGGATCAAACCCGCCGGGGTTGAACGGATGGCAGCGAGACAGTCTTCTCACCGAGAGCCACCCTCCTTTTAGGGGACCGAATTTTCTGAGAGCCTCTATGGCATACTCGGAGCAGGAGGGATGGAACCTGCAGGATGGAGGAAAGAAAAATCGCAGCGTGACCTGGTATAACCTGATTACGAAAATGACCAGGCGACTAATCCCGCCTCCTATCCCCAGAACCACCCTCCTCAGATCAATCTCCGCCTTGTCTACCATCATATCTCCCCACTCCAGCGAAACCCAGCCTTGATCAGTCACCCTTTCCTAACCGGATCAGGCCCGCCAGCTCCTCTCTTAGCTGTTCGGGATTCACCGCCTCTGCTTGGGCCCTGCACACCACCACCACACTCTCATCCTCGGCAAATTGGTCCTTGTTCTTCCTCAAAAACTCTCTTATCACCCGCTTGAGATTATTCCTGACCACCGCGCTTTTTGTGCCTCGGCCGATTCTTATTCCAAACCTCTGTCCCTCCGTTCCCTGCAAACGATAGAGCACCAGATTCCGACCTCTGCTTTTGGCTCCCTTAGCCATTATTCGCCGGAATTCGATCGGCTTTTTTACTCTAACGCTCTTGGAGAAGCCTTCCTCTACCACCCTGCAGCAAGTCCCCATTTCAAAAATCATTTGTTGACCTGCACAGTCAACCGGGCTCTCCCCTTGGCCCGGCGCCTTTTGAGAATTTTCCTTCCCGCTTTGGTCGACATTCTCTTTCGGAAACCGTGGTCTCTGGCTCTTTTCACGTTTGATGGTTGAAATGTCCTTTTCATTCTTTCTCCCTTCTCACCTTTCCGGTTTCATTTAAGTTTGGAATATAAATGACTTTTTAACCTACGTCAAGCGAAAAGTCCCGGCTGTGTGCCAACGCTTCAGTGGTCGAACGTCTCGCCGACCTGAGCCACAAAAACTCAAAGCGCCCCTTCCCCCACGGCTGACCCAAAGGACGGGCTCCCTAATCGGACTACTTTAACTATACGGGAAAAATCTCACATTGTAATCTCATATAGAAAAACGCAATAGAGAAAATCAATCAACCAGGAGAGCCGACGTTGCGTCGGTGCGATGAATACCAGATCGGTTTTGCTTATGAGTTTCTTATCGCGCTCCCTAAAAGGGTCACGTTGTGCAAGTTATAAATTTCTTCCGGTTATTTCAGAAAAGTACTTGACAAGACAAAACCAGGGGTTTATCATGCTTAGTGAGAACCCATAAGTGATTATCTGTTAATAAGATGTGGAAAATCTGTGTAACTTTTGCAAGTCCATAGAAATGAGTAGGTAAGGGGAGTTGAAGGTTTGAGTTAGATTGTGAATAACTTCCCATTTTAGGGCATTGAAGGTCTTATAACCCTCTCTATATTAAAAGATTATAAGTTTTCAACAAATGTGAGTTGCTTGTTGTTGACAACCAACGGTTCAACCGGAGGAAAACTCTAAGCAGGAAGGACGAGGCGTGCAACATGGAAGTTGATAACGGAAAGCTCTGGGGAGAGTGCCTCTCCCATCTGAGCAAAAGACTGAAGAAGCAAAGCTTCTGCACCTGGTTGAAAGCAACCAGGGGCCTTCCTTCACCGGAAGGATCGATCAGGGTGGCGGTCCCCAACAGATTTGTAGCGGATTGGTTACAGGAACACTTCCTGGGTGTGATTCAGGAGTCCATACGCGAGGTGACGCAAGAGGATCTTGCTTTGGCCTTTCATGTTTCCAAGGATTCGGCGGACTATCATCCCCAGATGAGCATGAGTTTCGATCAGCCCGCTAAGGGAAACATCTCTGCCCGGGCTGCACCGGGGGAGATGGGACTCAACCGGAAGTACACCTTCGACGCGTTCGTGGTGGGAGACAGCAATCAGTTTGCTCATGCAGCTGCTCTGGCGGTGGCGGAAGCTCCCGGCAGGACCAAGTTCAACCCCCTTTACATGTATGGCGGTGTGGGTTTGGGCAAAACCCACCTGGCCCAGGCTATCGGTCACTACGCCCGGGACGCATATGAGGGGACGAAGGTGCTTTACGTCACCAGCGAGAAATTCACCAGCGATTTCATCAACTCCCTCACCTCCAATACCACCCGGGACTTCGTCAATCTCTACCGAAACGTAGACATCCTGCTTTTGGACGACATTCAGTTCTTCGCGGGCAAGGAGAGCACCCAGGTTCAATTCTTCCACACCTTCAATGTGCTCTACCAGAACGGGAAGCAGATCGTGTTAACCTCCGATCGTCCGCCTCGGGAGATAAGAGGCGTGGAGGAGAGACTGTCGTCCCGTTTTCAGCAAGGATTGGTGACGGACATTCAGCCCCCTGATCTAGAGACGCGGATAGCCATCTTAAACAAGAAGGCCGAATCCGACGGCATAACCATGCCCATAGAGGTGGCTACTTTCATAGCCGACAATGTCACCTCCAACATTCGGGAACTGGAGGGGTCGTTGATCCGGCTTCTAGCCTATGCCTCACTTAACTCAAAGGAGATAACGGTTGATTTGGCGAAGGCGGTGTTAAAGGACACCATAAGGAGCGGCACCAGAGAGGTTACCATGCATCAGATTCAAAAGAAAGTCGCTGGCAGCTGCAACCTGCCGAGTGAAGCTTTGTGTTCCAAAAGGAAAACACAGGAGATTGTCTTGGCTCGTCAGGTGGCTATGTACCTGGCTCGGAGTCTAACTAACAATTCTCTCAAGGTAATCGGATTACATTTCGGAGGGAGGGACCACTCCACCGTGATCCACGCCTGCACCCAGGTGGCGGAAAATTTAAAAAAGGATCCTCACCTTAAATTTAGGGTGGATGAGATCATAAATGCTCTTTATGTTTAAAGCCTGTTGGAATCAGTTGCAGAAAGGAACTATTTTCTATTGGTGGTTTACGGATAACATCTTTTCAACAACCCATCCAACAAGTGCTGGTTCTGGTTTTGGGTATAAATATAAGGATCATATTAGGTTAGAATGGTAGATTTAAGACAGTCAACATTTCAACCTTATTATTATAATTAAGGATATAGTTATCTTATTATAAGTCTTATTAAATAGTGTTAAGAACTTATACAATCGGAAAATCAGCTGAGAACTAAAAATAATTTACACTGGAGGAGGAGCCATGAAATTCACACTACCCAAAAATCAGATCTTTTCATGTGTTCAAAACGTTATGAATGCCGTTCCCACACGTACTACCCTGCCGGTGTTATCCAACATGCTTCTAGAGGGTTCCAACTCCAAACTAAAGTTAGCTGCGACTGACTTAGACGTTTCAGTTATAACCACGATCCCGATTGCATCCACCAAAAAGGGAGCTATTACCATACCGGCTCGCGCTTTTTATGATATCTTGAGGGAGCTGCCGGAGTGTGACGTCGAGATTCATATGTCGGAGAACCGCCTGGAGTTGAAGGCTGAGAGAGGAAGTTATAAGCTATCTGGAATTCCGGCCGAGGAGTATCCCAAGCTACCAACCGTTAACCTGGCAAAAGAGATAAAGATTCCAGGGACCGATCTGGTGGGAATGATCAAGAAAACCATTTTCGCCGTATCGACGGATGAGACCAGGCCCGCACTAAATGGGGTGCTGTGGCAGACCTCGGGAAGTAACATGCTCATGGTGGCCACGGATGGACATAGGTTGGCCAAGATGTCTCTAAAGAATACCAAGCTGAAAGGTCTACACGAAGACGTCATCATCCCTCCGAAGGCTCTTAACCTTTTGATGAAGCTCTTGGTAGATGAGGAGAAAGAGATTGGATTAGTCTTCGAGGAGAACAGCATAATCTTCAACTTGGGCGACACGGTATTGGCTTCACGGTTGATTGAGGGGCCCTATCCCAATTTCGACCAGGTGATCCCCAAAGATCACGACAAGAAGATGGTGGTCAACAAAGAATTCTTGAACGGCGCAGTCCGCAGGACGTCGATTCTGGCCAACACCCTCACCCATCAGGTAAAGTTCGCCTTGAAGAAAGACAACCTGGAGCTCTCCTCGGCCAACTTCGATCTCGGGGGCGAAGCCAAGGAGTCGCTGCCCTGCGACTACGCAGGAGAGCCGATGGACGTGGGGTACAACGCCAGCTACATTCTGGACGTGCTGAAGCAGATGGAGGGGGATGAGGTGGTGTACGAGTTGGGCTCTCCGATCTCAGCCGCCAAGATCTATTCCACCGAGAAGAAGGATGCCGAAGATTACGTGTGCCTCTTGATGCCACTGCGCCTGGCGGAGTGAAAAGGGAATAGCTAAGCGTACGAGCGATATACCAAGAATGGGAAGAGCCGCCGAGGGGGGAGGATCTTCCCGTTTTTTATCGCCGGACCTTCGTTCGAACCGGAGGGTCGTAGCTGTTGGGAAAATGGGGGGGGGATTTCCACAAGAAAGAGGCACAAAAGATTTGCCCCCGCAGCTAATTTGTATTATATTAAAGGGTTATGTTTAGGAGAGCGCGCCAGCCGGAAAGAATCGGCCAAGTCCTGGCCCGGACCCTGAAGGGACTGAAAATCGATCGGAGGATCAAGGAGGAAACCGCCCTTCTAAACTGGAGCAAGGTGGTGGGTGAGCGGATCGCTTCTCAGGCTACTCCCCTGAGAGTGAGGGACTCGATTCTCTTCGTAAGAGTTGAAAACGCTTCCTGGCGCAATGAACTTGTGTTTCTCAAAGGGAAAATGATCAAGGAACTCAACCAATCGGTGAGGGCTGGCGTGATAAAGGATATAGTCTTCGTCAACTGAGAAGTCACCTGCGATTCCAGTAGTATTCAACGAGATCCAGGGAGGGTCCCATGTTCAAAACCAACGCGGCTTTATTGGTCTGCGTGTTGGTTTTCCTTGGCAGTCGCTTGCCTGAGACCGAAGCGTATGCGCAGACCGGCCAAGCGATGAATGGTGCACAGAAGAGGTTTGAGATCAGTGTCGGTGGTGGGTGGGGACTATACAGGATGACGAACATTAACAAACATTACATCGACGCTTTCGCCAAGGGACTTGGATTCTTCGATGACCATATTGACAATGGCCCTACCCTCTTTGGAGAAGTCGGCTACTTCCTATCGCCGAACATCTCAGTTGATGTTGGAGTCATCCGTTTGCACGGCGAGGTTGAGAGGCAAGACTTATCATACCGGTGCGATGAGTATGGGAACGTGATTGGAGCTTCTCGCTGGGAAAGATCGTTGACAACCAGTATGATGGCGCCGCAGTTGAAGGTCAGATACCATTTGCCTATGGAGAAAGTTTATCTGTTTGTGGGGGGAGGCATGGCTTGGTGTTTCGGGAAAGCGACTTTGAGATCAACTCTCGCGCGCGAATGGGGCGAAGTAGACCGGTTGCCCTACTCAGACAAGTGGCGGTACACTGCTCGGGGATTAGGTATTCTGGCATCCGCAGGCGCGTCATACAGTGTCACTGAGGCGTTTTTTCTCGGTGCCGAGATCGGATACAGATATCTGACCACTGGCGACCTGAAGGAGAAAGGCGGCGACGTATGGAAGGTGGGTTCAGCGGAGACGGCCCATAGAATGGATCTGGACTTCAGCGGCCCCTTCATACTGGGGAGGTTGTCTTTGAGATTGTAAACCGTAGGGGTGAGCTCCCGTTTCAAGCCAATCCGATCCGTGAGAGTGGAGAGTGCTTCCTGGCGCAATGAACTCGTTTTTCTCGAGGGGAAAATCATCAAGGAACTCAACCAATCGGTGAAGGCTAACGTAATAAAGGATATAGTGTTCACCAGCTGAGGGACCTGCCAACCAAGCCGGTTTTCGTTGGGACTAAATCAGGACGGTAGATTCTGTTTTACGGGAGCGAAAAAGCTCCATATGTAGCATCTTAAGAGGGGAGAAGACACCCCATATGGATACTCCAAAACAAAAAGGAGAAGGACTCGAGCCAATGGGACATCACTACGATGCGACAACCATTCAGGTTTTAAAAGGCTTAGACGCGGTGCGTCGAAGGCCGGCCATGTACATAGGCGATACCAGCAGCAAGGGGCTGCATCATCTGGTCTACGAGGTGGTGGACAACAGCATCGATGAAGCTATGGTCGGGTTCTGCGATGCCATCAGGGTGGAACTTCGCAAGGACGGCAGCGTGACGGTTGAAGACAACGGAAGAGGAATACCGGTCGACATGCATCCCACCCAGAAGAAGCCGGCACTCGAGGTGGTCATGACCATGCTTCATGCCGGGGGAAAGTTTGACCATCAGACCTACAAGGTTTCCGGTGGACTGCATGGAGTGGGTGTGTCCGTGGTGAACGCGCTCTCCGAATGGTGTGAGGTGGAGGTGACCCGGGACGGTAAGCGATATTTTCAGAGATATGAGCGGGGAAGCACCGTAGCGCCACTCAAAGAGGTGGGAAAGGGTAAACATCCCGGCACGAAGACGACTTTCAAGCCGGATTCGGAGGTCTTCAGTAAGATAGAGTTCAACTTCGACGTTATCTCCGCGCGAATGAGGGAGCTGGCCTTCCTTAATGCCGGGCTGAAGATCGAGATCAAAGAGGAGGGCACAGGCAAGTCCAACCTTTTCAAGTACAAGGGCGGAATCTCCGCTTTCGTCAACTACTTAAATGAAAACAGACAGGCGGTGCATCCGCGCCCTATCTATCTGCACAACACCAGGAATGGAGTCGACGTGGAGATGGCCCTGCAGTACAACGATTCTTACACCGAGAACATCTTCTCCTACGTGAACAACATCAATACCATCGAGGGGGGAACTCATCTTTCCGGATTTAAGACCGCTCTGACCCGGACCATCAACTATTATGCGCAGAAAAACAAGCTGCTCAAGAATGGTCAATCACCGCTGGAGGGCGAAGACGTCCGAGAAGGGCTGGCTGCGGTCATCTCGGTCAAGATTCCCGATCCCCAGTTCGAGGGACAGACCAAGACCAAGTTGGGCAACAGCGAGGTTAAGGGAATCGTGGAGTCGATCCTGGGCGAGAGCCTGTCGGAGTATTTTGAGGAGAACCCCCCCGTTGCCAGGAAGATCCTGGAGAGGGCATCCTCCGCGGCAAGAGCCCGTGAGGCAGCCAGAAAGGCGCGCGAGCTGACCCGCAGAAAGAGCGCGCTGGAGAGCTCCACCCTTCCCGGCAAGCTGGCGGACTGCTCACTGAAAGATCCCGCTCTTTGTGAGATATACATCGTTGAGGGTGATTCTGCCGGCGGCTCGGCCAAGCAGGGACGAGATAGGAAATTCCAGGCAATTCTCCCCCTGAAGGGGAAGATCCTTAACGTGGAAAAGGCGCGGTTGGACCGGGTTCTTTCCAACGAGGAGATTCGCGCCATGATCACCGCCTTAGGAACCGGGATCAAGGATGAGTTCGACATAGAGAAGGCTCGCTACGGCAAGGTGATCATCATGACCGACGCGGACGTGGATGGCTCTCATATCCGCACCCTGATCCTCACCTTCCTCTACCGGCACATGAAGGAGCTTATCGAGAGAGGATATGTGTACATCGCCCAGCCTCCGTTATATCGGGTGAAAAAGGGCAAGACCGAGCTTTATGCCTATTCAGACGAGGAGAGAGATCGCCACCTGGAGAGACTGGGCAAGACCGGGGTGTCGATTCAGAGGTACAAGGGTTTGGGGGAGATGAATCCGGAGCAGTTGTGGAAGACCACCATGGACCCGGATACCCGCACCCTGCTGCGGGTTGAGTTAGAAGATGGCTTAGAGGCAGACCGTATCTTCAGCATTCTGATGGGCGACCAGGTAGAACCCCGCCGCAAGTTCATTGAGGAGAATGCCAAGTACGTTAAGAATCTGGATGTCTAGCTGATTCTCCAGGGGCTCGATTCATCCAAACAACTTGAGCTAGTGGTTCGACAGGCTCACCACCCCCAGAGAAACCGAGGGGCCGAAGGATCAAACCCGCACCTATTCCTTCAAGGTCGCCAGAGGTAAAGGCCCATGGCGATCAAAAGGAAGATGAAGCTGATGAAGAATATGGTTTGGGAGGTCTTGAGTTTTCCGTGTTTGTAAGCAACAATCTTCGTGAAGGTCTCCTTTGACTCTCTGCCCGAGGCGATATTGGTGTGATAGACCTTTGGGGAGAAGACTAAAACTGCAAATAGTATGCTGAGAAGCCATAAAACCAGCGGGGCAAGGTAGAATATTCCCGCGACGGTTCCGACGCATCCTCTAATATCTGAATAGGTGATGGCGTGAAAATAGATTCCCTCCAGGATGCCGCAGATGGCGATGATCTGCTTTGCCGCGCTCTCTATGGATTCGATGGACGTGCCGAGCATTGATTTGGCGTTGTCCCGCCAGAATTTCATGGGCGATTCAGCCGGACCGCCGGTTGGCTCTTCCTTTTTTTCGTTCATAAGATTTCCTTTGTCATTCGGTCAACGGACTCGTCCTGCACTTCGTCCTGAGACTCAGTGTCGAAGGAAGGGCTCTGCCCGAAGGATTGAATGGATTAAGCGGATGAAACCCGTCACCAATTCGTAGGGACGGCCTTCATGGCTGTCCGATGGTTCTCCCCCTCACTCCCGCCTGTCGCGGGATCTTCGACCTAGCCATCTGCCCCGACAAGGGTATGTTACAATCTACATTTTTTGTGGGGGCAAATTCTTGGTTCTCCCCCTCACTCTAACTCTCTCCCCTAGGGGAGAGAGGACTTGCTATTTCCTCTCCCCGCCGGGGAGAGGATTAAGGTGAGGGGGCAGCTCTTCTCCTTTCGATGCTCTCTTGGATTACTTCGCAAACGCCCTCGACATTGTTCAGAATGTCTCTATCGCTAAATCTTAGAATCTGCACTCCCAGGCCGGACAACTCTTCTGCTCTCAGATCATCTTTTCGTCTCCCTTCATCTTCATAATGTTGTCCGCCGTCAGCTTCTATCCCGAGTTTATACTCTGGTGAGTAGAAGTCCAGTATGTACCTGCCAATAGGAAACTGCCTTCTGAACTTCACACCCGTCAATCGCCGGTTTCTCAATATTGACCAAAGTTTCCTTTCAGCATCTGTCTGGTTTCTTCTAAGATCCCTGGACCTTTCAACATTGATTCGCTTCATTTCACTTCCGCCGGATTAATCTATTCCCCCTCACTCTAACTCTCTCCCCCAAGGGGACAGAGGATCTAATGTCCTCCTATTGGTGTGAACCCTGGCCCTACGCGCCCCAGCAGAATTTGTCACGCCTCCCAGGAGAATTCAAATTCTCTCTTGCACTTGGGGCAGACCAGGTCTACCCGTTTTTGCCTGGTGCGGGGGGATGTAGCTACCCTAGACTTCTTGACCACGGGGGCGTCTCCATCATCATAGATTCCTTCCACATTTTCATTCCACTCAAACCCACAATGAGGGCACTTGACCTTTTTCACGTTTTCTCCCTTTTTGCTTTTCAGTCTGCCCACTGCAAACTGCGAACTGGTTACTGCTTTGTGTCTTCCCCGGTGAGCTCCTTCAACAGCTTTTCGAACTCCTTTTCGCCCATCTTCTCTCGTAACCGGGCAAGAGATGCCAAAACGGTTTCGGCGTCGGGCGATCCAAGTTCCTGGAGAATTGCCAGTGCGGGCAAGTAGTGCTGCATAGCCCTGGGGTAATCACCCTCTTCCTCATCTATCCTTCCCAACTGATGAAGGACGGCGGCAACGTGACCTTTCTCGCCTAGTTCTTCAAAAGTCTTCAAGCTCTCTTCGTACTTCTTGACCGCCTCCTTGCGGTTGCCTTGACCCTGGTGAATTCTCCCCAGGTGATGAAGAGCTGCGGCAATGCCGCTTTGATCCCCCAATTCTTCGCTTATCTTCAAGCTCTCTTCATACTTCTTGACCGCCTCTTTGTAGTTGCCCTGATCATGATGAATCATCCCCAACTGATGAAGAGTTCCGGCGATGCCGCTTCTATACCCCAGTTCTTCAGAAATCCTCAAGCTCTGTTCATACTTTTTGACCGCCTCTTTGTAGTTGCCTTGACGCTGATGAATCATCCCCAACTGATGATGAGTTTTGGCGATGCCGCCTTTACTCCCCAATTCTTGTTTTATCTTCAAGCTCTGTTCATACTTCTTGACCGCCTCTTTGTAGTTGCCTTGAACACAATGGATATTCCCTAACTGATGTAGAGCAACCGCAACATTGGCTCGCTTACCTTCTTTTTCGAAAATATCCTTAACTTCGTTATGCTTTTCAATAGCAGTTTTGTAGTCACCCATTTCCTGACACACGGTGGCTAGATTGCCGAGAGCCACGGCCTTATCGCTCCCTTCAAGTGTGCTGGCGGATTCCTGTAATAATCTCATCAGCAATTCGATTTGTCCCCAGCGCATGAGGGGCTCGGTAAGCTCGTTGACGATGTCGTCGGCCCTCACGTATTCGTGGGCCCTGTAATAGTACTCTCTCGCCTGCAGCCAGTCCCAGAGGTTTCCTGCTTTGTTCCCTTGCATCTCATAGAACCCGGCCGCCCTCACCAGCAGAGTCTTTGTCTGTTGTGTCTTGTCTAGTCTTAGCTTATCCGTGGCGAAGTCTCGCACCAGTTGATGCATCGCGTAGAGGCCCACCTTTTTCTTGCCCGAGTACTCCTCCTTTTTCACCAGAAGTCCCCAACCGCTCAGAGCCCCCAGCTCTTCGCCGATCACCGGCTTCGGGTTGTCGTCGCCGCCCATCATCCACTGCAAAGCTGCGGGAGGCACAGCTTCGTCAAATACCGACGTCCTTTTCAGCAGCGTCTGCGCTTTGGGTGAGAGCCGGTTGTAGGTCATGTCGAGTAAGGTGAACTCTATCATGTCCTTTTTGACCGGAGCCAGATTGGAGAGAACCGAATCCACCGAGGTTGTCTGTGCGTGGCTGTCAAAGACTCCGAGGGCAAAGGGGTACCCGCCGATCTTTTGATGAATCTCTAATTTCTTTGCTACCGGCAGCTTCTCCAGCGCCTCAAAGTTGTTCATCAGAAACGACATGAAGGGGAAGGAAAGCTCGGGCAGGTTGATCTTGCCTATGTGGCCCGGGAGCCGGCCGTCCAGCGGGTCGAAATCATAACGCGAGGTGAAGATAAACTTCGTGCTCTGGCCTACCCCATTCAGCAGGAGTTGGATGAACTTGTTGAGATTCGGATCGGCGATCTTCTTCTTAGCATCTTTTGTCAGAGTGTCCTCAAGATTGTCAAAGATGATCAACAGCCTTGTGCCATTCAGAATCTGGACCAGGACCTCGGTCTTGGTGTTGATGGGTATTGGCTCGTTGAGACACTTATTGAGGTCGTGGATGCCAGCAATCATCAAAAACCCATTCAGATCGTTCAATATCTGCTCCGGGGTGATGTCTTCCTTGACCCTTATTGCTTTCAGTCCCTCGAAGTGATCCTCCATTTGGAGAGCAGCTTTTGTGGCCAGGACCGATTTCCCGATTCCGCCGAAGCCGTGAATCATGTAAGCCCGTTTTGTCCCGCTCACAAATCCTTCCCGTATGGCCCGAAGCTCTCTTGTCCTACCCACGAACCCCTGCCTCATCACCTCCACTTCCCCTGCGTGAAAGGGCTTCTCTTTTACCTCAGTCGCCTTCTCTTCCACTTTGATGTCGGCCACGTTTATGGCATCAGAATCGTTTAAGAACAGGACCGGCGTACCGAAATCAACCCTATTACGGTCTTCCCCTGCGTACAAGGCCATTCTGGCATCGAACAATGCAGCGTCCAGGGCCTTGCCGCCAGCTAAGGAACGGTAGAATCTATCGGCAAAATCGGTGGCGGATTTGTCCAACACGGAATGCTGCATGGACAGAACCGCTGGCACACCTTTCGCCAACAGAGTCCGGGATAAGTCCGGATAGCCGGTATTATTCGAAGCCTTGGCGGACTGGCATGCGCTCAGGACCACCAGCCTGAGGCTCTTGTGGTTCTGAAGAATGGCTGCAATGTCTTCGTTCTCCACATTCCTCATCAGGTGGTTGGAATCCTCAAGCAACAGGAACCCTTTGTCTGTGTTCTCGTCAAAGACTCCATGTCCGGTGAAATGAAGTATATGGTATTCCTCGTCAGAGAGATAATCCTGAATCGTATCCAGCGAGGCATCGTCCACAAAATCTATATCCAGCTTTCTTTCCCTGTGAAGCTTGTCCAATGCGCCAAGTATAACCTCCTGCTCTCTCTCGGTGTTCAGAACCATATGGTCAGGAAGGTTCAGGGGATTGGAGATGACGACGAGCATGCTGAGAGCTTGGTCAAGCCTGTCCTTGTTTTTTCTCTTCACGTCGAGCGGTAATCTTGAAATCAGAGTCTCGGATTTGGTGACCAGGAAATCGTCGCCGTCGTGCAGAAACTCCCAGGGAACGTTGTGGAGCTCTCTTGCCGACTCATCAACTCGGATTCTTATCCTCAAGGGCTGGTCCTTCTTGAGGGACTTGTCGTAGTGAGCTTTTATCCCATCCGCGAACACCAGATTGAACATGTGCTTTCCGAAGTTGACGTGGAGGTCATCCTTGACCTGTTCTGAGCTCAAGGCCAACTTCTCGAGTCGCTGAAGGTCCTCTCTCATCTTGAGCTTATCCATCTCGAGAACGAAGGCCTTCTCGCCCCTGGTCTTGCCCTTTGAATCCACAGCTTGAGCCAGGTAGTTGTCTTTCGACTTCTTCTTAAGATGGATTTCTAACTCTTGATAGGTTTTGTCCATAGAATTACCCTGAGCCATAATATACTCTTCTTGGGTTCATTCGCAAGGGGAAACTGGAGGGATCTTATACACGAATCGAAGATCACTGGGTCGCATGATGGCTTTCACCCTCCCTTTTATTCCCTCCCAC
>Ga0114919_10001843_pt1 | contig 17055 bp, 17 predicted proteins | sample BlataG_FD_88682 | JGI IMG/M metagenome (GOLD analysis project Ga0114919, IMG submission 88682) | Deep subsurface microbial communities from Black Sea to uncover new lineages of life (NeLLi) - Black_00105 metaG | ecosystem: Environmental > Aquatic > Marine > Oceanic > Sediment | place: Atlantic... | reverse complement strand
ACAAGAAATTGAGGTTTTAGATAAACATTACGATTTAGGCGGACATGGATTGGGTAAATTAAAGGTAGAGCTCTTGCTGGAACAAAAATTTAGCGAATTTCTACCTAAAATTGTCGATTTATATTTTAAAGGTTTAGATAAGAAATTCCAAGGGTTAATGAGTGATACGAGCGATCCTGAGGAATTTATAAAAGTTATTAATTCTAATTATAGCAAAGTTGATGATTTTGCCTTAAAAATAGACGAAATCGATGCTTGGATATTGAACTTCGACAAAATTTTAAAACCTTATATTAACATTACATCTACTCTAAAAAAGACATTAGCAAACATAATTTCAGAAATAATACGGCGAAAAGATGATTATTCGAATTATCTTAACAATATTAAAGATGAGGGTTTGAGAGTAGATGTTAGGGGTTACGTTGATGAAAAAATTGCTGAGGTAAATAAACTAATAAATTCCTACGAAGATGAGACATCTCTTATTATTAAAGAGGAATTACCACAGCTTAGAGAAATCAAGGACCTTCTAAGCAATTACAAAGGAAAAATTGAACAAATAAAAAGCGAAGTTTACTCTAAATTGGATACATTTAAGAATGATAATATCGATATGTATACCGTTATTAAAAACTGGGAAGATAACTTCAATCGTAAACAACAACAACTTACTTTTTTATTAACTGTATTGATGAATAAGATTTTCAAAAGTTTCAAGGAGTTAATAGATACTGAGTCAATATTATTCGCAGAAATCACAGAAATAACCAAAAAATCAGAAAATTTTGAAGGTTTGCCGTTTAATTTTGCATTGTCTTCATTTTTAGCGAACAAATTGTCTGAGGATGAACTTAAAGAACGAATTTCTGAAATAAATTCGAAAATAAACCAAATTACTTCGAGCCTTGGGTTATACGAATTAGAACGCGCTAAATTAGAGGAGATTTTAACAAATAAGGTTAAATTGAGACAAGGAGTATCAGTATCTAATGTTCAATGTACGGTTTGTCATAAATATATTAATTTTATTCAAGATAAATTAATTACATGCCCCTTCTGCAATTCAACATATCATTATTTGTGCGTAGCTGAGTGGCTTTCAAAACATAATTCATGTCCTATGTGTCAGAACACTTTTTTAGATCCTAATCTAGGATTATTTGAGAGCGAATAATTATTCCACGATATCAATTTCCTTATAGAGATCGTTTAAAAATAATCGAATTTGCTTATTAGAAGAAGGATCGTTGTTGAAATTTGAATAGAGGTAGTTACCTAAGAATGATTTTATTTCTACTTCAAAGTCTTCGTGGGTTATAAATTTAAATCCCTTTTCAAGTTGTTTTTTGTCGATAAGAGGTTGAATGTGTTTTTTAATTAAGTACAAAACAAAATTAACAAGAATTTTATCGATGTTTTCCTCGTCGTCACCTGAAAGTTCATAATCTCCCTTCACAATGCCGTCTTTGATATTATTTAACTGCATTAATGTTATCTCGATATCTTTAGGTAGTTTTAACCGTTTTATTTTGTTTGTCATATTTTTATCGTTTACCATTCCGAGTTTTGAATCGCAATAGTTCTCCAAATTCGCAAAAAATCGGACCAAGAATTTAAAATTATCGTCAATGCTGTATAAATTTTCCCATGCACCAAAATTTAATTCTTCCAGCTCTTCTTCAATTTTACTTTTTACTGTTTTAGTTAATTTTTTTAGATGTTGTGAATAATCTCCGTAAGGGAATCCGTGGTAGTAACTGTTATATTTATCATTAACATCTTGTGAGATTGTTTTTTGAGCGATTATTTTTTCCTTCCTTACTATTTCTTTTACAAATCTTAAAATATAATTACATGAAGGACAATAGGTTACCCACGAACTTAAAATAACTTCTTGCGGTTTAACAGTTGTAGAGCTTATGTAACCATTAAATCCAGACACTTTTTTTCCACTATGAGTAGAAAATATGGCTTCATCTGGGTAAAATGTTCTCGGTATGAACTTCATTTGACAGGCAGGACAGTTGATCATTTGATTGTCGCTCATAATTCACTCAACGAAGATTTTTTACATTTAATTATAATTCCCATAAGAATAATTTAATTGAGGGTTGTTTGTTTCAAAAATCGGTCAGAACCGAATTTCTAATACTCTTAGCTTACAGTATCCAATAAATTTCGAAATTTATATTCTTTATTGTAAGAAGTTTTTCGAGAATTATTATATATATGTGATACTAGGATATTTTTTGTTAAAAATGAAAGATTTAAGCATCTAGGTTTTTATATTGTAGGGGGGTCGAAAACTATACTAAAAGAAAGGTAGATACCGAAAACAATCATAAAAACGCCACAGGCGATCAAAACGTATTTGTATATCTTGGGATTCAAGGATTTTCCGCCATAATAAACGAATAAAGAAATAGGTAAATACCAAACTATATCTCCTAACTCGTGTCCTAAAAAAAATACTAGCATTTTAATAGGGTTTAATAGCGTGATATTAAAATTCACCATCAAGGAAAGCCCAATCACTGCCCACCAAAACGTCCAAAACGGGTTAGACAAACTAACGAACATCCCGCCTAAATAGCTATTCCCTTTATACCCCTTTATTGTATTTCCCTCAAGGGTGTAATCCGATTCAGAGTCCGTTTTTAAAACCTCCTTTATTGTAAGTATTCCGTAGATAAACAACAAACCTCCTCCTATTACTCCGATAAATGTTAAAAAGATAAGATTTTGAAAAAGGTAGGAAGCTCCAGCAAGTAAAGCAATTATTAAAATCAGTTCGATAGTAGCATGCCCTAATAGGATATAAATTGCTGCTAAATATCCTCTCTCTTGTTTTAGTGACTTATAAATTGTAAAAGTCAAAAGAGGTCCGGGAGATAAAGCCCCAGTAAGAGCAACAAGGAAAGAAAGGACAAATATTTCTATCATTTTAAGAAGTCACTTATATTATTTTATATCTTTAGTTCTATTTAAATTCAGTATTTTGGTTGTCCATTAAGTTATATTACTCCATTTATGTTAAATTCTTAAAAGGTTAATAAAAAGTTGTTATAATCAACTTAAAAACTTTTATTCGATGAAGATTTACTTATACTATCATGGAATTTGAAGTTACTAAAAAAACACCACTCTATAATACATTCTCAGAGCAAGGAAAACGTATTTATTTACCTCAAGGCATTTTTCATTGGTCTGGTAGAGCAAAAAAGGAAGCTGAAATTAATGGTACTCTTGGATCTGCTTTTGGATTCGAGAAAGATTTTATTGAAGGGGGGAGTTCTGAATGGCTTCCTCTTCATTTAGAAGATATTAAAAATTATACTAAACTTAGCGTGAAGGAAATTGTTCCCTATTGTCAAGTTTCTGGTCTTGAAGAATTAAAAACTTATTGGAAAAAATGGTTAATTAAGAAATCACTTTATAGTAAAGATTCTGAATTAGGTGAGTTACACAAACTTGAAAATTTTACCACTACTCCTGTAGTAACTGCAGGATTAACAAATGGTATATTTTTATGCTGTTCTCTGTTCTTAAACCCGGGAGAATTCATTATTTCTCCCAATAAGAGATGGGGTAATTATGATAATATTGTAGAGACATTACTTGGAGCTAAAATTAAATCATTTGATTTTTTCATTGAAGGGAAATTCAATGTTCAAGGGCTAAAAGATGCAATTTACGAAGTTTCTAAGAATCAAGAAAAGATAACCCTAATTTTAGGGTTCCCTAATAATCCTACGGGTTACGTTCCTAACGAGGAAGAATTGAAAGATTTGATTAATACATTGAGACAAACTCAAAAAGATCTTTCTAAACCGATTATTGTATTAGTTGATGACGCATACGAACCGTATATTTTTTCTGATAGGGTAATAAAACACTCCATCTTTTACGCCCTACACGAGATAGAGGAAGATATAATTCCAATTAAGCTAGATGGAATAACTAAAGAAATGTTACTCTATGGTGGACGTATAGGTTTCATTACAATTGGATTAAAGCCACACTGGGTTAGTAGTGGAGAGGAATTAATGGAACTAAAATCGGAATTAAACAATAAATTATCCGGGTTAGTGAGAACTACCATTTCAAATTCTAACCACTTCTACCAAGCCCTAACTATCAAAATTTTCAAAGAGGTCGGTATGGAGGGATTGATCCAAAAACGAAATAAAATTAAAAATCTCCTTAAAGATAGATATGAAAAAATTAACGAAGAACTTAGAAATATTGATAATTCGAACATTTCAGTAGATCCAAACGCGGGAGGTTTTTTCGTCTTTGTAAATCTAAATCCTGATAAAGTTAGCGCTAACCAGTTTGCAGATCACCTATTAAGAAAATACAAAGTAGGAGTAATTCCCATTGAGAAACACAATAATAACATAAACGGAATCAGAATCGCCTACTGTTCAATAGATTTAACAAAGATTCCTGAGTTAGTTAACCGAATTAACCTAGCGTTAGAAGATTTTTAACTAAATTAATATATTTTCTATCTATTATCTTTAAACCTTTTATTTGTTTTTGCACACAGTTAAAAAGTTTGAATTTTATAATTTTTATAATTTTATAATTTTATAATTTGTTATAAAAATTTTTTGAGGAATATTATATGAAACTATTTTTAGTCGATCAAGGCAATCTAAAGGAGATTTCAAAGCCGGTATTTTCAATGGGAGACGTGTATGTAGTTGATGACGATAAAACTATTTATGTATGGATAGGTAGCAAGGCTTCAATAGATGAAAAGACTGCAGGAGCTGCACAAGCACGAACACTTGACCAACAAAGGGGTGGAGCTGCTAAAATAATTACTGTGGATGAAAATCAAGAACCCAACGCATTTTTAAAATTAATAAATCCTATGGGAACTATGAAAGTTGTTGAGAAAAACATCGCAAAAACACTTCTAAAAGATGTATCCACTGGTGATTGGGCAGGATTTGAAGAATGGAAGAACATTCTTTATCGCGTTTCAGCTGAAGAATTTGAGGGTATTAACGCTATGAAAATGATACAAGTTCCTTTTGTGAAAAATTCATTAGATTCAGAGGATTGTTATGTTGCGGATTTAGGCAATAAAGTTTATATTTGGCAAGGAAGGACATGCAATGTCAAAGAAAAAGTAAAAGCAGGTCAATGGGCAAGAAATATTGACGCTGAAAGGGCTGGTTCTCAAAACGAACGAATTTTTGAAGAAGGGGACGATTCTGAATTCCTCGCAGCGTTAGAGAGAGGTATGGATTATAAGGAATCTGACGCAGTTCAACTAAGAGCTGAATCGGTGTTAGAACCAGAAACCGAAGCAGATAGAGGAGCAGCAGAAATTCAACCAGAATTTAAATCGGAGGTAAGAGAGGTTTCTCCCGACGAAATAAGAGCAGATATTGACCAAATTAAGAATGCAAGTGCTTCAAGTGCTGGTCCCGGAATCCCAGGGCAAGTAGATCATTCAATCTTGACTGTTGAAAAACCTGAAGGCCGTCGAAGATGCCCAAAATGTGGAATTGAAGATAAAATGATGATTCATGAGAATGTTGATAAAAGCAACATAATTTTAGATTACCCACGAGTCTATGGCAAAATGTACCACTGTGGAGAGTGCTCTGCGGATTGGAGGGAAAAATAATCCCATAATTAAAAATAAACAATTTTTTTATCTTTTTTTAAATTAAATTTTTAATAAGAAGTTTTAGAATTAAGTTTTATTAATATCTCTACGCAGAATTTTAATTTTCTTCTTTAACTCAACTAGTTCTTTTTGTTTAACTTCGAGTTGAGATTCCGCTTTAAGTTTTTCATCTTTTACATTTTGCATTTCGGTTAATATCCTGTCTTCAATTTGCTCAGATTCAAATATTTTATTTTTCAAAGAAACTTCTTTTTCTCTCAATTCTTTTATTTCGGTAACTTGTTCGTCAACGACATTTCTTAAATTCATTATTTCTAATTCAAGTTTTCCAGTAACATTGCCTGATTTTTCCTGGGAATCTTCTAGTCTTGCTTGAATTTGATTGATAAATTCTTCATTTGTTAGATTTTTTTGAGTTAATTTTTCAATCTCTATTACTAAATTTTTAATTCGCTCTTCCTTTTTGGATAGATCTTTCTTAATTAAGCTGAAAGTTTCTACTTTTTGTTGTAACTCTTTTAACGATTGGACAGACGATTGTGAAGAGCTTTCAAGTTTAAAAATCTCTTTTTCTTTTTCTGTAATGATTTCGTCTTTCTTTTCTAGTAGCACTTGAACTTTTTCATATTTGGATTTTTGAACTGTATCATTCTCTAAATATTGAATTTGTTCCATTAAATCTTTGATTTTTTCATCTTTTTCTTGTAATCTCCCAACAAGCCCGGTGTTAGTTAGTTGTTCGGACTTTATTTGTTCCAAATCTGCACTGAAAACCTCTATTTTTTGAGCTTGTTCGGTATTAACTTTATTTAGATCGTTAATTTTATTTTTTTGGTCCTGAATGATTTGATTTTTTTCTTTAGCAGAGAATTCGAACTCTTCAATCTGCTTGTTTTTATCTCCTATTTGAGATTGTAAAGATTCAATTTCTTTTTCTTTGCTTTCAATTGATTTGCTTACTTCTAAATCTACTACATTTGTTTCGTTCAGAAATTCAATTTTTGATTCAAGATCATTTACAAGATTATCTTTTTCAACAATTTTCTGAAGTAAATCTTCTATTGTAGCATTATTATCTTTTGCTAATTGAATAGACTTTTCTTTCTCGTTATGAAAAGTCTCAGAGATGGTTTTAAGACTTTCATAATCATCTTTAAGTGTGCTTATTTCTTCATTTAGTTGTTTGTTCTGCTCAATAAAGAAATTTAATTGTTCTCTGATTTTGTCTTCATCAGAAGTTGGAATCTCTTCTTCATCATCTTTTTCTTCTATCCAACCAAGTGAACTTAACGCGTCTACCATTGACGTGTCTTCTTCTTTTTGATCCCTCTGTTCATCTGACATAATATTATAAAATCAACAATAGTATTTATTTTAATCTAAACTACTTTATACGCGGTTTAGACATTGGTTTTTTAATGAACTCCTATATAAAAAAAAAGAATTAGTTTTCAATATTATTAGTAATCTTTCGTAAATACATACTTTTTGTCTAAAAAGAATTTAGTTAAGTATCCGATAGGGAGTGCGATTATAACACTTACTTCTAAAGGCGTATTGAAGAAATTATCTAAGAGAAATTGGATACCAATATTTTCAATTGTAGTTAAAATTGCAAATCCAAAGTACTTCAAAAATTCCTGCGATGTTTCTTTAATCTTTAAACTCGATTTCTTAAAAACTATGTACTTATCTAAGAAGAATTTAATAATATAAGTGATTCCAACGGCCGCTATTGAACCTATCAATTTAGGCATATCGATAGAACTTGGAGAACAATAAAAGATCTGAATAAATTCGATGCTTCCAAAAGTACCACATATATAGGGAGTTATAACAAGTTCATTCAATTTTTGTATAACATAATTTAAAACAATCATACAAGCAGCAAAGATGAAATATAAAACCATTTGCTTTTTTATGCTATTTTGGTCTTCCATAGGTCTAATCAGTTAAAAATTGTTAATAAATCATTTTTTTATACGGTCCTTCCATGAATCAACTTTAGTTTGTTCATCTTCTTGTATGTCTTCAACAACGCTCTCTTGCATCGATTCATAAGGTATTTGCCTAGTTAACTGGAGATGCTGTCCTTGATCTCCTGTTTGAGGGGATAACCCTCCTAGCACCCCTCCTGAAGCCCTACTGCGTTTAACTTCTTTACCAGTTAACTTTCTGTATAATCTTTTAAAACCATATATAATTAAACTAAATGTGATTGAGAATAAGAAGTAAATAGCGAACCAGCCAGTTCCAAAGAATAAGATTGGAAATGGAAGTAAACCTTCGGAGTAGGCTGCGTAAACAGCTCCAATTAAAGCAAAAATTCCCCAAAATATGAGACATCTTACACAAGTAGGAAGCATTTGTTTTTTCATCATTAGTTTAGATAATTCAACGGATTCTTGCTGGAGTTCTCGCATTTCTTGAGGGTTTCCAGTGAGTCTCGCTGTTCGCATTCGTTCTTGTATGTTTTGTGATTTTTCTCTTAATTCTCTCGCAGCATCCATATTGAAGCCAAAGATTCTATTAAGAATTTCGCTTAAGCCTACCATTCCGATTGTAATAAGCATTATTTGGATGATAATATCTTCGTTTGCCATAAATTCATCACTAATATAGGAAAAGCATGATTTTAATTAAATTTTATTAATTCATTTTGCCAATAAACAAGAACGGAGTTATTGTGCTAAGAGTAAACAAAAAATCGATTTTTTATAAATTTCCTTCTAGATTTCTTGGAATATGCTTAGAATATAGATTATCCCCTTTTTTGGGCCACTTGAAGTGCTAGAACATTCCAAACGGTAAATAATACAAAAATGAGATTCATCTTAAGAGATAAAATAGAAAAAGTGTTCCTTTCATAAAAATAGAAATAGAAAATAAAAATGATATAAATTTCAGGCTTCCGTTCCGCAATTTCTACAGATATATTTTTTAGCGTGTATTTTTATCCCAGCTTGTTGGAATAATACTTGAGATTTATCTTCTTCAGTGTTAAAAGATGTTCCACCACATGCTGGGCAGACTCTTCTTCCTTCAATGGGTGGTTTTTCTTTTGCTCTTTCTTCTTCTTGTTGTTTTTCAACAAGAATAGAAGGTTTAACATATTCGTCCACCGCTTGAGTTGCGGATCTCACCGATTCTGCTTTTGAACTGTTAGTACCTAAAAGTTTATCGAGTTTTTCGTCAATTTTTCTTAGTAGACTTAATACTTCTTCTTCAAATTCAGGCAGTTTAATATCTCCTCTTTCTTTATCATCTTGAAGTAATAGTTTTATTAAATGATCTTAGCCAGATTTTAAAAAGTTATGTGAAAAATTGAAATTCACAATGCTTAAAGGAAGTGTTTAAAGAGAACATTTGAAAATTATCCTACTACCGGTGCTCTTAACTTCTTTTTTGAGATTGCGTCAGGGTCAAAACTTTTTTCTCGGTAATAAGTGTATAATCCTAATCCTATTATGAATAGCGATAGTAATAAATAACCAATCCAAAAAGAAAGTCCTATTACGAAGTTAGTAGGGTATAAAATTCCTTCTTGCTGTGTGTAGAAAAAAATACCTATAAAAGCTGAAATAGAACAAACACTACCGCAAATACAATCAAAATATATCGCGATCCTCTGGGATTTAAGATCCTTATGTTGGCCAGACATAGTTCGTTCATTATTTACAATAAATACTAGTTAATTAATCTCAGAAAATTAATATAAATTTGTGCTATAGGAAAATAGATATAAAAATGGTTTTTAGCTATGAATTCGATACAAAAATTAACTAATAAAATATTAAATTTCTCTTCTTATTCCCTCTATGGATTCAAAATAATCAAGAATTGATTCTTTTATCTCAACAGCAGGAAATACTAACCTCGATTTGTTAACATATTCTAACGCATCGTTCCAGCTCCAATTAGGATTTTCTTTTAAAATCCATGCTATAATAATGCCACCACTCCGAGAAATACCCATTGCACAGTGAACTAAAACTTTTCCTCCTTTTATATGTTGGTCCATGAAGGATAAAATTGCTTTTAGATAATCATGAGGTGGATACCAATCGTCTGGAAAACCTTTATGGAGGTAGTTAAATCCTAAGTGAGTCGGATCGTAAAAACTATCTTCCATTAAGTTTACGATTGCTGTTATACCAATCTTTTTAAACTTCTCAAAGTTTAACCTTGGCCAATAAGCTCCAATGTATAAATTTTCATGCACCCTATAAATCTGATCTAGTTCCACCATGCAACTCAAAAAATTTATTTTTTGGGTAAATTTCGGCTTGCAATTACATTTGCTTCTAATCCGAGAATGTTTTCTATTAAAATTTCCCCCATCTCTATTGGTGCATTTACTAGGGTTTTTGCAATCTCGTTTAACGCTTCATTTAATTTTTCTTTGAGAATTGGTTTACTGGTTCGCACTGGGATCAAAGGAAGAAATCCATTTTCAACTCTAATTGTGGTTGTAAGAATTCTCTTGGGTTCAAAATATTCTTGTTGTGCGTATTCTAATCCTCTATTGCATGTATACCCTTCAAATACTACATCTGAGCCTTTTGAAATGGCTTGTATCTGGCAGCCAGTAGGACATACAATACACCTTATAACTTTTACAACGCTTGCACTGCTTTCGCTCATTTTTATAGCCTCCTTTAATGCCTAATCCTCCTCAATTAATACCTCTGGTCGGGGTATCACTTCTATTGTTATCGATTGGCAATCCGGATTAATATTTGATTCGTCTAAATTTATGTTTAATTCAACCATCTCGCTGGGAATAACATATATCTTCTTTTTTTTATAGATTACATTATTCTTTTCGTCTTTAAATTGTACAAGAACCCTTCTATCAGGGTACTTAACTCTAAACGTAAAGAATATCTCTTGGGAAAAATCTTGCTTATTGATGATGTCAGGCTTTACATAATTTACATTTTCCCCGGGATAGCATTTAATTAATTCTCTCTTCTTTACTTCTTTACCATATCTCGAATTGAGATATTCTACCGCGTTCCTTCCAGCTCTTTTGGCTTCATTAGTTACCATGTCTACTAAATCATGAACTTGTAATACATTTCCACACGTAAATATTCCTTCTATCGTAGTTTCTAAATTTTCATCCACTATCGGACCACCATTTTTAGATAATTCAGCTCCTGCTTGGAAGGATAATTCATTTTCAGGAATTAAACCAACAGACAATAATAGGGTGTCACATTCGATGAATTTGTCTGAACCTATTATTCTATCAAAGGTTCTATCAACCTTTGAGATTGTTACTCCTTGTACTCTTTCTCTACCATGAATTTTCGTCACTGTATAGCTTGTAATTAAAGGTATATCGTAGTCTTCTAAACATTGAACTTGATTTCGGAGCAAACCACTGACATATGGCTGTATTTCTACCACTGCTTTAACCTTACAACCTTCCCAAGTTAATCTTCGAGCCATTATCATTCCGATATCTCCGCTCCCTAAGATTACATAAGTATTACCCGGTAAATATCCTTCAATATTAACGAACCTTTGAGCTTGTCCCGCAGTATAAATGCCCGCAGGGCGAAAACCGGGTATATTAATCGCTCCTCTGGTTTTCTCTCTGCAACCCATAGCTAAGATAATTGCTTTTGCGTCCACTTCAATTAATCCTTCTTTGTTATTGACAGCGTATACTTTTTTTTCTTTAGTAATTTCAATTACCATAGAATCTAATAAATAAGGGATTTTTAATTCAATTACTTGATTGATGAATCTCTGTGCGTATTCAGGACCTGTTAATTCTTCTTCAAATTCTTTTAATCCAAATCCATTGTGAATGCACTGTAACGTTATTCCTCCTAATTCCTTGTCCCTTTCAATAATAAGTACGTCAAATTTCGCCTTTTTGACTTCAATAGCAGCGGCTAACCCCCCAGCTCCCGCACCAATAACGACGACATCAGCTTTGTATTTCTTCATTCTTCAATGCCTCCTTCTATTTTATGAAGAATAACTTCCTTTGTTTTAGCAACAAGAAAATTAGTATCTTCTCCCATTTTAACTACCTCTTCATAAGGTATGTTCAATTCCCGTGAAAGGATTTCAATTAATCTCGGTCTACAAAATCCACCTTGGCATCTACCCATACCAGGTCTACACCTAAATTTAATTCCATCCAATGTGGTTGCTCCGACGGGAGAATGAATGGCATTCAGAATTTCTTTTTCTGGAATCGTCTCACATCTACAAATAATTCTTCCCCAAGCCGGATCTTCCTTTATTTTTATATCTAATTCTTTTTTAGAAAAATTTTTGAACTTTTCCGGTTTTGGACGAATTGGATTGTAATCTTCTCTAACATCTGTAGTGACGCCCAACAATTCTAAGAACTCAACAACACGCTCAGCAATTGCATAACACGAAGTTAAACCAGGGGATAAAATACCAACAACGTTAATAAACCCGTAAACATCAGTATTATCAATGATAAAATCATATGTGTCCGGGACTGCTCTCAATCCCGCAAAGTTCCTAATAGATGCTCTTACAGGTAAATTAGGAACCAATTTTTTCCCTCCTTCTACGATTTCCTTCAATCCTGCTTCAGTGGTTGCTATATCTTTTTTATCATCAATATTTTGAGCGTTTGGTCCAACAAACGTATTTCCACTTACGGTTGGGCAAACCAAAATACCTTTAGAAACTTTAGTTGGCGTGGGAAATAAAATTTTATTTAGATGCATCGCGTTTCTGTCAAAAAGTATGTATTCTCCCTTTCTTGGCATTATGTTGAAATAATCCAAGCCAACCATTTTTGAAATCTTCGCTCCGTATACCCCAGCAGCATTAATAACATTACTGGCTTTAAATTCTTTCTCCTTTGTTTTGATTGTAAAGGTATAGTTTTGACGTTTAATTCTCCTTACTCTTTGATTTCGGAAGAATTTTACTCCATTCATTGCAGCGTTCTCAGCGAGTGCATAAGTCATCCCATAAGGACTAACTATTCCTGCCGTGGGCGCGTGTAGAACCCCAACGACTTCGTCGGTAAGATTTGGTTCCATATACTTAATTTTTTTCTTGTCTAAGATTACTTCCAAGCCCGGAACTCCATCTTGGGCTCCTTGTCTTCTCTGCTCTTCAAGTCTCTTTATTTGATTATCTTCCAACGCAACCACAAAAGAACCAATTCTTTGAAAGGAAAAATTAAGTTCTTCAAAAGCTTGAGTATACAGCTTATTCCCTTTAATGCACATATCACGTTTTAAATATTCTCGTGGTGCCCCAAAACCTGCGTGTACTACGCCCGAATTAGCTTTAGTAGTCCCTGATGCAATATCAGCTTCTTTTTCTAATAAAGCAATATTGAGATCAAATTTCGATAAAGTTCGAGCAATACAACAACCAGTAACACCACCGCCTATAATAATAACATCGTAGATCAATAGAATTACCTCTTATATTTTAAAGAGTAAATTAATTAGCTTAAGTAGTAAAACATCTTATTTCTTTAAAATTTATTTAGAACATATATACTTTCTAATTGACAGTGTCGTTTAATATGATGAAAAATGCTTAAATCATCTTTATTTAAATTTAGAATTAGAGAAAAAAGAACCACATTACATTGAATACTAATGCTATTATTATCAAAGCAATCGTTACGGGGTTGATTAGTGTGCTTCTTAGAGCTTTTGAATATCTTACTTCGAGGTCTCCTTTCATTAGGGTGTTAACCGTTTTGTACTTTGGATTTGTTGCTTCTTTCATGTGGTAGGAACCAAGAAATCGAGGATTGGTTAAACTTTTTATGTGGTTATTGTAGTCACTGGTAGGAAATAAGTGTAATTTATTATTATTAAGAATATCTTCGTAATCTTTAATATTTCGGGCTTTGATTAGTTCTTTTTCAGTATTTTTACTATTATTATCATTCATTTGTTTAATGACCAATTAAATTTTTCTCATGTTTTTTATATCTATTTATTCTTAAATTTTTTACGGTTATTTAAAATAATAAACACATTATACTGACAATCGAGATAATAATTATAAATAAATTATTTCTCTAAGGATTTATCGATAAAAACACCAAAATCGGAAAAAATACTTACATCGCTATTCCAATTTACTAGTTCTTTTGAGTAAATTCTGAAAAAAGTATCCGAGATTTGCATTAATTCATCAATAACTTTTTTCTCTTTTGTTTTGGTATAAGAACTTCCAATGAAAAGAAATTTTCTTCGTTTTATTATGACATATCGAAGATCGGATTTTTCAAAACTTGAAATACCCCCGTCAGAAAGCGCTTCAGCAAATTTGTTTAATGCGCTCATTAAAGCGCCAAATAGTTGTGGGTTCACCTTCTGATCATATACTTTTGAAAATAAAACAATTCCGTTATCTGTTAAAGCCCAGAAATCTTTTATTATTTTCGGCACTTATACCACAAATTACTTATTTTCACTATCCACATTTCTATTAAATTGGTGTTTTAGATAATTAAAAAATCTTTTTTAGAAATTTTTATTACTGTATTAAGAGTAAAAAAATTAAAAAAATAAAAATTTGTTTTTTATCCTCAATTTAAATTTTTATTGAAAGATAGGGTTAAAAATTCTATGATTTGGAAAACTAAAATAACCCAAATGACCGGAGTTAAAATTCCACTAATAATGGGCGCATTTGCAGTAATAGGGAGAGCAGAATTTGCTAGTGCTTTTTCCAACGCAGATGGATTAGGTATTATTACCGCAATTAATTATCCTAAAATTGAAGCTTTCCAAAACGAAATAGAAAATATGATGAAATTAACAGATAAACCTTTTGGAGTTAATTTTACTATTACACCACCGTATCTCGTGAAGAAAAGGAGTGGGCGAATAGAAGAATCCTATTATGATTTTTTAGATCTAGCAATTGATATGGGAGTAAAAGTTTTTACTACTTCTGCGTATCAAACTCCGAGGTTAGGAAATAAAATTAAAGATGCAGGTTGTTATTGGTTCCACAAATGTGTTACCATGAAGCACGCCTTGGCAGCTCAAAAGATGGGAGCTGATGCTATTACTCTTGTTGGTCTTGAAGGAACTGGATTTAAGAATCCCATTCAAAATACAACACTAGTAAATATTACGATGGCAAGAAGAATGCTTAATGTTCCAATAATTGCTGCGGGAGGTATAGGGGATGCTAGAGGTTTTCTTGGAGCACTAGCTATGGGTGCAGATGCCGTGTGCTTAGGGAGCTCAATTGTAGCTGCGTTAGAGAGTCCTGCTTCAGAGAATTGGAAACAAAAGATTTTAAATCAAGATATATTTGATGAAAAGTATTATAGAAAAATATTTCATCTCGAGTTAAAAGATTCACCTATCGCATCAATGGCGATTGGCCATATTGACGAAATTTTACCAATAAAAGTGTTTATTGATGATTTAATCAACGAAACGGAGCGAATTCTAAAAAGTTGGGGTTATAAGTCTAACACATTTAACACTCTGTAAATCTTACTATAACCGACGTGAATAAAAAGGTGTAATATTCTTAATAGATAAAGAAAACATAGATCAACACTCTATTTTAATGAATTTAGATTACGGAAAAAAGGGAATTGATGTAAATCTTAATCCTAATTGGAACACGACAGTAATTCGCCCTCTAAAGCAAGAAGCGATAAAAAATCCAATTATTGCGATTAGAGATGCTATAAAAAATCCTGTAGATGGTCTTTCTTTAGAATCAATTATAAAAACTCGAAAAACTATTAAATCTGTTTGTATAGTTGCGTCAGACTCAACGAGACCCGTTCCAACTCATCTTATATTAAACGGTCTTTTAAAAGAATTAGCTGATTACGGGATTCAAAAAAAGGATATAAGGATTTTAATCGCCACAGGATTACATCGTCCATCCCGTAAAGAGGAATTAGAAAGAATCCTAGGTGAAGTTTTTAAAAGTGACATGAAAATAGTTAATCACATTGCAACAGATACAAAATCTCTCGCATATTTAAGTAGTACTGAATTTGAAGGTCCTATTTCTATCAACAAGTACTATTATGAAAGTGATCTAAAAATTTTAACTGGATATGTTGAACCTCACTTCTTCTTCGGTTTTTCGGGGGGCTATAAATCCATTGTTCCTGGTTTAGCAGGTATTGAGACTATACTAGCAAATCACTCTGCCGAAAATATAGCTTCTCCATATGCTCGATTTGGAATCTATGAAAATAATCCACTACCGGCACATTCATCTAAATGTGCAAAATTTGTTGGTGTAGATTTCACTATTAATGTATGTATTAACAAAAATCACGAAATCACGCAAGTAGCTGCAGGTGATTTAGAATTAGTACATAAAAGATTAATTGACTATCAAAACAAACACATATTCAAGGAAATTAAAAAACCATACGATATTGTAGTTTGCGGGAATGGAGGTTTTCCTCTAGATCTCAACCTGTATCAAGCAGTAAAAAGTATGGCAATTGGGGAAATGGGTGTAAAGCAAGGAGGTACTATAATTTCAGTAAATGAATGCAAAGAAGGAGTCGGCGTAGGACAAGAAAAGTTTAAAGAGCTTATTTTTTCTGCAAAAACTCCCGAAGAAATTTATAACAAAATCCTAACTAAAGAGATCGTAGTACAGGATCAGTGGGAAATTCAAGTTTTAACCAGAATTTTAATGAAATCAGAAGTTTATCTTGTTTCTAATATGAAAGAGGATGAAATCGGAAATATAGGATTGAGATATGTTGAAACTGTTGAAATTGCTCTCGAAGAATCATTAAAAAAACATGGGAAAGATGCTAGGATATTAATATTACCAAATGGACCTCTGATCCTTCCATTATTAACGTAGCGGTGAATAGGGGAGCATATATATTTGAACGATCCTCTCCATCGGAGCCATTTCCCTTAATGGCTTAAAAAACTGCTTTTCAAAAGGAGATGCTCGTTTATATTTCTCAGGGAGTAGTGGCATTGCCCATAAGTCAATAATTTCTGTTGGACTTCCTACAATAGGACGCCAGCTAGCAATAATAGGTAACGATTTATGAGAAAACTCTAATCCTTTCTTCATCTCATCCATCTTGTAAGCGGCAACTTGGAGAATAGCAAGCCCATATATATCAAGTGGTGATTCTTGACTTTTTGTAATTGCTTCATGCAAAACATTCGAAGGCACTGATTCTAAGGGTTCTAATAAGCGTGAACGGCGTACGGGAGAAAAATCCTCTAACCCGACGATGTATTCTCCCCACGCCGAGTTTTGGCTAGTTTTCAGTCTGAAAGATTTTAACGAATCAATATCGTCAAATTCCATTATTTGTGTGACCTGACCATACCATTCGCTATAACTTGACCATGCGGCGATCAATCGAGCCCCGACATCATCACATATTGGTACCAAATATT
>Ga0114919_10001841_pt1 | contig 17057 bp, 11 predicted proteins | sample BlataG_FD_88682 | JGI IMG/M metagenome (GOLD analysis project Ga0114919, IMG submission 88682) | Deep subsurface microbial communities from Black Sea to uncover new lineages of life (NeLLi) - Black_00105 metaG | ecosystem: Environmental > Aquatic > Marine > Oceanic > Sediment | place: Atlantic... | reverse complement strand
CCCCTCCTTTCTCCCCCCCCCCCCCCCCTCCTCCTTCATATGGCTACATATAAAAACAAACATTATCTAAGCCAATTCTTTCATAAGTTCAGCCAGCTCATCATCTTCAGTCTTCTGACCAGGCACTTTGGGGGGCTGCACCCCAGTAGGAACAGTAGGCAACTGAGCCAGCAACTCCTCTTCCTCCTGTTGTGTCATTCCTGCAGCAGCAGCAGGAGCAGCTGTAGCAGGTATTCTTGCAGGCTGCAATACCTGAGACTCCAATTTAACCTCATTATCCATCTGCAACTCCTCTAACAGCTCATCTTCATCGTATACAGGCCCAATAGGCTGGGCAATGGCCTGGTTGATTTCTTCCATTTGATCTTGGTGTTCTTGAATATCTTGAAATAGGTCCATGACTTTATCGGGGTTGACAGCAGTCATGGTGACTTTTTGAGCATTTGCAGCCAATTTCATAGCAGTAATATTGGAGGCAGTGTTGGCCATGCCTTCTAGTTGCATTTGTTGCTCGATGAGTTTGATGTTGAGGTTGTTGACCTGATCCCTCAGGCCTTCTCTTTGTTTCTTTTGCTTTAGATGCTGGAGGGCTCTGGTTTTGTTGCCTTGTTTGAGGTATGCTGTTGCCATCTGGTGTTCTTTAGCCATCTGCATTTCTAAGAGCTCTATTTTCTTAACGTTTTGGTCGTATTTCTAATTTTGAAGGAAGGAGAAGACGGGAGGAGGAGGAGCGTTCAGGTATTGAATTTTGTGAAGAGTGTGGAGAAGGACGTGGCCTGGATGGCTTGGAACGAATACATAGCAAGATAGTGGTGTTGCTAATATCATGAGACTGAAGAAATGGGACAACATACCTCTTGAAGGGCCTGAATGGCATCAATTGTTCTTTCCGTGTTCTTTCTAGAAGGTCCCCCACCACTCCTCGAGCTTTCCCCAAATACTTTATTAAACCAAGACATTATGAAAATGCGACTAGATCGTTGATTTAGCGTTTCCTGACAATCTTAAAATGTGATCGGGTCTCTAGGGAGTGTGGAGGGAGAGTGGGTTTCAAATGAATCTGAGCTATATTCCTTGTATGTTTAGCTGGAAGAAATAATGTACTAAATGGTATGGTGTGATCTACCGTCCAGTGGGCCAAAATCAGCATTTTTACTTGGACCCCAATATATGGGAGAGAAGTGTTTCATCTTTGGTTCAAGCAAAAGAGAATGCAAAATTCAGTACCCAGGTGTACTTTTATCATCCTCTTTTAATATGCAAGTTATGGTACGGTGGTTGTGGAGTATCGGAGGCGTGTTAGTTCTTTCCAGCACTGGCAAAATTGGTAGGAAAAACTTGAATAAATAACGATCACTATGTCTGAAGGAAAGACACCTATACATAAATTACGCAACCTCATGGTAAGCTTCTGCATCTTTTCATATCATCCTTGTGATAAATCAGACATAGATACTGCTACCCAAACTATCATTACATTCCACCCGACCCTGACACTCAACCGCCCTGCTTTCTCTCTCGCTCTCTGTCTTCCCCCTTCTACAGCTAAGCCCAGCCAAGGCCATCCATCGCCACACCCGTTCCTCCGACTCCCACAGCTCCGACTCCACCACCACCCCTTCATCTGACCCAATCGAATACACAGACACCTACGGCTTCTCCCACACCGTGACAACCTCCCAACACAGGCGCCTTTCACGCTGCACATCTTCCGAGGACAGACAAAGAGAAAAATGGGCCCCATGGCCCCCCAGCCAGGCGACCCTACCACCTCCAGATAGACTCAAGAAACTATGCAGAGCAGGCATTCCTCCAGAACTACGCCCATGGGTATGGATGGAGGTATCAGGGGCAGCTGCCAGGCGCGCAGCTCACCATCACAGCTACTTCCCAGCAATGGCACGACTCGGTCGTCATGAGTCCCCATATGCCCATCAAATACACCTAGACACCCCTAGAACATTCCCTACTAATGAATGGGTACAAAGCCAACAAGGCCAAGATTCCTTGAGCAGAGTGCTGTTGGCGTTTGCCCAACACAACCCCCAGGTGGGCTACTGCCAAGGTATGAATTATCTAGCAGCCATGTTGCTGGTGAGTCTGAATAAAGATGAAGAAGCAGCCTTCTGGGTGCTGGCTTCCCTTATAGCAGATGACGACAATGCGATACTGTACCAAGGAATGTATGCTAGTGACTTAACAGGAACTCATGTAGAAATGCGATCACTGAGGGAGCTGGTAGATGTGAAACTTCCCCGTCTAGCAAGTCATCTGGATGATTTGAAATGTGACATGAGTCTATTGGCTACAGATTGGTTTTTATGTCTGTTTGCCACTGCTCTGCCTCCTGAATGTGCAGCCAGAGTGTGGGATGCTTTATTCAACGAAGGACCAAAAGTACTATTCCGAGTAGCCCTGGCCTTGTTGAAGATTGCTGAAGTCAAACTACTAGAGAGAGACAACCCGGGAGAGGTACTGAGAGCAGCAAGAGCAGCTGCTAAGGAACAATATGATAGAGATACACTGATGAGAGCAGCATTTGATGGCATAGGCACCCTCCCAATGGGGGCTATTAGGAGGTATAGAGAATTGAATCAGAGAGAGGTTGACTATGAATTTGCAGAGAGGGAGACAAGGGCTAATTTGAGAGCTGCAGTGAAGAATGGATTTGTGGTGAATGATCATGAGGCTGCTATGTTGGAGAGGCCTGTAAGTGGGAGTGATGGTAGTGGTGGTATGGAGTTGTTTAGTAAAGATTATAACAATATTAATAATAGTAGTAATGGCAACAGTGGTGGCAATGGTGGTACTAATGGGAATGGGGGTAGTAGTAATGGGGTGCAGACACCTCATAGGAAGGGTGTGTTCCAGTTAAAGTCTTCGTTGAAAGAGACATTGGATAGGAGTAAGCTGGTACTGGACAAGGCGAAGAATGAAGTGAAGACGTTGGCTCATAGGCGGGTGAAGTCCATTACATAGAAAGAGTAGATTTGGCACAAGCACAGCAACATTTGTTGTTAACAAATTGAGAATTTAAGAACAAGTGTCGTGAAAATATACTAAGAAAGAGAGATGACCAAAAGGGTGGAGATTCCTGTTGTAGATGGGAAACAATTCCTCTCAAGATCAGATTCAGTTCCAATCCCTAAAGAAATATGCGAAGAGATCGTTAAAGCATGCAAGGCGTGTGGTTTCTTCCAACTCATCAACTCAGGAGTAGATCCAACGCTCATCAACACAATGTTCACCTCCGCGGCTGCATTCTTCCGATTGCCAACGTCGGAGAAACTCACCGTCGAGCGCACTGCCTCCAATTACTGGGGCTATACTAACTCTGAATTCACAAAACAGCTAAAAGATCTCAAGGAGGTCTATGACATGAAGTCAGTTCTGAGACCAGACCTCCCTCCAGACCATCCTCTAAACTATAACCAACTAGATGGCATCAACAAGTTTCCATACTACCCCCCGACCTTTCAAATCACCATGCAAAAATATCTTATTGAGATGACGAGAGTCTCTAAGAAACTAACTCAAGCATTATGTACAGGAATGGGTGTTGCTTCAGACTCTTTAGAACCATTATTTCAAGATGATCATAACTCTTTTCTAAGATTGAACTATTATCCAGCCCAAGAAGGAAAAGGGAAAGAATACAAAACTGATGCACTACCACATGTCACATTAGAAAGTCAAGATAAGTTGCTGGGCATTCAAAGGCACACAGACGCAGGTTTCCTCACAGTCCTCGTCCAGGACGCTGTCCCTGGTTTAGAAGTATGGTTTGAGGATGAACAACAATGGTGCACAGTTCCACCTCTCCCCCTTGGTTCTCTGGTTGTCAACGTGGGTGACATGGCACAGGTGCTGTTTAATGACAATATCAAGGCACCTATACATAGAGTAGCTGCTCCTCTAATTGTTCATCATCATGGTGATGATGTTGGTGATGATGATAAGATCTATCCATCAAGGTACTCAGCGCCATTCTTTTACAACCCGAGACCAGATGCGATAATAGCCCCCATGGAACAGTTTTGTCATCAAGAGCCAGGAGCAGAGAAGGTAAAGGGTGCATTGTATAATCCAATTAGTTGGAAGGAATTTAGAATGCAGAGATTTAAAGGTGATTATGCAGATGTTGGTGAGGAGATACAAATTCAACATTTTAGGATATGCTAACTAGTTTTATTGGTTGGTGTTGTGTCTAAACTCCTTTACAAAACTTAATCATGTAACTCAATATACATGTATACTTTCTAACACTCTTCCTTTCTTCTGTTTCCTACAGATTCATTAACACCACCCCCCATTTTATTTCTGTTTTTAATCCAGGTAATGATTTCATGATACTAAATTGCATCCACCTCCATGTGAGGGTAAGGGCAAGGGCTGTCTACGAAGTTGTGGAATGTTATTCATATCATCGATTTGTTACTGTGTGGGAGCATGTGTTCAAGGAATCAAACCACCAACCTTTGCTCACCCAAAGGAGCCCCACGCGAAGGAGGCTGGGATTGCCGTGTGTAGTCCTCCTTCTAACCATGTAACTCAGTATACCGAGATCTCTCTCTATTATCATCTCTTTCTGGGTGAACTTTTCCTGGAAGGGCTCCTGCTGCTCCTTCTAGGTGGACTTCTGCTCCTGCTCCTGCTTCTGCTTCTATCTCCTCTCTCCCAAAAAGGACTTCTATTCCTCTTCCTATCACCACCACCACCACCACCACCAGCAGCAGCAGCAGCTTTATGCCTTCTTGCAGGTGATCTCGATCGTGATTTTGAGAGAGATGCAGTATAAGAAAAGCTATGGCTCCTACTACTGCTGGGACTTCTTGATCTTGATGAGGAGGAGTAGGAACGTGAGCTAGATGATGTCCTTGTCGAAGTGGTGTAGCTACGGCTTTTGCTTCTACTTCTTCCTCTAGTATTACCAGTTCTTGGGTTTCTACGTGGTGGGGAACGGGAACGAGAGGATGACCCTGTTGATGTATAATTATCGCTTCTACTCCTACTTCTACTTCTGCTACTGCTGGATGTAGTTGAGTAGCTACGAGAACTTCTTCTTGACCCATTGCTAGGGGAAGAAGATGGAGATATTTTTTTCCTGGATTTCTTTGTTGGTGGTGATGTACTCCTGCCTCTAATTGATTTAACTTTATATTTGTCTCCATCAGGTTGCTCTTCTACCTTGCTCTTGTCCTTCTTAGCAGCTGCAGCAGCTTGCTTCATCTCTAATTTAGCCTTCCGTCTCTCTTCCCTTCTCCTTTTTTCCTCCTCCTTCTTCCTTCTCTTCATCTCCTTCTTCCTCCTCTTCTCCGCATCTTTCCTACGTTCTTCTTCTTCTACCCTCTTTTTCTCCCTCTCTTGCATCCTCTCTAGTTTCTTCTGCTCTTGAAGCTCTCTATCGAATGCCTGCCCCTCTTTGGACGTGTCTCTTATACCAAGGGCACCAGCTAGCTTGTCCATTTGGTGTATTTTCCTAGCTGCTACCTGGTGAGTTTCAATTCCTCTACCTTGTCCTTCACCTTTACCACCTGTAGCACGGGCAATGGTCTCTGATGTTTTGGCAGCAGCGGCCAATGCAGCCTTTTCAGCTTCACACTTGGCCCTCAGCTGAATTCTATATTGAGCAATGAGGGTGTCAATCTCATCTTCAGGTAAACCATCCTCTTCTAGTTCTTCCCTCTTGAGGACTACCTGGAGCTCTATTTCCCTCTTGCGATTGTGTTCGAGGATGTCATTGTTGGGCCGGCGGGCGGCGGTTTTGGAGTTTTGACGACGGTCGTTGGCGGGATCGTGGCGTTGGTCGGCAGGGCGTCGTAAGTTGAATTTGTTTGATTGCACATGTCCACTAGTACCAGTACCTCTAGTTGTGTTGATCCCTATGCCATTATACATTTTAAGCTGCTATAAATTAGGATTTGAATCGATGGATTTTGAAGTTATTATTCCTTACAATTGTGTCTCTGCTGTGTTCTAATCTATTAAGTGTGGTATATTCATGCATAAGTTGATTTTGGAATGCACTGGAATCTGATGATCGAGCTCATAAAAGGCAAAAGGAGGAAGGAGGGAACAAAAAGGGAGACAGGACTCATAAATTGCAGCATTGTCCCTGCACCGGCCACTATTTCAAGCTTGCCTAATTTACAAGTAGAGTAAGTACAATTCAGCGACTAACAGGGACGTTAGCTGCACGTTTAGTCTTGAATAATTGTCATCACACCACAATTTTAGAAATATGGCTCCTATAGACGACGAGTTTATAGGAGGGTCCAAACTTAGAGGAAATGTAAGTCGTACTATGCTATATTTTATGATTTGAATGACATTTTTAATGACAATCTCGAACTTTGTTCATCTGCAGGCAAATGGTGATGGTTTTGGGGCGGACCAGTACTCGTTTTTCGGCGACCTGGATGCCACTGGTGGTTTAGAGGGTGCTCTAGAGGTATGTAACAATTTCAAAGGGCTGCGACGAGTGTATTAGCACAGACAACCGCCCCGCTCTCTCTTGACATCTGACACCCCCCTTGTTTTTCTCTCTCCCACCACAGGATGATATGATTGCCCCCCCAGAGGAAGAGCTCCCTTCTCCAGCTGGCTTACTACTAGACGATGAAGACGATCTCTTAGAGGAGGAAGATTTCTCCTATGCCTCAATGTTTGCATCACTCACCAATGAAGGAGAGGGTGACAGCTTGTTGGAAGATTTAGCAAACACAAATCAACAACAGTCATCATCCTTTTTCATGGGCTCCCCTCTTATAGAAGCGTCCAAACCCAAAGGAAGCATTGGTTTAGGAAGTCTTCTAGTCGGCCCCACTACTACCAGCATACTAGGCTCTGGTGGAACACTCGGCCAATTGACTGGCGTCGCTGGCGGGATGACCCCTCCTCCCTCTGCTTCTTCTACCGGTGCTGGTGTTGGTGTTGGTGGCTCTTCTTCAATGGTTGCACCACCCAATGCCATGACTTCAGAGGAGCTAGAGGCTCAGTTACTGGGCAGACCACCACCATCCATCATGCCTGGCGGTGCTCCTCAACAACAGCAACAGCAACAACAGCAATACGCTCCTCCTCCTCCTCTTCCTCCTCACATGATGATGATGAGACCACCACCACCACCACCACCAGGCATGATGATGCATCAACCTGGTGTGTTTACTCTAGACATGATTGAAGCAGCTGGCCAGCAGCAGCAACAGCAACAACACAGGCCCCCACCACCACATCCTCACATGATGGCGATGATGCCTCCTCCACCTCCACAACAGCAGCAGCCAATGCCATTAGGTGCAGGTATGATGATGATGCCAAGAGGCCCTCCAGGAAGAGCACTCGGTGCTCCTCCACCCCCTCCACCCCCCAATCAACAAGGAGGGGGGTATGCCAATTTGGCACAAAGACTGAAAGCTCTCAACTTGGCTGAACCTCACCAAGAGGCAGCTCAGCAGGCAGTACAGCAGTACCACAGACACACTTCAATGATGCAACATCATAATAATAATTACAATAATAATATGGCAGGCAATAACCAAGGAGGAGGAAGATTCGGATCCAAGTACATGCCTGGGCCAGAAATTGAAAACATCTTGAGCATGCAATTTCGAGCAGTCAGTGGAGTACCCTACACAGAAGACTACTACTATCAAGCATTTGTGTACAAGTACTACGAGCAGAGGAACAAGAGAGTTTTTGCGCCAGAATCAGTGAGAGAGTTGAATCCCACTGAAAAGGCGGCTCCTGGGGAAGTTTCATTTGTCAAGTTGGAAGGACTAGGGAAGGTTCCATTTTCTAATATTAGGAGACCTAGGCCTCTTATGGACATTGCCACTGCTCCCCCACCACCAGGTGGTGATGGTGGTAAGAAGGAGGGAGAGGAAGATGGAAGTGATGGCGATAACAAGGATGCATCAGCATCAGCAACAGTGAGACCTCTGGATCAAGAGCCTTTACTGGCAGCTCGTATTATGATTGAAGATTGCATGTGCTTGGTGCTTGATGTACTGGATGTGGATGCTATCTTCTCAGCTGCAAAGAATGGACAAGAAATTGAAAATGTAGAGGCGTTGCGAACGCGTAGAGCTCTGTTGTTGGAGGGTCTCGCTGCGTCAATGCGTCTGCCTGACGATGCTTTGGTTGATGAAGAAGCTGAGAAGAAGAAGAAGAAGAAGAAGAAGGATAGCAAGAAAAAGACAGGGGAGGATGAGACAGCCGGTACTGGCAGTAGTATTGAAGCTGGAGATGGCGTGTTTTTGAGACTAACCACCTTGCCCAAAGGTAAAGCTCTGGTGGCCCGTGCTCTCAAAGTCATCTACCCTCCACCCCAATCAGTAGGAGCAGTAGAAGGAATAGAGCCCAACCTCAGAGTGCTGTGGGCAGTGATGAGAAATGCCAGGGCACTGTTTGGAGGAAGGAGAGTAGCAGCAGGAAAGCAAGAAGAAGATACTGCAGTCTCTGCAAAGATTGCTACAGCTATGATTGATACTATTTCCAAGCTTCATTCTCCACAAGCTCTGTGTTCTACGCTGGAAGCAGCAATGCACGGAGATTTGTATGTTGACAGCAAGGCATTGAAGGCCAATCCAGAGGCTGTTCTCCTCCCTCTCACCCCTCCATCATCATCAACGGGGGGTAAAAAGGACGAAGAGTTGCCCTGGCTCAAAGATGTTATAACTGCACTGTTGAACAAAGCAGGAGAAATGGACATCAAGGGCAGTGTTGGCGATTCACCAGGTAAAAAGGATTCTGATGAAATCAAGCAGTGGTACAAAGATACAGAGAGATTATATGAGGTGACAATGACACACTTGTCAGCTTTATCGGAAGCACTGGAAGCTGCTAAGAAAATGAAGGAAGAGGAAGCTATTGTTGAAGTCAAGGCGTTGGTGCCAGTGAAGATGGGAGAGACGTTGTTGGAACATTGTGGGAAGAAGAAGAGAAAGGAGTTGGACGGTGTTTTACAAAAATTAGCAAAGTAAAAGTAGAAAATGTAAAATAACCAAAAATGAATGAAAGTATTACACAACTATTCACTATTCACTATTCACTTCACTTCTTTTCAACTCACCCCAAGGTCTCCCTAATTCTTCTTTAATACCATTCCTCATTTCACAATATGTGGCATATCCGGTAACAGGAAGCATCACCTCCTCCCACTTCTCTTGAATCTCCTTCTTCAGTTGCTCACTCAGTCCCACTCTCCCCTTCCCCACCCCACCATCCCTCACCTTTCCTGTCCCATTCTCCCCCAGCCCTGCATATTTAGGTCTTCCACAAGCCTCATTCCTAGCTAATTTCAACATATGTTCATCATACTTAGTAGAGTGCCGCTTCATAAAGTCAATTTGTGCCTGTTGCAGAGCAATCTTCCTCCTTTCTGGATCACTAGCTGCCTCACCTCCCATGAAATCTGCAATTAAATCAATACATGCAGGTAGATCTTCAATCATGTCTTCGTAATGAAGCCACAGCATCCATGTTTGGTTTCTGTGTGGGTACCAACTTGCAATGGTGTGCCAGTGACTGGCATTATGGATGCTAGTTTCTGCAGCTCCTCTTCTCAAACAGAAGTGCGTCACAAAGTCTTCCATTGATATCTCATTGTAGTCAAAGAACCAGCCATTGAAGAAGTGGTAGAAGGAAGGGGCTGCATCTAGAGGATCACGGCAGACAAAAATTACTCTGTTGTGTTGGTCTTCTCCTTGACACCATTTGGGGCAGTCTCTGTACCAGAGATGGGTTTTGAATGCTCTTGGGGAAAAGTCTCCCTGAGGCCAAGTTGATAGATCTTTGACACCATAATCATATGCCATTTCTATGCAGGGGATAACTAGAGAGATTTCATCGTAAGACATGTCTCCACCGGTTCTTAGACTGTGCACAATGGCTTGGCAGAGGGTGGTTCCGGACTTCGCCGTCGTGGCTATGATGACATCATTTTGAGTGGGAACGAAAGAGAGCCCGGCATTCCGGCCTTCGATGGTTTCAAGTTTGGACAAGGTCGCTTTAAATTTTCTGATTGACTCTGGTTCGTCTTCTATGATATTTTCCAGTGGCATCTTTGGATTGAATTGTAATGCTTTTCCTCTATGTTTGCTGAAACGTGTAATGTTCTAATCCAAGGTAAGTGCATGGCAGTGCTCGTCAGGTTCATGGGACATTTTTGTACAAATTCACGCGTCGTTAATCAATTCTTTACACCTTCAAACAACACATGTGGCGGCAATGCACCTTCCTCACCTGTCCTCCCTTTGGATAACCTACATGGCTAGCTCCATGCATTGCAGCATTCAATACTAATCTTCCTGAATAACAACACAGGTTCAGCACAGTCTTATCTTATCTTATCCCTCCATCACCTCGATTTTATTTATTTTTATATTTCAAAAACACAATACTGATCCAAACGCCACTTCTATAGCTCTATTGCTACTAAATTCTTGACTCCATCCACTAGACGTAGCCATCTTCAACCACTCCTCTTTACTTCCCCTCCCTCTGCCACCTTGCTGAATAACATCACCTTCTGTATTCAATCCTGCTCCTGCCACTGGTGCAGCTTGCATACCTGCTCCTACAACTGCCCCTGTTGGCATTGCTGCTGTGTACTCCATGCCTTGGTGAGGTTCAGGGTCTTTACCTCCATGGAAGGCAGCTGCCGTGCCACTGACACCTATATGCTCTGCTACCTCTGCTCGTAACTCGGCAGTAGGGGCATCTGCTGCTGCTTGTTCTCGTAGCCTTTCTGCTTTTTTGGCTTCGTTTCTGGCTATTTCATCTGCATGGGTTCTTTTATATTGATCTATCTTATGTTCTTGTTCTTCTATATCTATACCCTCTACCAGGTTGAATACTGTAGGCGGTTGGTTTGAGGAGAGGGACCAGTGGTAAGAGGAAAACAAATACGGGGGGGCAATGTTGGGCGGGGGAACGAATCCTTCCAAGTAGGTTTCAACAAGTAGAACGTACTCAAGTCTTCTTTAATCTCCAAGTAGTCATTATAATCGGAGTTTTCGTCAAAGTCCTCCTCTGTTCTATTATATCTGTAAGGAGATGGAAGGGGAAGGTGTGAATTGGTGACCAAAATTCTAAAAAGCGATCCAGACAAGGCTTGAAACCCTTACATTGCCTCAACTCTTGCTCTAATCTGAAGCTCTTTCCTTAGTGAAGGTTCCATTGTTATATAATTATTTATGTTTGAAATGCTTTGAGTTGTGCGCTCAAACATGGTGGGCTTTTGAACAGCAAAAGTCGGTTCTGCCCTCGAGGGTATAAATTGCCAAGTTTTTGACATTCCCTGGGATAATTAGCATAACTTACCAATCTAACATTCATCCGGTATTGATTCATTATGGGAGTGCATCTCTCTGGAGTGGTAGCAGGTCTTGCTGCCCCAATAGCCTTGGTATGTTTTCTCATTCAAATCTTACACATTCCCAGCTAATGAACGGATACCATGTCTTTTTGATCGACAAATGCCTTGAGACGGATTTTCCATTAAACTCATATTCCCACCAATACCCCAAACCCCCTTTCTCTTTCTTCATAGGGTGCATGGGTATTTCGACGAACCCTTCCTCTCCCCTTCACCCTCATCCTCTTCCACATTGCCTCCACTGGCCTCGTAGTCGCAGCAGCAGCCAGCGAACCCCTCGCCAAGCACACCACTTGGATTCTAGGCAAAACCCCAGATGGTAAAATCAATCCTCTAGGTGCTACTCTATTATGGCCTTACCACATTGGTCTCCGTGCCAAGCTGGCCCTTCAACGTCGATTCAGCTCCGAACCTGCCTTCAACAAAATAGTCAACAACTACTACATAGGCGGCTGGCCCAGTGAAGAAGCCTTCATACCAGCCACACACGCAGCAGTATTAGACGTCACATGCGAGCTTCCCCTCCAGCTCATCCCTCCTGCATACAAGCTCCTCAAAGTCTGGGACACCCACGCCCCCACGGCCGAACAGATTGAAGATGGCGTCGCCTGGGCGCAGGCCCAAAGTGGAGCCGGACGCCCCGTCCTTGTACACTGTGCTCATGGTCATGGTCGTAGTGCTACTATTATATGTGCATTGCTCATTGCAGAAGGTTATGCTAAGGGCCTGGATGATGCGGAGGCTTATATGAAGGTCGAGAGACCTAGGATTAGGTTGAATAAAAGACAGAGGTTGGCAGTCAAGCAGTGGATGGCCTTGGGAGATGTGACATCCAAGCAGAAATAATTTAATAAAATAAATACTTGTACTTTTTGTTTAGAACTATGTGTCTATTTAATGGTATTGATTTACATTACAATTCATTGTGGTCAGGATCACTATCATTTTCAACACTGCTGGTACGGCTAATGCTTCCATCATTAGATTCTGTATCGCTTGTAATAGCAACAGCAGCACCTGCTACTGTTGTATCACTACCAATCCCTTTATCATTCTTCGTCTTCGTCTTGGGAGGAGGAGGATCAGGGAGGGTCTCCAAGATAGCAGCCTCCACTTGCTCCCCCATCTTCTTCTCCAACAACTCTGCCCCCAGCTCCCAGAGAGCTACATCAATGGGATTCAGTCTCCGTATCTTCTCCAGTACATTCTCTGGGATATCCTTTCTAGCTTGTTTAGAAAACACAAAACCTTTATTGTCCACTGTTCTCAAGTGTCTAAAAGAATTCCCTCTTCGCTTGGCTGCTTTTTGTTTGGCTTGGTCTTGACATTCGGTGAATTCTTGGCCCAGGGTTCTACCGTGTCGGATGAACTTGGTATCTGGGATTAATTGGACTGCTCTTCCTTTGGCTTGGAGGGGAGGTACAAATAGACCTGCAGCTTGTAGAGCATTCATCTCTCTTCTAAACTTTTGTTGGTCGTGCATCAGGGTTGACAGCTCTATGTCTAGGGGCTCTATCTCCTTCTTCCAGGGACTGTCCACTTCTGGGACTTTCTTTGTCCCTGCAGCCAGCATTCTTTCACTCAGGTGTGAATTGAGCAACCTCCTGGTCATTTTCAATGAGTCCTCGTCAGCAGTGGCATTATCATCGCCATTGTCAGTTTTCTTGGAAAACCAGTCGTCTTCTTTACGGACCAGGCCCAGCAGTTTTTGCTTCATATTGTTCACTTTGGGATCAATGTCTCTCAGTCTCATTGCAGCATTACCTGCAATCTTTCTGGCTTCACTTGTAGTAATAGATGTCATCAGTCCACTGTCCACCATCATTGTAGAATTGTACCTAAACTTCTTCCCAGCAGGAATCTCCGGGTCTTCAAACGACTGAAATTGCTTGGGCGGCGACCTGTACACTGTAGACGTCATTCTAATCTTCAATTCAGCAGCTAGAGAACGAACAGAATCATACAGCCTCTCAGTCAAGCCTACGTGTTTCAATTTAGGGAGCAGCTCCAATGCTCTGTCGCTCAGGTTCTTCCTGACGCTTTCATATCTAAACATACACTGCCTCAGTGCGCCAGCTTCCTCCCAGTGAGAGTAGTTGGTCAGCCCCAGTAATTGCAGTGCTGAACCTTCGTGTGCTAGTTCCTGTGCAATAGGTGAATCCACCCATTCTTCCAGAGGCATCACCAGACTATTATTATAGGGATCCAGTACTGGGTCTGGGTCTGGCAATTCCCATACACTCTCGTTCTTGACTTTATTGTAGTAGTACCACCGATTGCTCCTCTCACTCCAATGTTTGGTCCAGACTGGTTCAGAAGCGGCATCTGAACCCTCCTGGAGCTGGAGATGTTGATCTCTCAAAGCAATATTTCTCTCCCTCATATCATTGTGGAACCATAATACAAGCTTGCTCCAAGGCCATACATGCATGGTGTTCACTGGTCCTCCACCTGGAGGTGTCTTGAAAAGAGATAGCACGACTTGGGCTTGAGTTTGGTTGACTTTTCTTGCTGCGACTTCAGTGGCGAATTCATATATACTGATGATTCTGTCTTCAGGTTTTCTTAACTGCATGATAGTGGCTGCATGTTGTGGGAAGTATTGAGATATAGACATGTCATCGTGAGAATTGAGAGTTACGCAATTTGGGGTGCTGATGTTGTAAGAGAGGAGGTCGTAAGAGGGGTGGCATCTCTTGGAAGGAGGGTGAGATGGCTTGAGAAAACATGAGGAGTAGGTTTTGCCAGCTGTTCTAGGGACGTGGAGAAAGAAGATGAGTTTAGAGGGATCTTGGTTGGAAGGGATGTAGGTGCCTCGGTTGGTGAGGTGCTCTGAGAGGAGGGTGTGGCAGGCTGGTTCGTCCAGCAGTGGGGCGGTGAGATCGACAGACCATGAATGCTTTGGCAAGTTGTACTGAGGGAGACGATATTCGGAGCGATCTTCCTTCTTCGTAGACCATGGCCAGCAGTAGACTAGTTGAAGAGTACAAACTAAGGCTATGAAGAGAGTTCCTGCCTTTAGTTTTTGTTTCATTTTTGATCACTTTTGCCTAAGAAAGAACCATGCTGAACCGATTGATGATAGCAGTGATGATATGAAGAATATATACGTTGGATAAACTTGTAGTTAAAACATTTCTGGGAAAGAAGTGATGTGTTAGGCTCAAAACTTTGGTATTTGGATAAATTGCACGATGTAATTCTGCAGAATTCTCCTAATTCTCTCCAGAACTTTAGTGGACATCAACGATGCCTGTGTCGTTGTATTTTTGAAAATAATATTTTCATGCATAATCCTTCATATATAATAATATGATTCTACCACAACAAGTATTATTGCTGCCTTTACACTGACCTAAATTCAGCTGCAATCGAGAATTGATCAGATTACTTTACAGCTCTTCTAGAAGGCATACCCTTCACCATAGATACAAAATCATCACTACATAGTTCTTCCAGCCAAATTTGTAATGTCTGGAAGAGGAGGACCTGTAGCTCCCGGATTGAAGGTCGATTTCAATGCTCTCAAGCCTCCGCCTGGCTATATTCCAGGCCTTGGCCGTGGTGCAGCTGGCTTCACCACTCGCTCAGATATCGGCCCTGCCATGCCAGCCCCAGACATGCCACACGATGATGAAGTCCCAGATGCAGCTGACGACACCAAATTTGATGAATTTGAGGGAAACGACGCTGGTGTATTCGCTAGAGGCTCTGTCTACGATGACGAGGACAAGGAGGCAGATGCAATTTGGGAAGCCATAGACAAGAGAATGGAAGAAAGAGGCAAAGATCGCAAAGAAGCTAGAGTCCAGGAAGAAGAAGAAAAGGACAAGGCAGAAAACCCTAAAATTAGCGAGCAATTCCAAGACTTGAAACGCCATCTCGCCGATCTCACCGACAGCGACTGGGAGGCAATTCCAGAGATAGGAGATCACACTATCAAAAAGAAAAAGGTAGAGTTTTACACACCTGTACCTGACTCTTTACTGGCCACTGCAGCATCTGGAGCAGAGAGTGCTACCACCATTGATGCTACTGGAGGAGCAACCACCGACTTGAGTGCTATTGGTGCTGGTCGTAGCACTGTCGTGCAGCTCAATTTGGACAGGTTGTCAGATTCCGTTACTGGTCAGACTGTAGTTGATCCTAAAGGCTACCTAACAGACCTGAAATCAGTACAACTCAAGTCGGATGCTGAAATCTCAGACATAAAGAAAGCACGATTATTACTAAAAAGCGTCATCAACACCAACCCCAAACACGCTCCAGGATGGATTGCAGCCGCTCGGTTGGAAGAAGTTGCAGGTAAAATGCAAGCTGCTAGGGAGCTGGCAATGAAAGGGTGTGAATTATGTCCTGGAAATGAAGATATTTGGATAGAAGCTGCTAGATTACAAGGACCTAGAGAAAACGCCAAGGCAGTGCTGGCCAGAGGAGTGGCTGCCCTTCCTGACTCTGTGGCACTATGGCTGCAAGCCGCACGACTGGAAGCAGATGAAAAGGCCAAAAAAAGAGTGCTGTTACGTGCTCTAGAAAGAATTCCTCAAAGTGTGAGGTTGTGGAAGGCAGCAATTGAGTTGTGTGAAGAAGATGATGCTAGGATACTGCTGGCAAGAGCAGTAGAATGCTGCCCACAACATGTAGAACTATGGCTGGCTCTGGCAAGATTAGAAACATATGATAATGCCCAAAAGGTATTGAATAAAGCCCGACAAGCTATACCAACAAATGCAGAGGTGTGGTTGACAGCTGCCAAACTACAAGAAGCTCATGGCAATGTTGAAGGGCCTAAAAAGATTATTCCGAGAGGCCTGAAATCTCTCCAGGCAAATGGAGTGGTATTAGATAGAGAGTGGTGGCTGAGAGAGGCTGAAAATGCAGAAAAGAATGCTCCTCCTATGATAGAAACATGCAAAGCCATTGTGGCAGCTATGATTGGACACGATGTTGAAGATGAGGATAGAGTGCCCACCTGGATTGCTGATGCAGAGGAGGCAGCGAAGAGGAAATGTCCCGAAACAGCTAGAGCAATATTAGAACATACACTGGAGATATTTCCCAGTAGAACAGATATATGGAAACAAGCAGCTGATTTGGAGAGGGAATTTGGATCCCCAGCCTCCGTAGATGCAGTCCTACTCAGGGCCGTGCAGTACTGCCCTCAAGATGAGATTCTATGGCTGATGGCTGCCAAGGAGAAGTGGCTGGCTGGTGATGTGAGTGGAGCAAGAACTATTTTAGAAGAGGCATTTGCGAGAAATCCTGATTCAGAGGAGATTTGGTTGGCTGCGACCAAAGTAGAGTGGGAGTCTGGTGAGCTGGCCAGGGCGAGAGCTATTCTTAAGAATGCTAGAAATAATGGCGAAGCTTCCACCCCCCGAGTGTGGATGAAAAGCGCAGCTGTAGAAAGAGAAGGGGGAGATGTAGAAACTGAAAGATCGCTGTTGGTGCAAGGTATTGCTAGATTTCCTGATGCATGGAAGCTTCATATAATGCTGGGACAGATGGAAGAAAGACTGAACAGGTGGGAAGAAGCGAGGAGAGTGTATCAGAGTGGGATTAAAAAGTGTGGGGATTGTGTACCTTTGTGGATTGCAGCTGCCAAGTTGGAAGAGACAATAGGGAGGGAAGCACAAAGAGGAGGGGGTGGAGGAGGAGGTGGGAGGAGAGGGGGGGG
>Ga0114919_10001840_pt1 | contig 17059 bp, 14 predicted proteins | sample BlataG_FD_88682 | JGI IMG/M metagenome (GOLD analysis project Ga0114919, IMG submission 88682) | Deep subsurface microbial communities from Black Sea to uncover new lineages of life (NeLLi) - Black_00105 metaG | ecosystem: Environmental > Aquatic > Marine > Oceanic > Sediment | place: Atlantic... | reverse complement strand
TTAACCCCGGCTGTGAAAAAACCGGACATCCGATTTTTTAGAAAGAGAGAAAAAAAAAGGAAGTGAAAAAACAAAATGGTGCCGGGTCTTTTTATATATATATTTTTTTTTTTATCAAAAAATTTAAATAAACAAAAAAATAAAAAAAGTAAGTTTAAAAAAAAAAAAAAAAAAAAAAAAAAATATAAAAAAAAAAAAAAAAATTTGAAAAAAAAAAAAAAAAAAAAAAAAAAAAAAGATATAGACGTCCCGTAAGAAAGACTTAAGGATGTTTGACATAGAGTAAACATTTGCCATACGAATAATCATATAGCCTCTTTTCCCTTCCTCGCAAAAAAATCTCAAAAACTCAAAAAATTGGGGTTCTAGATTAGTATACGAAAACGGGGAGGGGGGGGAGGGTTTTTTTTTTGGTTTTTGGTTTTATAAGTTCTCAAATGGATTAAAAAATCGATGTATCACGGTCGGTCCTCTTCCTTCTTTTCTCCAATCATACGCCAAATTTGTTTCTGTTCCTTTTCCTTTTCCATTTCTATCTACGCGGATATCCATGAACCAAAAAAAGATAATGAATGAAATGTATCCCCAGTTTATCCACACTAATACACCGTGGATAATTTCCGTAGCCAAGATAGGAACGACATGAGTGACTTCAGATCCAAGGATCAAAAATAGTAAAATCACCATAGAAATTATGGTGGATCCTATAATCAATGCTCGATCTTCTCCTCGATACGAAATTCTTCCACCGAGTATGGTTGCACGGGGGTCGGTATCAATATATTCACGTTTTGCCTTCCACCATACAAAGAAATGAGAAAACAATATACCCAATCCTGCCAATATTCCTGCCAATGCCCATCCTTGCACGTTGGTAGCGATTGAAAGAAGGCTGATCGATACAGCGACAAAACTAGACATCATGGCCGAAATGATGATTCCAAACATGGTTAATCTATGGTATGCACTCATAGCAAAAACGAGCATGGCAGAATGAATACCATACGTAATCCACCATCCATAATGAGAATGATTTCCTCGATTGAGCAAGTCTAATATACTCATCAATTTTCCCACACCTACAATCCACATGGATGCAGACAAGACGGCCAATGTATTTATGTAACTTTGATATCGATCACGGTACTCTTTCCTCTTATTACGTTGATTATGTCGATACATTGCAAGACAAAGGAACATCATTAAAGTACCCGAGATGAAGAAAATCGAGGAATACACCACCCTTACTACATCCTCTGCTCCGTCCCACATGATCATTTCACTCTATTTCATATTCGACGTTGGCTTTTTCTCCTCTTAGTCTTCTTTTTTTTCTTTGGCAATTCTTTTCTCACACTATAATACAGTCCGAATGTATGTCCTAAAGCCCTCTCTAAGTCACGAGGATTCCTTCCACCCATCGTCACGATATTCCCAGATTCAAAGGCCAATTGAGCTGCTGGGAAAATTTCTGAAGGTCGTACAGTGGCTCCTGGAAACGCTTCCTTATTATACGAAACAATATCAGGATACAATCGATGTAATTTCTCGATATCCAATCCAAAGTTATGTTTGAACGTCCCTACGACATTCTCTGCTTCCAGAGAATTGCTCAATGGACAGGCTCTAGGAATTCCCTTTTCTCTCAAATAACATAATGTTTCCATGATAGCATAATGTCCTACGGCTTCTGTTCTTGCACCCGTACATACGACTTTCCCTGGAGAAAAAACCGATACCGAAGTAGAAGGGTACTTGAAACGTATAATGACAGCGGCAAATCGAGGAGGAATACATCGAGCGGACCGTCCATCCAATCGACGTACTAAATCGACCAAATCGAATCGATTGTATGGAGAGATTCGGTATTTTTCAGCACCATAGAGTTCTTCCGACTTTTTTATGGCAAGTACGGCATCCGTTTCGATGACATCATCATCATTCCATGCGTCTATCGATGGAATACTCGATACGGAGGAATGGTGATGCGAATCTCCTTGGTTATGAGTCTTACTCCTCGCTTCTTTGATTTTAGACGCTGGGTCTGAAGATTCTTCCCACATCGACCGTAGACCGGCCAACATGGCAAAGATGTAAATATCCCTTTCGGCGATACTTGTAGGTTTCTCTGCATTGATATCGTCCTTGGGACCTACCAATCGGTATTCATCAAACCCCGAATCTTTTCTTCGTTTTGTACGCACATGTTTCAAACTTGCCATGTATGCTGAAAACGGTTTAGGTATATAGGTCGAATCTTCTTCACGTAAGATCCTAGGGTCGGAAGGATGTGCTTTTTCGTCCATTACGATTTTCGTCGTAAATACATTGTTATTTATGGTTAATTTGCTTTTTGCAAACATCTGCATCTTGGCTTGTTCTTCTTCATCACTTATAGTATGAGCCATCGCTTTTCTCCTCACACTAATTATGGAAGAGAGAGGGAGAAAAAAAAATAAATAATGTAAATATTTCTTATCTATTTTTTTCTTTTTGACACACATTCATTAAAGAAGTATTACTAATGTCAGACAGGAAGGAACGGTTCTTAGGTATGGTCAAAAAATACCAAAAAAATGAAAATGAACGTGTGGAAAAATACCTAGAAGAAGGATGCGGATTTCCAACAGTTACTTTGACCACGGAAGAATCGATGGACCATGATTCCCTTGGACGTCTATTCTCGGTATACCGAGAATACGTTTATGACAGTTTTTTAGGTCAAGGACGAACCCACAAAACCATAGAAGATAGACCTACTCTTTACGACATCTTGGAAAACGGACCTTCAAACTACATATCGATGAACCCTGGACAGGAAGCCGATAGTATACGTAATATGTACTTGCCTACGAAAGAAGATGTACGACGTGCCCATATGCTCGGCGGTGCTATCGAAATGTCTTCAGATGGGAAAGTATTGCTTTCGAGTATTATGACGTTGAAGGAAGCCACTCAAATCCAAAAAACGTCTGCATTGGCCAACTCGGACCGTCATCGACATACGATCAAACATAGGGATTTGGTGCTTGGTCATGAAATGGACGGGTTCGACACTGTGTGGGTCGAGTGAGATGAAGGGATGGGGGCAAAAAAAAAAAAAAAACCAGATTCGTGTAAAGAAAGAAAAAAAAAACTGTTCCTCTCAAATGAGAAGAAGGAAAATAAATAAAATGAATGAATACGAGACGCTTACGGTCGATCAAATCAAAGAAGCCACAAACGAGTATTATCGAGAAGAAAACGAAGAAGATCGATCAGACAGATTGGTTGAATATCAGAGATACATATTCGATCATACGGGAGGAGATCATCATGGTCTTTCGGTATCTCTTCCAAAAGAACATTCGTCAAACATCGATGAGTACGTCCGTGAAGTTGAAAGTGAGATTTTACTTCGTGGAGGCAATTCGGATTCAGGATGTTATGCTTCACTCGATCGTATCCATGAAGGTCTGAACCAAGAAATCTTATTGGGTCTTTCTGAACACAAAGATACGTCATTGGTTAAAAGGAGGTACGAACATGCCCCAATTCCTTGGTACATACTCGACCATATATCTATACAAACCAAAGGACGTATCGATTTAGACGAAATCCAAGAGACTGTGTTATTCCATTCGAGTCGAGGAGCTTCTGTACGTAAATTGATGGAAGATATGCTCCCGTTTTTCCTTTGGAAACCAAGCGAAAACAATCATGACCAAGAAGTGATTCCATCAGCATTCCTTTCGATTTACGAAAAAACCAAGAACATGGCTCTGAGTGGTGGAGTATACAATTCGAAACAAGCCAAACATATTGAGACTGTTCTATACGACAACTTTATGAACTATGGAAACCCTTTATGCCCTATACGTGCCTCAAAAATTGATCAACATGTGAAAAAAGAATACGGTTTTCGAAACCATATTTTTGAAGAGGATTCATCCAGAGGAATTATTGTCTTGAGTTACAGTATATCGGATCGATACTATATTGCCATATTCCTCGACGCAAACCCTAAACGAATACGTGAAGGAGATCGGCGTGTTGCCACACTATTATTTCCTTCTCAAAAGGGGAAAGAGAAAGACTCTTCAACATATTTTGAAGCAAAGAAAAAACGTAAGAGGAACGATGTTGCTACGTTTTTTAAGCGTAAGGAAGGATCTTCGTCCATTGTTGATAATCTTTCATCTTCATTGGCAGAGAAAGCGATCAAAAGTGCAACTAAAGAACGTAAACGTAAGTTGTTGGAGAAACGGATCAGTGGTGTGGTCGAAGTGGTTATTTATTCCTGTTCGTGTAAACGTAGTTTGGTATATACGTGAAGTTAAAAAAAAAGAAGCTCGTTTGCACGTCTCAGAGAATCATTATTCTTTCCCTTTTTTTACTTTCTCTCTCTCTCTCTCTCTATCTATATATCATCAAACGGAGATGCGTGAATACCCCATCGATTTTTCTTTGTAGTGGGACGTCTCATTCGTCTGGATACTTTATGCACATCTTCTTCTTTTTCATATTCTTTATCATCGTCGAATGGCGAAGGTACAGGTTTACGTACAGTTCCGGGCACTTTCCTTTTATGTCCCGTAATACGTTCTACGTCTTCCATGGAAAGAGGTGTTGATGTCGAAGGCAGCCATTGTGATGAAGGAACGTCTTTCAACATGAAAAATGGGACAGGGTCGGAAACTGTACTCGAGAAACATCGAACGAGTAGCTGCAAATCATTGATCTTGGCATAATCTTCTAGATGAGATAATTCATCATTACCACATTCCTTTGCGAACGAAAAATCTTCGTTATTATCGTAAGAATTGATCAAATGTACCATTAACATTCCTGTGACATGTCGCCCGTTTTCCCCTCGTGTAGCATCTCTCCAACTATGTCGAATTTCATTGGCATGTCTGTATTCCTCGAAAGGACCTATTACTTCTGCCAAAATCCAATGCTTTGCTGCAGGTCGAGTGGTTTTGCATTGCGGAAGAGCCCTCATACGATGTTGCATGTGTTTTCGAAAGGGATTCCTTGATACACCCACGTATGTGTAACATTTGAAACCTCTCGATCGTTCGTTATGTGTCAACAAGTAGACAAACCATAATGGGTTTTTACCTATTGTTGCTACCTTTGAAGCCGGGTATATGCCGTCTGTACGATTCATCCTCATCTCATCCAACCGTTTTTAAAACCCCATTCGTAAGTGTAAGTGAAACACCAAATTATTTCGTCATAGGAACAGACTCGTTCTCTTCCGTTGGAACCGTCCTCTTCCTCTATGTGTATTCCCCATAGTTTTAGAAACCTTGATAAAGTCTACCACCGAATTCCTATGTATATATTCTACGATAGTATCAATATCGTTATGTCCCTGGAAATCTGAAGTCCATTCTTTCACCCTTCGAATTCCTCGTGTGACGATCCTAGAAGCGTATACACGACTTGGTGTAGAAAACTTCAACATTTGTTCATCCAAATCTGTGTTTTTCTGAATCACCTCGGCTACATCTCTTCTTTTCAGTTTCCCGGTATGATTGTCACATAGTCTCTTTTGTGAAGGCAAGGACGATTTCAACCATTCATCTTTCTTCATAACCACTTTCCCATTGATGGTAATGTCATTTTCCGCCAAATGGTACAATACGCCCAAGATGAAATGATCAAATTGCGATTTCGGAGCGTTTTCCATACGCACCGTCTTGCTCGCTAATAATACTCTCCATAGACGTGTAATCTCGTTCCTGTATAATCTTATTTTCGCTTGATTGTGTGGTACCGTGTCGATCGCATCAACCTGGAGTTTTTCCGCATAAATGTCATCCATCTCTCCTAACGTTAGAATGTTCGATCCCATACGAATCTCTGGAAACGTTACATCGAAGGATCCATATTTATACGTCTCGATATCTTTTTCATTGTCTAGGAAATCCGTCAACCCATATCGATCCTTTGGATCGTATCCTTGATGCTCCGATAGAAATTTCATTGGACCTTCTCCGTAATACTGTCGATTCCTTACACAATAATCCCAAATATATTCCACTGGAGGAACTCGAACCATTCGATACGTCTTTTTGTATTTCCGACGTAGCTGTCGATGAGTCTCTCTATCACGTTCTCGTATAGGTCTCAAATCCTTTTCCACAGCAGTCAACGATTTCTTAACTACCTCTTCCGTATTGATCAAAGAAGCAATACCGTACGCAATCTTCATGCTTTGTCGTTTTTGAGAATTGAAAATCAAATCGTTCATGACACTTCCGACAGATTTCATGCACGCATTCATCTCTTTCATCGAAAGTAAAGATTTGGATTCTAACCAGCTTTCAAATCGTTGTCTCCTACGTTTGAATTCCAAACTTTCATAATCTTCTTCTTCTTTTTCTTCTTCTTCTTCTTCTTCTTCTTCCCTATTCTTCGTTGTTTTATCTGTTCTCCTCCTACGGTAAGAGTTTCCGATTAGACCAGAAGAAGTGATGATTTCTTCTTTTTCTTCTTCTTCTTCTTTTTCTTCTTTTTCTTCTTCTTTAGTACGTCCACTTGATTTTATCACGTTTTGCATTGTTTGAATCGATGGCCTACCCATCATGATATCCGCCATTTTCCCTATAATCATGGGCGCTGAAGAAGCAATGGCCGATTCAGACGGATTCTTCGATACGGATTTTTCGAATTGAGAAGTAAGTACGGCCGTACTCAATGAAAGTGCGTTTTTCCTTCGATGCACACGTTTTCTCTTCTTACTCGTTCTTGTACTATTAGCATCCTCTTCTTGAATCAAATAGTATTGTTCTACTACCTCTTCATCCTTTCTCCCTTTCTTATTTCTCTTCTTCTTCTTTGTCACCTTTCGTTTCACTGGAGAAAACCGATGTCCGTCTGAATTCAACGAATATCCTATTCTAAGCGTTGTTTGAGGAGATCCTCGATTTCTCTTTCTACGCGTTACACGTCCTAGGGGAGAGGATGGTGTCGACGAAGAATACGAATGAGATAATAATCTACCAGGAGACATCATCAACCCTTCTCCACTTGTCATTACACCTGATGGAGTCGAATAAGGAGAACGGTTTTTCTGAGGACCTCCTGGAGACTCTCTTAATCGAGAAGCAATATCCATTGTATCATCGTTGGTTCCTTCTACTAAAAAAGTAGGTGTAACACCTCTAGCCAAACTATCCCATGCCATTTTCCTAGATAACGTTTCCTTGTACGGATTCACACTATATCGAGTCTCTTGAGCTCGTTGTATATTCCACGTTTCATCGCCATGACCTTCTTCACAGATCCTCGATCGATTGGATACTGAACTTAAAGCCACAACGTCTTGGTCTTTGCAGAATAATGCACTTTGATTGGGAGCTGCATGAAGCATCGTCCTCGATACGTACTTATGATCACCTCTTTCACTCGCTTTCAAGTACGGGTTGCATTCGTCCATAAGCACCCCGTCTACCTCTCCACTATGAAACAATATATTGTCTCGAAGTAATCCTTCGTCCTTTTCATCTTCTTGTATGTCAGCAATCGATATGGATTTATCGTCACTGTTTTCGCTCCCCATAGTATCGATGGCTAGACGCACAGACCCTTCTTCAGGAACCCAAGGAAAATATTGTTTGGCTAGAATCTCTTCCGCCAATGGAGCGATAACACATCCTTTTCCAGAGACCACCGCTGAACGTACCATCGCCCAATTCATCTCCCCGTTGCTTATTTTAGCATATTTGTTTTTCTTCCTTTTCCTCCTCTTCCCAATCCTTCGAAAGAGAGGGTCCGAAGTAGATATATAATTTTCCTCCACAAAAACATCGTCATAATAATCTTCTCCTTCTTCTTCTTCATCACCATCATCCCCTTCGACCGTTCCTACATATGCATGATTTTTCCTCGTATTATACATTCGACTGCTTTTCACCGTCCCATCCGTTCGAGCTCCAGAATATACACAAACCACCTCTTTGTCGCTATTCACATGCCCAGCAGAACATGTCACTCGATCTCCAATACAAATGTGAATGAGACCATGGTCTCTACATCCATAAAGAGGAATTTGACTGTTGTTCTCAATCGAATCTACGCAACAATCAACAGAACACTCTGCAGATAAATGGACCATACACCTAGCTTCAAGCATCATTGCATCCCGTAATCGTTCTGCATCGATTTCGTTTTCCACACCTACCTCTCTGGAAATATCAATATCGTACCTAGCGGGTGTACTCATTTCCCTTTGACTCGTACGTATACTTTGAAACAACGTCCCGTTTTTCGGCATACTATCTTCGTATGGTAGAGAAGTCAACGACGACATAACCCATTCGTATCGTGTAGGTAGCCATTTGTTCACTCCGTCAAAGATATCGTGCAATTGTTCCCTTGTAATCCCGTACCGGAAATACTGGAAATTAAAGTCGTTTCGTTCAGGCAAGACGTTCAATTCTTTCAATCGATCCATGTCTCGAAACATCGAGGCAAAGTCTTCCGACTCCTCCATGGTGGAGAGAGGGGGAAGAAAAAAAAGTGATGACATCAGTGTAGTTTTTTTTCCCTAAAAAATATATTTTTTTAATATATATTCCATTTTTCCACCTTCTTCACACAAAATTATGCCTATTCTTGATCTGTCGAGCATCGAAAGTGGTTTTTTTAAATCACTTATTTGAAAGTGCTTCTACCAAAAGGGCATCACCGAATATTCTTCTTCTTCTTCTTCTCCTTTTGTATAAGGAACCTCCCTCTTTTTAAAAACCTCTTTCTTCTTCTTCTTATCTAGGAAAAACCCAATCCTCACTTTTCTCCCCACTCTGGGCCGTTTTTTCCCTTTTTTAGGAGTAGGAGATTCCGTTCCTTCACTTATCGACCGTTCGATAGCTATTCTTTGAGCGTTCAGTTCTTCCAATGTCGCTCGTATGGAATCCATTGTTCGATTCATCATCATTTCCAACCGAAACCGTACGTCATCCGAGGTGTATTTCCCAAACCATACATCGATAACGATCCTTGCTTCTTCCATAATGCGTTCCCCCGTACTCAAAAACCCTGTCCTTTCTTCTCCTACCATTGAAATTCCTGAAGGCATGACTCGACTTTCACGAGGCCTGGCGGTGATATCACTCGTCGATCTATTCCTCAGGAATTCGAAGAATCTTCGTAAGTGGTTCGTTCTTTGAAAGAATTGAAGGTTGGTCTTCATTTCCTCGATTGATACCAAGAGCAAAAGTAATTCGCGTGTCATCGATACTAAGGCCCCCTTCGGTGTATGTGAAACTTCAGGCATTGTAGATTTTGGGCTTAAAGGATCCGGGAACCCCGTATGCTGACGTTCGTAAAATTTCTTTCGTATGGACCGGTCTGTATACAGCACTCGTTTCGTAATATTCTCGGCGAATTTTTCATATGCAGCGTTTACCGTCCTTTGTTTCTGCGTATTGATTATAAAATTCGAATCGCTTATGATCCATAACTCCGTTGGGTCCGCGCTTTCCGGTGAGTATGCATCCATTCGAGGAGTTATGTCTATATTACCATATTCCTTTACGACAAAGGATTCGTATTGGTCCGAAAGAATGAACAGTTCGTATCCTCCAGGGAATACGTTGCCCACATGTCCAGAAATCATCAACTCGAACAGTTCATTGGGTAGCTTGTGCATTGGCAATTGCTCCTCATGTTCTCCTCCTCGAATAACCTTTTCATAGGCCAACATGGCCTGCGTCCTAGATTCTTCCTCCTCGCTTTTATCGATAATGTCGCCATGTACCACGTCGATATATAATTCACGCGATACTCGGTCCTGTAGCAGCATCTTAGCATTTATATATGAATGATTATCCACCAATTCGAACGTGTCGAACAATGCTTCATTGAACATTCGAAACATCAGACGATAATTTCCAGCCGTTTCTTCCAACGCGTTTTCATATCGAGCCATAAGAACGGGTACTCTTTCCTTGACCAATGCTTCCATCCTTGGTAAAAACAAATTCTTCAATTGATCTTTCAAGTTGATTCGATACGAAGGAGAGGTAGTTCCTCCATAGGTGATTAATCTCGACAGTTCTTCTTTTGTAAACGGTATGTCACTTTCATAATCATCATCTAATTCACCTAATAATTCATCGTCCAGCCGTCCTTGAATATAGGACATCACCGACGTGATCATGTAATGTGGAGAAGCGGGTTCGTCTCGACGGTACGCCACTTCTCCCCATACCCGAAACGCAGTTTCACGTGCTTGTTCGATACGATTCGGAATACTCGTAATAAATATAGACTCAAAACTTCCATACGGATCGTAGATTTTCATACGCGCATACGAAATGTTCTTCGATTCGTCTAAACTGTCAGAAAAGATTTCTTCCAATGTATCTTCACGTTCAAATTTGTTTATTAGCCCGTTTATCCAATTTTTCAGTTTTTCTCGAATCCAAAACATTCTGGTATTTTTTTCAATTGGGGAAAAATGAAACTGTTCCCACGAATCTTGACCCGTATCGATGGGTGTACGCTTTTCGTACACACTATCGGCAAACACATTGACACCGTCAATATCAAAAGAAACTCTATGATACCGATCGGTCAACCGATCCTGTACCGCCGATTCGAGTGACCGTTCGATGAATTTATGGGTACGATGTTCTTGATGTTCTTTTTCATCTACCACGTCCATCCTTAACCAAGTGTACTCAATAACCATATTCAATACATCACGAAAAATGTTTTTTTTTTTGGAGGAGGAGGCGGGACTCACCACCACAATATAAATATATATGAGGAAGGAAGGGTAAAAACGTACCGTAGAAACTGCTGAGTATCCCCATACCGTACTTGTTGTTCCAGTAGCGTTTTTCAAACATACACGACCTTTCTGTTTGTTCCATTCTGTAATGAAATCCATCTGGTCCATTCCAGAGATGGTCGAGTAATAATCGATGACTGATTCTACGAGAGAATCCGATGCTGATTTAACGATCGAGTAAATACCTACTGTAAGTCCTGGTATAATATAGGCAATGATGGAAGCCACGATAGCCGTTGAAGTCGTTTTCCCGAAGCGTCGAGGCATTTCAAAGAAGATTTTCTTATAGATTGCATCGATACCAAACCGTTTGGTCAACCGTACAATATTGACATCGAACTGATCTCCATATATGAGTGGGAGTAAGCTGATGAAACACGATTGGATAAAGTCTTTCTGTTGTTCCGAAAGTGTAAGACGTTCTTCGATTTTCCCCATGCATTGAAACCATAAATCGACAATCGCATCTCCATCCAATCGATCTTCTCCAGACCGGTCTCTCAACACTACATCCTCGATTTTCATGGGTTCACGTTCTTTCTTCCCTTGTTTCCATTCTTGAAACGATGTTGTCTCGATCGATCGAGCCCATTCGTCTAATTGAACCATCCCCAATTCCGTCGATACGGTAATGCCTCGTCCAAAACATTCGTAATATTCTTTTTCTTGAGAAACTTGAGGTTTCTTCAATACGTCAGAGACGGTTTTCTTCTTCTTCTTATTCGCATTTCGTAATCCACTTCCGTATTTTTTAGACGAAAGGATCGATCGAGCGTCTGAAATCTCCGTAGTAGAAGACAAAGAAGTCCTACTTCGTTTTCCCAACGAAACGTTCTGAGCGACATCCATTTCTCCACGGAAAAACAGTTGTTCTCCTGGACTCAACTGTTCTGCAATCACTCGCCTTCGATTCATCTCAACCATCCCTGTAGATCCCATAACGACATCATCGCCAATTGCAGGTACACCACTAATACCCTGTTGAGCATGTCGACGTGGTCGAATGTACGATATAGGACGTTTCCTCATCATTCTTAATTTATAAAAGTAAACGAATCCGTTATTGGTGTAACAAAAAAACCCCGGTTGTTTTATTTCTTTATCCATCGAGCTTTGCTTCCTCTATCCTACGTTTGAGACGACGTGTCTTGATATGGTCCAATCCCATCGCATAGAAGTCTTCATCTTCCAAGTAAGGCAATTCCTCGACCATCTCTGCAGGTCCTCCACGGAATTTATCGATAAGTCTAGAGTAACCAAGACCCTCCAAAAAATCCTTAATGCCTCCCATCGAATCATCTATAGGAGAAGACTTACGCTTCTTCGACTTCCTATTAGTAGATGAAGGTGGTGGTGAAAGTGGTTTCTCTTCTTCTTCTTCTTCTTCTTCTTCTTCTTCTTCTTCTTCTTCTTCTTCTTCTTCTTCTTCTTCTTCTTCTTCTTCGGATTCCGACAATGACACGGTAATGGTGGACTTTCTTTTGTTTCTCATTGTTTTTCTTCGCGCACGATCATCCATACTGTCGATGATCACCGTACCTTTGATCTTGTTTCGATTGATCTCTTTCAGATCCTCCATCAACTCTTTGGCTTCTCTAGCAAACGCAACCGAATCATCGTGCACATCATCTGCATAATCCTCCATTTCTATTTCTTCGTCTTCGTCTTCTTCTTCGATGTGTCCGAAAGGTTTAGACTTGAATGTAAATGCATCAAGGTCTGTGTGGATAAAGAAACAACAAGTATGTTGGTCCAATATGAGAGTTTCGTTCTTAGCGAAATCGATATCCGCCAAGTCTTGATTGTCCTTGAACGATACGAAAAGTCGGCATACGAGGACTCGGTCTCCAGGGAAAATCGAAATCCCAGAAAGAGCACATCGAAGCATCGACGGTAAGTCAAATCGACGCATTGGGTAAGTTTCACGCAACAATTTCAGTTCTTCGACGTTTGAGAACAATTCCTTGCTTCGTTTGAAGAACAAATCCAGATCTTTCTCGCTTCCTTCACCTAAAGAAAATCCAGACATTCTCTTAGACTCGATCCATTTGTCAACCACAAGTGTTTCCCATAGTTTTGGAGTAATCTCAATTGCGGTGTTGGATACATCGAGGCATACAACATTGGCATTAGCTACGGTAGTCATCATCTTTCCAAACGTATTCAACGGCATGTCTTGCGCACTTTCGTCAGTAGGATCGACGGGGAATTCCTTGACACATACACCGTTGAACTTCTTCGCAAATAGATTCATGTAGAATCGTTTTCGATAATCCGTAGATTCTTGACGCGTATGATCGATCAGAGACACTAATCTCTTACGAGTCAATTCGTAATTGTCAAACATCTGTTTGGTGCATTTGGCTTGACGGGCCTTGAGATCATTCAGTTCAAACTTCTTTCTGGAAACGTTTTCGCAATGTGTACATTTCCAAATCATCTTTCCTCGCTCATTCGTCAATCCCATGATGCATAGTTCCTCGTTGGCGGTTTCCACCTCCAGTTCCTTCCTTTCAATCTGTTTTCCAAACATGTTGTACGAAATGTACCGAAGGCGTTCTTCAGAGATACCGTCAGAAACAAAAGAATCCAATTGTAATAGAAGTTCCTTGGCGATCGAGTGGTTCATACTCACGATGAAATTAGCCATGTCGTCCACATCCATATTCGAACATTCTCTCAAATTAAGGATCGCTCGAGTTTCGGTAACCTCTCCAATTTCACATCCCTTCAGACCAACTACAATGTCCTCCAGTATTTGATTGGCTTTCTTATATGCATATATAATATCCTTGCATTGTTCCACTTCGCCTTCGCCTTCAGAAATGATTTCTTCCGAAGGATCTTCTTCCGCACCAACTTCGATGGCTTCCATGTCTATAAAATCACCATCCACAGAATCTTCTCCAGTCGAAGAAAAAAGATCCATAGTACGCATTTCTTCGCCCTCTTCCTCAGAAACGAACGATTCTTCGTTTTCTTCAACAGGAGGAGGAGGAGAAACCGGTTTTTTGGTCGGGGGTGCGGAGGAAAGTTTCTTTCGCAGAGGAATATCAATGGATACACTCGTCACACCCACTTCGTCCGAGTCCTGTATAAGTTCACGATGTCCATTTCCATTCGACATTATTTTCCTCGATACTGGAGTACCTCCCCCTTTACTTCCGAAATGCTTACGTTTAATCTGGTCTAGCCTCGACATTGCCCCGTGCAAATGGGAATAAACAAGTATCGTTAAGAAAATAAAGACGATTTTCTTTTTTTTTATTTTTATTATTATTATTTATTTACAAACGGTCAAAAACGTACCATTTTTAAATTGAAGCGTTCTTGGATATTTTCTCTCTCTCTCTCTCTCTCTCCCCTCGATGGAAAGAAATCAAAGTCGATCTACATAAATTGAACGATCCATTCAACCACTTGTTCTTTCACTTGCAATTCCTCGATAGTCGAATAAAGAAACGTTTTGGAGTTCTCAATACCCGTATAAGCGATGAGAATGGATAATGTAAAAAGGAGTACGTGACCCGATTTGATCGAGTAAATCCAATATAGCTTATGGAATAAGGATCGAATGAAAGAAATAATGACAGAAAAGAATATAATAGTGAGTATGAGGGTACAAAGGAAAGCGAGTGACGTAGGTCTACATATTATATCAAATATAAGTCGTATTACATTATCGTATTTATCCAGGGCTTCCATTTTCTCCAATGAAGATGGAAAAAAAAACGATTATTTGGATGTTCGAATATCTGTAAAGTCTTGTCCAAAGTCTGAGAGACGAGCTCTTTTTTTTACATGGAAGAGGATTTTCGTGGATACTCGACGGACACAACATCATGTGATCCATTACTATCCAAAGATATGGAAAAGGTGTTTCAATTGGGACGAATTATCGACAAAACCAAAGCGTGGGAAGTGATCCAACTCTTGAATACGTTTCGGGGTATACCTACGATCCAAGCCATGCGTATTCTATTCGAGCATTTTATATGGAACTTCAATCCGTATGCTAAAGAACAAAGATTTATCGATATTGTATTTATGCCTGGTGTTAATAAGGGGGGAAAAAGGAATGGTATCGATACGGTGAAAACCGCTAGAACCAACGGAACGAAACTTTGGATCAACGTATCCAGTGTGATGAATGATCGTTTTGATAAAGAGGATACACATTTTGGAGAGTTGCCACGGGGTGTAAGTCATTTCTCGGCAGTTATATTGCACGAAATGGGGCATATTATACGGGAGAGAGCAAATGGGACGACGTTTCAGTATATGGTCGACATAAGTCCAAATATACGTCGGTGTTTACGAGAGTTTCAGGAATATATATCAGAGGTATACATGGAAATGGAAAGAAGGAGAAGGTCTAGACGATATAAAAAAGAGTATGAAGATCGAAAGGATGAATTGGAAGAATGGGTCGCGGATATGTTTGCCAAATCGTTTATTGCACACGCATTAAAGGGACGTCCAAAACGTCCTCGTCATCGAAAAGTATTAATACAATCACACGTTTGATGCATCCCATGGCGCATATTGATCACGTACAATGATGCCAACGACAAGTTTGGCGGCTTCGTCCTGAACTCTATTTTTCATATCCTCTATTTCTTCTGAACTATACAGTCTATCATAAACATTATAAGAATTGATTTTTGTCTCAATCTCTATAGCATCCATTTGGGGAGTAGGGGGTATTGGAGGGGTAGAAAGGAAAAAAAATCTAGTCTATACTCCTATCTCTCTCCATACATATTACCGTTTGTATATAGATACTTCTTTTTTTTTCCTCTATCTCTCGATGAGTCGAGATAGGTTTGTCGAGGATGTAAGCGCGTGTCATACGGACCTGGCCAACATCCATGTAGGTTTTTTACGAAACGAACGTGTAGGGACACGCAGCAATGTGTTTACACCAACCTTTGTGACCAATAAGGGTCCTAAACATAACTTTTGTATGTACATTTTAGTGATTATTTACCAATTCATTCGAAACTTTGTTGCGTCATGGATGATGACCAGCCTACATTATAGACATTGTGAACTGGCTTTTGACCAACATATGTTCACAAAATCTGATCTTCGACCAGTCGCTGGTATACCATATTCACAAGGATGTTATGTTGCATATGCGACAAATCTGAACGATATGAAATTGACACGTAAACCTCGAACGTACGAACCTCGTAGAGACGCTAGATCTCTTTCTCAAGCCGGTATCATCAACCCAGACCGGGCTTATGAATGGATCCATTTGAGTTTGCCTCGTACACAAGTCCAAAAGATCATTCGAATGTGCGAGAAAGAGCTAGGAAAACCATATGATATACGAGCATTAGAGAGGATGCCTATATTGCCAAAAAGACTTCAACCTTCATCACGGTGGAATCGACAACGTTGGCATTGTACAAATTTTACTGCTTTTATGCTACAGCAGGTAGGATTTTTGAACGGAATTGATCCAAATGCTCTCACGGCCGATGATGTATACACGTACTTGAAGGGAAATCGATACGAAGAAGAATGGCAAACCACGCCATCGAAGAAAATCAAAGAGAGATTGTATTATTAAACAAACATCAAAAAAAAGAGTACATTATCTGTATCAAACACGGACCATATGAGGACATATTCCTGCTAACAGATCCAAGTCCTCAAATGCATATAAGATGTCTCTTTTCTGGACCTGCTTTCTTCCACGAATATTGGTAAAACTCACCGCTTTGGCAACGACTTGAGAAATAAAATCGTTACGATCTTTCAACAACATATTCGCCGCGATTTTTCCGATTCTCTGGTCCGATCGAATGTTCTTCGATGCATTGTTCACACGACGACGGAACCTCTGGAAACTCTCGGTCTTCTGGTTTTTGTCAGTCGTACTCATTCCATATTGAAAGTCCAATATAGCCTTCCCAGCACGTTCTCCTCGAACAGCCTTCCTTTTTTTCTTATCCTTAATACTCCCCTTCTTCTTTATCCCTTTACTCGCTAAAGTCGTCCTCTCCCTTTTCTGTGTGACCCTAGGCATGTCTAATGCATCGCTTCCAAAAAAAGAACCGTATATAAAAAATACAAAACAAATATTTTTTTAATCTTTTCTCCATTATATGTATTACAACTTATATTTAAGGGGTGTATGGTGCACAACCTTTCTTTGGTTTTTCATTTTCTGACTTGTGCACTTTCTTTCAAAAAATCTTTATATTCTGTAGTCTAGCGACACATAGTGCACAACTTTTCGTGTTTCACTAACTCCTG
>Ga0114919_10001839_pt1 | contig 17061 bp, 12 predicted proteins | sample BlataG_FD_88682 | JGI IMG/M metagenome (GOLD analysis project Ga0114919, IMG submission 88682) | Deep subsurface microbial communities from Black Sea to uncover new lineages of life (NeLLi) - Black_00105 metaG | ecosystem: Environmental > Aquatic > Marine > Oceanic > Sediment | place: Atlantic... | reverse complement strand
GGTATGATGTTGTTTCAGAGCAAATCTATGAGCTTCATCCCTGATCCTTTGAACCAAGTAGAGCCCCTCTGAACGCCGCGGTAAGATCACCGGGTCGGGTTCATTCACCCGATAAAGCTCCTCATGGCTTTTAGCTAACCCTACCAACGGCACTTTATCAACCAAGCCGTAGGCATCTAGCACCTGCATCGCCCTTCCTAATTGGCCCTTGCCGCCATCAACAATAATCAAGTCAGGTAATAGACCGAAAGCTTGATCCAGTTTACCACCAGGCACTCTGGAATGCTCGTTGGCGGTTTGCCAGCGACGGAAGCGGCGATCAAGGACCTCCTCCATGCTGGCGAAGTCGTCCTGGCCGCGCACGGTCTTAATGGTAAACCGGCGATACATACTCTTGTTGGGGGCGCCTTGGACAAAAACCACCATTGCCCCTGCAGCCGCTGTCCCTTGCAGATTGGATATGTCGTAACATTCGATGCGATTTGGCGGGCCGGGGAGATCAAGCGAATTCTGTAGTTCGGCCAAAGCCTGGACGTGCTTGCTGCGATCGGCTTCCCACCGGGCTCGCAAAGAGACTAGCGTCTCAGCTGCGTTTTCGGCCGCTAGGCGTACCAAGTTCTTTTTAGCTCCACGCCGCGGTACAAGAAGTCGAACTTTCGGACCACCCCGCCGTGCATGGAGCCAGGTCTCAATGATGCCAGCTTCCTCAATCTCCGTCGGAAGTAACACCCGTTGAGGAATATAAGCCGCCTTGGTGTAAAACTGCTTGACGAAGGCTTCCACCAATTCGTGGTCATCTGCCTGCCGGGTTCCCTCCAGGATGAAATACTCCCGACCGATCAACTTGCCACCCCTTATAAAAAAAACCTGGACGCAAGCATCGCGCTCGTCCCGGGCAAATGCGATCACATCCGAATCGATTTTGTCTTGCGAAATTACTTTTTGACCTTCGACTACTTTCTCAATCGCAATCAATTGATCTCGAAACGCTCCTGCTCGCTCGTAGTCCATCCCCTCCGAAGCGCGCACCATCTCATTATTTAGCCTCCCGATCACCGGTTCAGTATGACCGCGGAGAAAACGACAAAGGTCATTGATCATTACCCGATAGGTGTCTTGGTCGACCGCTCCAACACACGGCGCTAAGCAGAGTTTGATTTCATAGTACAGACAGGCGCGTGGATCTTGGCCAGTGATAACCCGGTCGCAAGTCAGGTAAGGGAAGATTTTTCGCAACACATCCAGCGTCTGATGCACAGCCCAGACGCTGGTGTAAGGACCAAAGTAGCGTCCCCCATCGTCGCTCAGCCGCCGAGTCACTGTGACTTTGGGAAATGGATCTGCCCAATGTGCCTTGATGTATGGGTAGTGCTTGTCATCCTTCAGGTGAATATTGTATTTTGGCTGGTGGCGTTTGATAAGATTCATCTCGAGGATCAAAGCTTCGAGCTCTGAACCAACCACGATCCATTCGATGTCTGCAACATGGGATACCATCTCGGTGGTCTTCCGACTGTGGTTGGCGGAAACCTGAAAATAAGATCGCACCCGGTTACGTAAGTTAACCGCCTTACCGACGTATATCACCACCCCCGCCTCATCCTTCATAAGATAGCAACCGGGCTTGGCGGGAATACCTTTAAGTATCGGTTTGATATGCTCCGAAAAAGCCATCGTATTCGATTTTAGCATATGTATTCAACTTCCCGCGAACTTAGGGTTCGCCCGAAGCTAAACAATCGTTCCTTATCCGACCAGAGAGAAGTATAATGCTGGAGACATGAGAAGGTTCCTAACTACCATATTAATACTGGCCGGGTGGTTGTTGGCCGCATGTGCCACACCTACAGTGACGATTATGCCTGGCGTAGCCAACGGTATCACGCCGACAGCGACGCCAACTCCTCAGATCATTGCATCCCCACCGAGCCTCCCCAATAATATTACTATTTGGATTCCCCCGACCTTCGCCCCCGACCTAACCACGCTAGCTGGCACCCTGCTGGCTGAACGACTGACCGCCTTTAAACAGGCCAATCCCGGCATAAGTGTATCATTGCGCCTGAAGGAAGAGAGTGGACCGGGTGGGCTATTGGAAACACTTACTGCCGCCTCCAACGCTGCTCCTGCTGCCCTGCCCGATGTGGTCGCTCTCGATCCCATCGCTCTGAATTCCGTTACCCTGAAAGATCTTCTCTCCCCCCTAGACGGGTTGGTTGCCGAACCAGAAGCACCCGAGTGGTATGACCACGCTTTGTCTACGACACGCACTAATGGAGGCTTTTTGGGCTTGCCTTTCGCCAGCGAAGCCGATGTGCTGGCCTATAGGACCGACGAATATCTAACCACACCCTTGACATGGTCCGACATCTTGACTATGCCAGCGCCTTTCATATTTCCGGCTGGCGATGTAAGCGCTGCTTTCACCATTTCCCAATACCTAGCACTCAATGGTCCCCTGTACGATGAAGACGACCTACCTATTCCTGATCCAGCGATATTGGCTGAGGTCTTGGCATTTTATAGCTCTGCGTACACTTTGGAAGTCATTCCGTTGTCTGCGCGTCAGTATGTCTCTGCGGCTGAAACTTGGAATGCACTGCAGGCGGAAGAAGCCGCTAGCGCAGTGGCTCCTCTGAGTGACTTCTTAGCGAACGGTGGTTCGGATGCCATCGCCGCTGCTCCCCTACCAACTCGGAGTGAGCCCGGTGTCTGCCCGACTAAGACATGGTCATGGGCAATCGTAACCCGAGACCCTGCCCGCCAGGATCTTGCCGGTCAATTGATTACTTGGCTTACCCAACCTGAGTTTCTTGGACCCTGGACTTACGCCCTGGGAATGTTACCTCCGACGACATCGGCGTTGGCCCAATGGCCTACAGGCGCCCATTCAGCTCTGGTATATAATCTAGTCACCGTCGCCCGACCTCAACCTTCGGCGGAAGTTTTAGCAACCTTCGGTCCGCCGTTTCATACCGCGATCGAAGCTGTGCTTGATGGTATTGTCACTCCCTCCTTAGCAGCCTTGGACGCGGTACAGGCGATCCAAAATCCTTAACCCGATCAAGAAGACCTCGGTGATCGACCCACACTCCTCCTATTGTCTCAACTACTCGGACCATGTTACCCACTTGGCGGAGATCCGTTATGCAGCCCTGGCGGCCGCTGATCCTTGGCGCGCCGTTACCCGTAACCTCCACCTGGTCCGACACGCTATTCTGGCTGGTCCCCACAATATTGAGTTGAAGCCCAACTCTCGCATCTACCTGGTGGCATTGGGAAAGGCTGCTCCGGCAATGTGTCAAGCAGCCGCCGAGGTTCTCGGCGAGCGGTTGACAGCCGGGATCGCAGCTATCCCCCACGACTACACTGACCCCCTGCCGCCGGGTATCAAACCTCACCACGCCGGACATCCGCTACCCGACAAAGGTAGTTTGACTGCCGGTCAGGCTGTCTATGACCTACTCTCAGCCACCATGCCGGATGATCTCGTGCTAGTGTTGATCTCCGGCGGCGGCTCGGCCATGTTGGAATTTCCAGTTCCTGACGTTAGCCTCGAGGATTTGCGTACGCTAAACACGCTACTTCTACACTCCGGAGCACCGATCGAAGCGATCAACACGGTCCGTCAAGCAGTTTCACAAATAAAAGCCGGAGGTCTTGCTCGCATGGCTTCACCGGCTCCGGTTGTCGCATTGATTCTGTCCGACGTCGTCAGCGACCGACTATCAACGATCGCCTCCGGTCCAACTGTCCTAAGAAAAATCCCCACAACGAAAGAGAAGTGGGGGACTGCGATGCCCCAGACAGCCCGAGGTGTACTGGAACATTTCAAAATATGGGATCTGGCACCGCAAGGCGTGCATGCTGCACTCAGTCGCCCCGAAGCACCCCGGCCCCGCGCCCGACGCCCTCTCAACATCCTTATTGGGAGTAACCGGCAGGTGGTCAATGCTGCTGCGGACCAAGCAGTCACCCTGGGATTTAAACCGAGGGTGATCAGCTTTCGAATGCGTGGCGAGGCGCGCGACGTTGGTTACCGATTGGGCAGAAGCTTGTGCCGTGCTAATGGACCCGCTTGCCTACTGATGGGTGGTGAGTCAACGGTCACCGTCCTAGGCGATGGCCGAGGCGGTCGAAACCAGGAACTAGCTCTCTCAGCCGCATTAGTGCTCAAGAGCACACCCAACGCGGTAGTTATGGCACTGGCAACCGATGGGGTGGATGGTCCAACTGACGCTGCCGGAGCGATCGTCTCGAGTCAAACGATCTCCCAGGCTCATGCCCTGGGCTTAGACCCGGTGTCAGCACTGGAACAGAACAACGCATATCCCCTACTAGAAGCTGTTGGGGCTTTACTCCGCACTGGCCCGACAGGGACCAACTTAAACGACTTAGTTGTCGGACTCGCCTACAGTTGAGGAAAATTTTCCGTTTTTTTCACCCGCAATGGTTAATCTGCGCAACCATCCCGCGTAGGGAGCGCCATTAATGAACCGATGAATAAGCCCCTCGATTGTTATTACCGCCGATTGGGTTGACCCCTTATGTGACCCCTGCTACAATCCCGGCGCTCCATTCCAACCCAAAGGAGAACCGATGCCGATCCAATTTGGAACCGACGGCTGGCGGGCTGTAATTTCCGACACCTTCACCTTCCAGAATCTTCGACAAGTGACACAAGCTATCGCCGACGCGGTGGCCTCTGATGAATGGCTAAACGACTCGCATATCGGTCCTCAGCCCGATCCACGAAGGATGGTCGTTGGTTTTGACACCCGGTTCCTCTCCGACCGCTACGCCGTAGAGGCTTCCCGGGTCTTGGCCGCTAACGGATACAAAGTTTATTTGACGTCAGCCGACATCCCCACGCCTGCCGTCTCCTACTCCGTACGACATCTCGGCGCTATCGCTGGGTTGATGATCACCGCCTCCCACAACGCACCACGATATAACGGTGTCAAACTTAAAGCCGCTTACGGAGGCTCCGCGGTGAGTGAGCAATGTCGCAGAGTGGAAGTTTATTTAAACGACAATGAGGCACGCGGGCGGGGCCCAAACTTGATGGACTATGAACAGGCTCGAGATGTGGGCCTTATCGAACGCTTCAACCCCACTCCATCCTATTACGACCACCTGAGAACACTGATCGACTTCGATGCTATCGCTGATAACCCGCAGCACTTAGTGGTCGACTCAATGTTTGGTTCAGGCCGAGGTCAGATCAAGGGTATCCTACAAGGTAGCGGTTGTGAGGTGGTCGAGGTGCGAGGCGAGATGAATCCCGGTTTCGGTGGCATCCATCCAGAACCAATCGCCCACTACTTGGGAGCATTGGCCGGCGCTATTGCCGCTGGACATGGCCAGCTGGGTATTGCCACCGACGGTGACGGTGATCGTCTGGGCGCGATGGACGGTCGAGGCCAATTCGTCGACCCCCATCGCATAATGGCGTTGGCGTTGAAGCATTTAGTGGAAAAGCGCGGCTGGCAGGGAAAAATAGTCAAGACCGTCTCCACCACCCAAATGATCAACCGTCTGGGGGAGAAGTACGGTCTGGAGGTTATCGAAACCCCAGTCGGTTTCAACTACATAGCTGATTGGATGCTGCGGGACGATGTTCTTATCGGCGGCGAGGAATCGGGCGGTATCTCCTTTAAAGGACACATCCCTGAGGGTGATGGGATATTGATGGGTTTACTACTCGTAGAGATGGTTGCCACCGCCGACAAGCCACTTGACGAATTGGTGGCTGATCTCTTAAATGAAGTCGGTCCGGTTCACTACACCCGTCTTGACCTGCGCCTGTCACGGCCCATCCAAAAAGAACGCATGGTTAAGGAGCTAGCGGAGACCGCCCCGGTAGAAATCAGCGGTATACCAGTGAACGATATCAACACAATGGACGGCATTAAGTATCTATTGGAGGATGATTCCTGGTTGCTGATTCGTCCATCCGGTACCGAACCTGTACTGCGAATTTACGCCGAAGCCAGCCAGCCGGAAAGAGTCGAGGCGCTCTTGGACCATGGTAGATCGATCGCCGAGAGTAAGGACTAACTCATCGCCACTCGTTAGGCTCATCCATCCGATCTGGCGAACGCCGAGTCACCCTTAGACCGCAAAACGCTATACTGCACAACCACACCGACCAGGAAGAGCACAACCACCAAACCAACGCCACCTTGGATGCCCCATCCGAACATCACTGCTCCAATCGCTGAGGAAAGAAAGACCATCCAGTGCTTGTAAAGCGTCAGAAGCGCTATCCCGCCGACGATTCCGCTGATGATCACAATCAAAATGGATGGTGATGATTCAAGCAACAAGCTCCAGAGATTATTCAGAATATATACTCCCCCTACAGCACCAATCACGAACAAAGCGAAATTATGTACAACTTGCGCTAGCCAGATGCCGATCAAACCACCCAACGCCAGGCCGATAATGATGAAAGAAAAATTCTCCGTTAGCCTTTGCCCGAGCCAGGCGCCCAGTACTGCGCCGATCAGGAACCCGGGCAACACAACCACGAAACGGTAAATTTTCCACCCAGCCACCAATAATAGAAACCCGGCCAGCATCGCTACCACGCTCAATACTTTCTGCGCTGGACCCAGGTTGGTTACAAGATCATAGATCCCAACCGATTCGAGATCAAGACCGCTACTGCAGGAGGCCAGTGATATCGCGCAAACCAAGGAGAGTAAGCCAAGCTTGAGACGCAGACAACTCGATCGATATCTCCGACCAACGATCTCAATCCAGCCATGTCGTTTCACATCACCCTCCGGAATAGAATTCATAACCTGCATCCTCATACTCCCTCTCCCCCGCTTGGATGTTTTCAGTGCAGTCTTTAATCAGTCGCAAGTTTGCAAACATACCCCAGACACAGGTGGGAGAGCAACCCAAGAAACAACTAGGTTTGGAAATGAGAAGAGGCTTTAAGCCGTCTCAGCTTGTCCAACAGAGAGTGCAAGTTTGTGGTCAGTATGGTAACCGCTACCTATCCACTCTTATGTCTCAACAATCGGTAATTCAATTGTGAATACGCTGCCAACCCCTTGTTCGCTTTTAACAGTCACTCGACCACCATGCAGGGTTACGATCCCCTTGCAGATAGCTAGACCTGATCCAGTACCTTGCTGCTCCCGTTTGGCGCGATCGATTTGATAGAAGGCACTGAACAGCGACGCTAATTCGCTTTCCGGGATGCCAATGCCTTGATCTTCCACCATCACCCGCAGGTAATCGGAATCAGCTTCCGCCTTTAATAGCACCCACTCACTGTCTAATTTTGAGAACTTAATCGCGTTATCCATCAATCGGCCGATGGCGTCCCCCAGATACGTCTCGTCCGCCATGATCGCCGGCAGATTCTTTGACACCTCCAAGTTTAATTTCAACCCCCGCCTCTCGGCAGCTGCTTGATAACCCCGGCCGATTACCCGCAGCCAAGCACAGGTATCCGAAATTTGATGTCGGCGTAGACGATACGCATTATTAGCTTCCCCCGTCTCAAGTTCCACCAGGGTTATAAAATCCTCCACCAACCGATTCAAGCGTGCAGCACCTTTACGGATCCCCTGTACGAATTGGCGGAATTCATCAGCCGAAAGTGCTCCGCTATCCATTTCGAGCATCTCGGTATAGTTGAGGATATATGCCAACGGAGTTCGGAATTCATGACTCAATGCGAGCAATATTTTGAGCTTAAGACCAGCTATCTCCTCATCGCGCTGTCGGCGTAAATCCCCCCAACGCGACAACTTGGCCCGCACAGTGATCAGAAGATCTTCCTCATCAAAAGGTTTGGTGATGTAGTCATCAACGCCCAACGCCTTGCCCCTTCGGATATCTATCTTCTCCCCCCGTGCAGTAAGAAATAGGAAAGGGACACCGATCAGCTCCGGTCGTTCTTGAACCAGCGCATGGAATTGATATCCATCAACATCCGGCATCATAATGTCGGAGATAATCAAATCTGGTCGCTCTTGTTCAAGGGCATCCAACGCTTGCCGACCGTTAGCCGCCGTCACCACCCGATAACCAGAAATTTCCAGCAGATCACGGATCCCCTCCAACAGAGTCAGATTATCCTCCACAATCAAAATAAGCGGCTTGGACATTTCCATTTCAACCTTTAGTAGTCAGCAGAAGCCAGATGGGCATCTTGATTTCTCACCCCATTCAGCCGTCAACACCCACCCGGCCAGCGTGACCTTAGATGTCTCGCGGCCTAATGCATGCACCAGGCCGCCATGAGAATTTTATTTACCCCTATCAGTTTGCCCCAAATAGCACTCATCCGCAAGCGTTACGTTCAACCCATTCCAGCAATTCTAAATGAGTTCCATATGAAAGTACTAGTCAGAGCGCGGGGTCGAGAGCAACTTATAACCTCTCCCCCTTTGGGTAATTAGGTAGCGCGGGTCAGCCGGGTCTGATTCGATCTTGCTCCGCAAACGACTGACCAGCTTCTCTACCCTGGCGTCATCGACTTCACCGAGGTAATTCTCTCCCCAAACGCTGGTCACGATGTGGTACTTATCAGTTATTTTATCAAGACGATCGCAGAGTAATGATAGCAGACGAAACTCAAGGTCAGTCAGCACAGGTATGCGGATGCCATCTACCCACACATCACCCGAATCAGCATCAAGGTATACACCCTGAGTCGCAACTTCAGGACCGCGTGCCTTGCGCGCGAGGAATTCGGCAAAAATGGGTGAAAACGGCTTACCCTGCCGGAGGAGGGCCAACCCTTCTAGATGACGCAATTGCTGGCTGGGTAAACCGGCCTTTACATCGAGAGTCAGCGTCAGAAGACTATCCTGCTCTTCAGCGGTAAGTTGGCTCCAGATTTTCAAACATTCCACCCGAGCCTGTGGGTCCTGGTGGACAACGCCGGACTCATCTCCTTCCCATTCTTCCGGCAATTTAGCTAGTACTTGGGCAGCCGCAATTAACATGCCCGGATGCCCACCAGAAAGATGATGACATATCTTCTCCCGCTCTGGAGTCAGCGACGATAAATCTGATGATTGAAGCAGGCGGCTCACTTCATCGTCATCCAACAAGGGCATGGGATTTGTAGAATGAGAGAACATCTCGGCGAATTCGCCTTCAAAGGTTTGACCACGCAATGATGGTAGGTTCCGCAAGGTCGCCGTTGCATAAATAAGTCGTGTACTGAATCGATCCCGCAAAGCACGCAGATTGAGAAGGGCTCTCTCATCCAATGAAGAATATATCTCATCGAACTCGTCGATGAGAAGGCACAAGCAACGGTCCAACTGTTCACAAAGATCAGTCAATGCCAAGTTGAAAGATAAAGAGGCTGAGAATCCCGATTCTGATTCGGTAATCAATTGATGGTAACCGCGCAACGCGGTCGCAAGATCGGATGGCACTTGTTCAACCAAACGCTCTAGTATGGAACGCAGAATAACCTCATAAAACGCTTGGGCTGATAAAGCTACGGCTCGATTACAGTCCACATAAATCATGAAGACGGGACGATCGCTAGCTTCTTCATAGGCTTGCTCAGCCTGCTGGGTGGCCAACGCCCGCATCAAGGTAGATTTGCCGCTGTTGCTGAGTCCAGTGATCGCCACACAACTTCCAGCAGCCAAATCGGCAAGTAGCCGATAGGCAAGAGAGGAGAATGGGAGGTCGGTTTTTGACATCCTACGTCCTAATCGGCGAACAGGGCCAACGCGAGGTTGACCCTGAGAGGGGCAAATATATCGCCAAAGAGATAATCAGCGGTATCATCCAGTGGCGGAACGTGTACGTAATCCGCGTGCGATGAAGACTACTACCAGCAACACACAGCCCAAAAGAAGAAGTGTGGGCACGCCAGCCTCATCAGCAAAACCCGTCGCGGGTAATGCGGTAGCTGTTGGCGTTAACGCACCACCCGCTATCGCATCCAACGTCGCTTGAGCAGCGGCTGTGGCCGTCAACGGCTCAAGGGTCGGCAGGGTGGTAAAGGGTGTTGGAGTATCCGAAGGCAGCACCACCACCTGAGTCGGCGTGATAGTCGTTGTGGGCAGGGGCGTATCGGTTGCAGATGGAATCGGAGTAGGGGTATCCTCCCCCGCCTCTGCCGTCTGGGTTTGCGCCACTGCAGTATTCTGTAGGATGATACTGGCCGCCTGAGTTGCTCGAGCCTCTTGTTGCCTCGGCGCAAGGACTAGAGCGTATACCCCCAGGCAGATCATACTCAAGACCAACAGGGCTCCAATGCCAGCAGCTGCCATAATGAATGTTCGGTTTGAAGATTCTTCCGGTAGTGGGCCACCCATCTCAAAGTCTTCTGCCATATTCCCATCTCCTCACTCTCTAGGTCGACTTATAGCTCCCCGATTGATCGCGCCGCTGGACTGAGCCTACGGCTCTAGATTTCGGCGTAATCTCAGATTTCGGCGAACTTGGTCGAACACTCAAATCACAGGCTACACCGAAATCCGGTCGGCTGATTGTCTGCCTTATTGCAGCACCTCTAGATTCGCTATAGGCACTGTCGCGATGCTACCTCCCTCCAGCTTCACCTTTGCGCTCATGGCGCGAATCCCGCTGGGGAATTGTGCAGCACGAGCAAGTACCTTTTGTACAACTCCTACCTCACCATGGTAAGGGGCACGTATCACCCGAACTCTAACCCCAGACCTAAGTGGAACCACTTCTTCCGGGAAACCCACATCGCGTGCCGTCGGGAGGGGGATAATCACTTCTGGACGTTGACTTTGGTATGGACTAGCAGCGTGGGCATAAAGCGCTACCTCCCGACCAACGTTGGTGCTCAGCAAGTTGAACGCTGGTGGGTTGATCGGCCGCTCACCGAAACCCTCGAGGACAACTACTGAGTACGGCAGGCGTTGCACAACCGGGATCAAGTCGGAAGCCAACCCGCCCAGGATCACTCCTCGCACCGATAGCTCTGTTGCTTGGTGTAGAGGAGCTGGGTGATCACAAATCCCGGCGACGAGCACTGCCCCACGCAGATTGACATCCAGTTGATCAGTCTTGAGTCGATCCGCAGGACCTTCTCCCACCATACGCATCACACCATAGTCCATGTGGCCGTTACCCCAGACCCCTTGTATCAGAGCCCCAGTAGTCTGAATAGTTACCGAATGGGTACCATCGGTAGCAATTACCACTCCAGGGAAGCCTGCTTGCATTCTAAATAGCTCCCCCCGGACCTCAAATAGGACCCGTCCACGAGAGATAGAGACAATGCGACCATCAGCTGGTGCCCGTACTGTCCGCCGGGCTAGACCAACCGGTCCGGCTATCACCTCACCCGCGTCCGCCCGATCGCCCTCATGTCGAACCAGGTATTGACTCACCTGGCGTTCGGAGACCCCGAGCCCACGGACAATATCTAAGAACAGGTGTCGGGGCGCGGGCTCCGCTTCCGCCACTATTTGAGATGCCTGCACTTTCTCATTCACCCGTACTGTCACCACGCCGGGAATGGGAAGAACACGCTCACGGCGGATGGTGGTCAGAGGTGTGACGTGCGTCACCGAAGGTAAAGGGTAACTACTCATCGCTCAGCGTGCAATGGGTTGCAAGGTTGATGCCAAAAGGTCATTCGATCGCTCCGATATCCCAAAGCCACTTCTGATTCAACTCGCGCCGCTGTCCAGCATCTTTTGGAAGAGATATCGGTCTCCCACGGGCATCGATTATGAGGCCAACGGCTCCACCGGCAACGCGCAAAGCCCCAGCTCTACCCGGCCCGCCAAAGCCTATGTCAATTCCTCGTTCAGGTCTCAACGTCAGGCGAGTCTTCTCGCCTTGCGCCAACGGTAGCACCACCAATTGCCCCATCCGAATTTCCCCACTCATATCCTGGCCATTACCCTCCCGTTCTAAATTCAGTCTCAAGATTCGCCGCCCGTGTCTCGCCTGTCCTACGGGTGCAACTACCGTACCCAAGCTGACATAGCTTCCAGATTCCAGCACCTGCACAGGGATAACCGGCAGTGGCCCAGCTGCTACACCTAGCGCTGGGGTCAAATTGTATGGATCCAGCACCAAAGTCGAAATGCCGGTCGGTTGCACGGCATCGAGCAGTATTAATGCAGCATATCCTGGATGCGGGGCGCGCGCTAGTGCCCCCCCACTAGCTATAATTGGCTCGAACGGCGGCAACAGCCACGATGACCGCATAGCTTTATTCTTAGGCCATTCCCGCATGGCGAGCGACAGCGCTGAACGAATCACTTCCCGGGCCAGGGCGTATTCAATATGCAACTCTTCCATCTCCACCGGTACCGTGCCCGGATGAAGAGCCTTGTTACCAATGTAGTCGCGCAACTTATATTCCGGTACTTCCACTGGCATCCAACGCGCAACATCAGCCAAAGTGCTGTATTTGAGTAAACCAGGTAGAGAGGTTCCTAGTCCTAGATCAGAACTGACGGCAATACGTAACATGCCATTAAAAGCGGCTGCAATTGTGGCCTGGCTCGCTCCAAGGTCAATCCCCAAAACACCCTTATCCGGACCGTAGATCCCGCTTAAGTAGCGGACTACACGACCAAAGGCATCCGCGGTGGACATGAAATTGCCTCGCGACCACTGTTCAAGCTCACTGAAACCAGCTACGCGAGCGGTGCGGATATCAGCCATCACTTCCGCCAGGCGCATGCGAGCGGGAGCTAAATCCTCCTGTTCCAGGCTGGGCCGCACATTTGGAGTCAAAGTCACCGAAAGTCGCTCCCCAAAACATTCCATCACAGATGCCCCTAGGTGACGGTTGCCGGCGAAAACAATCCGCACTTGCTTTCCCCCGGGCAGCAGGTTCGCTGCCACACCAACGGTCTCAACCAGTTGCAGGACCGAATCGCTGGCGCCACCATCCGTTCCACCAGCCATGAGGATCAAGTCAGGTCGAGCAGCAACAATGAGATCAATCCGCTCCTCCTCCCGACGCCGATCCATTAAACCTATCTCGCCGACAATCTCCAGATAGGATGAAGCTGCCAACCGTCGGATACTCTGAAGAGAGACTCCCGGCATTAAGCCCACCAGGATTGTGCGCACCTTGGATCCTGCAGTAGCGGTCGCGACTAAAACATCTACACCCGTTCCCTCGTTGGTGACGGGCATAATCAATTCCTCAGACTCATCCACAAGGCGCCGCCCGGTAATCGTCTGCACCTTATCCAAAGCCATGCGCACGCCTTCACTGATATCGAAAATCGGTGTCCCAACTGTCGATGGAGAGCGACCAGTCGCGATCAGGCGATAGCGGCCATCGACCACATCAAATAAGTTGGCGCGCGTGTTCACGCTACCTACATCCACCGCCAATAGGGTATCGGCATCTAAGATCGCATTCATACGTCCGTCCATCACTATCCCGTCAACAGAGATGAGACGACATCCCTAAGAAATTGGATGCGCTCAATTAAAATGACCACCGTCGCCGCCAGCGCGCCGGCGTACATCACACCAAAGGTGATTGCAATGAACACTTGACCAATGACAGCTGCTATCCTCTCGAGTTTGGAGCGCCTCGCTTCACCCGTTACACCGCGACGGGTTGTGAATCGAAAATACATCAATATGGTAATCGTGGCTAAAAGCATTATGATGGCACTGATAATCCGTTCGAGCCATACAATCAACTCCTCCCCGGCTTGGGGTAGAAGCGTACTCGGAGTAAGCGTACCCATAGCTGCTAGGCTCTGGGGGATCAGAGTTCCTGATATAGCACCCCCAACAACCACCGCCGCACCGACCCCTACTAGGAGAGCTAACGGCAGACCACCATAACGTGAAGTGGCGGGTGACACTTTAAGCAAGAGCAATATGGTCAGCAACCAAGGCACAATGACGGTAACAATGTTGGAGGGCTGTAGAAACCCAGCTAGCTCCTGAGAGACTAGCGGATCGATCAGACCTGGCCAGATGACATTATGCCATGCTATGGATCCAGCATAACCAGCAGCAACGCCGATGAAAAGGTAGACCGCAAATCGGAAAAATATGTTATCCCCCAATAGATAGCTGAGTACCATGACCGTTAGGAGGGCAGCAGTAATAGTTCCTACTAAATCGAGTGTGGTGAACTCAGTCATTGTGTTCGCTTCTCGTCTCAACTGTACTTGGCCGGAATAACCATAATGCAGCACCATAGATTATGCCTGCAAGCAAGATCAATTCAACGGTCAACATTCCCGCCCCGAAGGCGTTCCAGAGAGCAAGGGCATCACCTGAACGCCCGAGGTACTGCTCGTATGTCACCGCTGCCGGTAATCCAGTTAGGATGCCGTCAACCTGAGGTTCAAGGGCTTCGTAATAGGGTCTTATCAAGGGTTCAGTACCGAGGCTGAGCACCATCACCAATGGGGTTTCACCTTTCCATGGGTAGGCCTGTTCCACCCAGGTGCGAGCGCTGTCCGCGCTGGCGGTGATCACCACCATCAAGCTGAAATCTGAAAGTTGCAATACATCTTGCAAAATCGGTGATTGCCAACCTGATTGGCTTTGCATATCATCTGGCAGGAGGAATCCCCTGGAAATGGTTTCGCGAGGAGAAGCAGTGAATAACTGCACCGCGGTTGAGCCACCCGAGAGATAGCCCAGATGAACATAGTTCTCACCGTTTACGCCAACCCGGCTTAGCAGCCCTTCAGCCAAGGGAGAGCCAGTCGGCTGGGTTGAGACAGTTACCACCTTCAGACCACGCAGTATGATATGCTCCAGCAATGGGCCGGCAACGGTGTTGAGTTCACCAGCATAGCCTGGCGCATAGTCAAAGACAGTCAACACCGGTCGTTCGGGAGGAATCTCTTCCACCACGGAAAACAAGGTCCCCAGATCGCGCGGCATGTAACTTGGCAGGGGAAAACCCTCCCCACTCTTGAAGGACAAGACGGTTGGAAGCATTACCGCGATGATCAGCAGGAAGCCAATCACCCATCGCAGGAAGGGCAAGCGGATCCGGCGCACGGTAGCTGCCGGTCGCTCTTGGTCTTCCTCCTCTACAATCCGATGCAATAATTCAGCCTGCGCATATTGACGCTCGGTCACCTCCAGCCGAGCAGCGCCAACGGTCGCGGCGCGTGGTATGGCTATTACTGGCTCAGCCATAAGAACGCCTTGTAGGCCAGCCAGTGGACCTGCCGACTCTACGACTTGTTCGTCCATAGACTCGATCTCTACCACCGACCGGAAGGTCTCAATCGGCCGCATCGCTTCCAACCACGACGGTAGCGTTGCCGGCGCCAGGTCTTGCGAAACATCTTCCCCAGGCACCTCTTCTTGAGGAGTCGTCTCCCTTAATTCATTTAGCCATCCAGGGAGTTGAATCGAATCCAGATCGAGATCAGGCGTTTGTTCGCCAACCGCCTCCTCATCAAGGATCAGTGCCGGAACATGGGGAAGTTCGTCTTCTATGGACTTCTCGAACTCATCAACTCTTGCATCAACCTCCTCAACTTCTCCTTCAACCTCCGATGGAAGCTCAACATCAGAGGGCACTGCTGGAGGAGCAACCTCGGTCAGCTCGGGCAAGATGTCGAGCGGTTCAGGAAGCGCCTCCTCATCCTCCACTACCTCCAATGGAGCAGCCTCAGAGGGCTCTATAGATATATCCATTGGTTCGATTGGGCTGATTACCTGCTCCTCTACCTCTTCCTCGGCGGGGATCTCTGCTGGTAGAGGGAATTCCTCCGGGGTTATCTCATCTGCTCCGAGGCTCTCTGGAACCAGTTCCTCCTCTTCCCTGAGCCGTGCCAACCAGTCATCTACCGGTTCAGCCTCCTCTTCACTCTCAGCTGCCTCGGTTTCATTTTTCTCACGGATACGATCTAGCCACCCTTGTTCTTCCCCTTCCGGTTCCCTCACTTCACCAATATCTTCGGAAAAAGCCGACAGCCAGTCGGGAACCTCCCCATTAGGTGGTCCTTCATCCGCCGTTATGTCAACTTCACGCAGCCGGCCGAGCCAATCGGGGGATCCAGCCTCATCGGTAGTTTCTTCTGGTTCGATCTCGTCTTTAGGGACTTCGCTTTCAGCTTCTGCCCGGATGCGACCTAACCAATCCAGCCCTTCCTCTTGCTCAGCCCCCTGTTCAGTTCGTGGCTCTTCAGACTGACCGGACAACTGCTCTTGGGGAGGCTGGTCGATGACCAGCGGCTTAAGACGCGCACCGCAAATGCCACAGATCTCGGCGTCTTCTGGGTTGGATTTGCTGCACATCGGGCAACGGATGTCAGCCATCTTAGTTAATCCCCGTACGGTCGGTCGACCGCTAATAAGACACGTAACCCGGTTAACCCTGCTCCTAACGCCACCCCGAGCAGAATGCCGCGGGCGCCCCCAGACGCCCACACTTGAGCGATCCAGTTCCTCAGTTGTCTAAGTAAAATATATGCATCGCTATCACTCGCCCCCAGCGACGGACCAGTCCCCAGAAGGATAAACAGCGCAACCACTACAAATATCAAGCTGAATGGATCTCGACGCCGGGAGACGAGACGAAATCCAGCCACTGCCAGAAATACAGCCAATAATGCCATCAGGCTAGCCTCGATTGGCAACTGAATGTAGTTGAAGAGCAGCAGCGATATCTGGTTATCCGGTCCAAATACTAAACCCATGATAAGCGTGACCAGGAAGGCAAGGATAAGAAGTGCGCTAAAGGGCCATCCCTTCTCCTGCTCGCTAACCTTGCTCCAGTGCACTGTTAGTAGGTTGAACAAACCCAGGAACAACGCCACAGCTGCCAGCAGAACTGACCAACGCATCAGAATTAGGCGCAGGGTTAGAATAACCTCATAGTCAATGAAGTAGCCCAGCAGGACAAATATTCCCGACCCAACCGCCGCTGCCGCCCACACAATATTAGTCCTGACCTTCACAAGATCACCCCCAAGGCGCGTAGAACCGTTCCAGTCAGGATCAGGACTACAATCAGCATCCGGACCGCATCTTGAGCCCGTAGGCTGGCGCGGTGAAGTGGACCAACATTGAGGTAAGCGCCTCCAGCAAAGATCTCTTCACCTATCATTGGATATTCTGCCGTCGCAT
>Ga0114919_10001837_pt1 | contig 17069 bp, 15 predicted proteins | sample BlataG_FD_88682 | JGI IMG/M metagenome (GOLD analysis project Ga0114919, IMG submission 88682) | Deep subsurface microbial communities from Black Sea to uncover new lineages of life (NeLLi) - Black_00105 metaG | ecosystem: Environmental > Aquatic > Marine > Oceanic > Sediment | place: Atlantic... | reverse complement strand
GTCATCGTCATCGGGGCCGTTACGATGCTGTGGGGAATCGTCACAGCCAACTACTTCGGCATCACGCCGGGCGTGCTAGGCCCGGCCAGCGGGATGGGCAAGGTCATGCGCGTGGCCGCGCCGCTCTATCGCGACAACGACCAGGCCGCTCGGGACATTCTCATCCAGGTCAGCTTCATCGTGGCGGTCGTTCACCTTACGTTGGCGCGCGGGCGGAAGCTGCTTGGCTTCTTCCCCGACCTGCGATTCCTGGCCGAGCTGGGCTGGTGCTTCGTGCTGTGGGCCATGTTCGGGATCGTGTGGCACTTGTTCTTCATAGGCATGGCCACGCCGCTCAACCGGGTGCTGCTGGTGCTGCTTGGCGCAGGGCTGGGGCTTGCGATTGTGTTCACGTACCCGGCGCGGAACCCGGCGAAGCGGCTTGGCATCGGCCTCGCCTCGTCCCTGCTGCCCCTGCTGAGCACATTCTCCGACACGATGAGCTACATCCGCCTGATGGCCGTAGGACTGGCGACCTACTACATCGCCTTCGCCTTCAACAGTCTGGGCGCGGACGTCGCCAGGAGCGGCACGTGGTTGGCCGGGGCGCCGATAGCGCTGTTCGGCCACGCGCTGAACATCGGCCTGGCCATCATCGCCGTGTTCGCACACGGCGTGCGTTTGAACATGCTTGAGTTCTCAAATAACGCCGGCGTCGAATGGGCCGGTTATGCCTACAAACCTTTTGCCAAGAAACAGCCACAGGAGAACTAATCCATGGAACTTTTCATCGGACAGTTAGGCCTCGGGTTGGCCCTGGGCCTGGCCGCACTGGGTAGCGCCTTGGGCATCGGCGCTGCCGGCCGGGCCGCTGCCGGCGCGTGGGCCAAGGAAGCCAAGGCCGGCCGCCAACTGAGTTTCACCTACATCATTCTCACGGGCATGCCCCTGTCCCAGACGATCTACGCCTTCCTGCTGATGCTGATCGGCCTGAAGATTCGCATGTACGACCCGGAAGTGCTGGCCGCCAACGCCGGGGCGCTGTTCGGCATCGGCCTGGCGGTTGGCCTGGCGGAGCTTTTCAGCGCGTGGATGCAGGGGCTGATCGGCGCGTCGGCCTGTCGAAGCTTGTCTGAGAGCGAAGGCGAAGGCTTCGTGTTCCTCGTCATCGCGATGGGCATCGTGGAAACGGTCGGGCTGCTGAGCTTCGTGTTCCTGCTGTTCATGATGCCCGAAATGCCTGAAGCGGCCGAGACCGTCAAAGACGTGGTCGAACCGGCCGGCGAGGCCGTGTCGATGCTCTACCACAACGTAAGCGCCCTGCTGTGCTAGGCGGCTGGCCGGCGAGATTCCCGGGACAGCAGCGCAGGCAGAATGCTAAATGAAAAATGATAAATGATAGATCTTTGAGTATCTGTCATCCTCCTTCGCCTCCAGGTACGGAGGACAAGTTTGTCATTCGACATTCGGCATTCGGCAATCGACAATTGAAAAAAACCGCCCGTTCCTTCGCGGGGCGGGCGGTTGCTGTTGCGCTTCGTGGAGCCCGAGCCTACATTTTGCTCGGCAGGGACGGCCTGGGCTGATGCAGGTGACGCAGGAAGAAGCCCATCGCCACCTCGGGGCGACGTTCGTGGGCGATGCCGGGGATGACCCGGGTCTCGACCTCGAAGCCCCTCTGACGGAGGTACTCGATGCCCGCCCTCGATTGGCCCTGGACGTTGGCCAGGTCGCGCGAGCCGTAGTAGATCATCACCGGCGTACGGACGGCCTCCGGCGGGTACCAGCCGTCCAGGTTGGACACGCTGAAATTGCAGCTTCGCCCGACGACCACGCTGAATATCTCCGGGTGCCGCAGCCCCACCCAGTACGCCGGGAATCCTCCGCCGGAAAAGCCCGTGATCATGATGTTCGCCAGATCGATGTTATACCGATAGCCCAGCACGCTTATCAGGCTCATGATCCGCCGTTCACACTCGAGCATGCCGACCAGAGGCCCGTCGCCGATGATGCCGTCGGTCCCCTGGAGTTCGGGGGCGACCACGATGCACCCGTAGTTCTGGCCGATCATCTTCCACTCGCGTATGTGCATGTTCGACACGTCGTAAGGCGGCGTGCCGTGGCAACTGATGATCAGCTTGGCGGGCCTGTCGTGGCGGTAGGTGCTGGGCACATATATCCAGTACCCGTCGCCGGTCGTTGGGTCGACCTCGCGCCGCTCGCTTACGGGGGTGTTCTGGTCCTGTGGGACGTGGCACCCACTTGCCAGCGCAGCGACCGCGACTATCAGTAGCAGGTTTCGCATGGGGGGTAATACCTCGTTGAGAGACAACGGTTATCGGTATTGTATCGGCCGGCTGGCGGCGAAGCAATAGTGTCTTCGCGACGGCCTGGTCGGCAACGGCGCGTTTGCGATGCGGCGTTGGGCCCTCGCGAGCCGCGCGAATGTCCCGCGGTTGTCGAACGTCACGCCGCACGCGCGAAGCAAAACGCACGCAATTCTTTTTTTTTATAAAGCTTGCACTGTAGTCATCGACACGTGTATTAGTGTTTGTGCCAACGCTATTGCTTATCACTTAGACCACGGACGAAAGGAGGTGATAGCGAATGGCAAAGAAAGCTAAGAAAGCGAAGAAGATGGTAGCTAAGAAGAAAGTAGCCAAGAAGAAGGTAGCCAAGAAAAAGGTCGCAAGGAAGAAAAGGAAGTAATCGGCCGCGGACATCAGCTCTGCGGCTGTCTTCATGTTGCGGCATGGGGACAGTGCGACATATTGGCGGGCGCTCACTGGACGGGCGCCCGCCGGCTTTTTGCGCGCTTGTCACAATGCGGGAGTGGCCTATAATGCCGCCAGTGAAGAGCATCGCGATCATCAACCAGAAAGGCGGCGTGGGCAAGACCACGACTACCGCCAATCTCGGCGCCGCCGTGGCGGACATGGGGCGCTCGCTATGCCTGGTGGACCTCGATCCGCAGTGCCATCTCACGTTGCATTTCGGGCTGGACGATGACGGGGACCACCCGAACGCCTACGACGTGCTGATCGGCGAGGCCGGCGTGGCCGACGTCATTCGGCCGGTCGGTGAGAGGCTGCGTATGTTGCCGGCGTCCATAGACTTAGCGGCTATTGAGAGCCAAATGGCCGACCAGCCCGGGCGCGAGCAGATCCTCCGCCGCCGGCTCGCCGAGGCGCAGCTCGCCGACGAGTTCCTGATGATAGACTGCCCGCCCAGCCTGGGCCTGCTCACCATCAACGCGCTGGCCGCCGTCGACGAGGTTATCATTCCCTTGCAGCCTCACTTCCTGGCGTTGCAGGGGATGGGGCAATTGCTGCAAACCGTCTCGCTGGTCCGCCAGCGGATTAACCCCTCCCTGACGGTGCGCGGCGTGGTGCTGTGCATGTTCGAACGAATCACCCGCCTGGCCAACGAGGTGGTGGCGGACCTTCAGAGCTTCTTCGCCAACGCCCGCGGCGGGGAGACGCCGTGGTCGCAGGCGCGGATTTTCGAAACCGTCGTCCGGCGGAACATCAAGCTCGCCGAGTGCCCCTCGCACGGACAGAGCATCTTCGCGTACGACCCCGCCTGCCACGGCGCCGAAGACTACCGCGCGCTGGCGGAGGAGTTCCTCGAGATGTATTCGCCGGGCGACGACGCCCCGGCCGCCGGCGAAACGCCCGCGCTGCAGCCGCACGCCTGTCCGGCGAATTCCTCGACCGACGAGCGGAGCGCGCCGCCATGACCGGCGATGCATCCGTCTCGCACCGCGTGCGCCCCTCGCACCGTATGCGGCTGGTGGCGCTGCTGTGCTGCATCGCCGCGTGGGTCGGCGCGTTCGTCGCCACTCACGCTCCCCTTCCCGCCCCGCCGCCGGGCATGCATGTGTCCGACAAGGGGCTCCACGTCGCGGGCTACTTCGCCCTGGCGGCGGTGTTCTGGCTGACGCTGCTGGCCTACGGCAAGTCAGGCCCGGTGCGGACACTGGCGACGGGCATCATCCTGTCGGCCTACGGCGCATTTGACGAACTGACCCAGCCGATGTTCAACCGTTCCGCCAGCGTCGACGACTGGCTGGCCGACCTGTGCGGCATCGCCATCGCCGTCGGAACGTTGCAGTGCCTGTTCCGCATTCGCCTGGCCGTCGTCCGCCGGCGCAGCAGGAGTTGACGCAGCCCCTGCCCTACTCGCCCAGGCCCGCCTCGGCCACCTCGATCGCCTTCAGCAGCGCCTTGGCCTTGTTGATCGTCTCTTCGTACTCGCTTTCCGGCACGGAGTCCGCCACGATGCCCGCCCCTGCCTGGAGGTACACCTTCCGCCCGCACATCACCATCGTTCGCAGGGCGATGCACGTGTCCATGTTGCCGGAGAAGTCCACGTAGCCGACCGCCCCGGCGTACGGGCCGCGACGCGTGGGCTCCAGCTCGTCGATGATTTCCATCGCGCGAATTTTCGGCGCGCCCGAAACCGTGCCGACGGGCAGCGTCGCCCGCAGCGCGTCGAAGGCCGTCTTGCCCGCCGCCAGCTTGCCCTTGACGTCCGAAACGATATGCATCACGTGGCTGTACCGCTCGACGTTCATCACGTCCGTTAGATCGATTGTGTTCGGCTCGGCGACCCGCCCGACGTCGTTGCGGGCCAGGTCCACGAGCATGATGTGTTCGGCGCGTTCCTTCTCGTCGGCGAGCAGCTCTTTTTCGAGGGCCTTGTCCTCCTCCTCGGTCGCGCCGCGCTTGCGCGTGCCGGCCAACGGGCGATTGGTCACGACGCCGTCCTCCACGCGGCAGAGGATTTCCGGGCTTGAGCCGATCAGCGTCGTCTCGGGCGTATTCAGCAGGAACATGAAAGGCGACGGATTCACCACGCGCAGGGCGCGGTATATCTCGAACGGCGTCGCCTGCGTCTCCACGCAAAGCCTCTGCGACTGGACGACCTGGAAGATATCGCCGGCGGCGATGTACTCCTTGCACCGCTTGACGATTTCGATGTACCGGTCGCGCGACATGTTGGACTGGAATGCCCTTTGCGGCAGGCCTATGAGGTTGATGTCCTTGACCGCCTGCACGCCGCCTTCCCTCAGCCGGCCTATCAGGCGCTCGATGGACGCGGTGGCCTCGTTGTAGGCGTCGCCGGGGTCGCCGGTGACGTGGGCGTTGCAGACGACCTTGATGGTCTTGGAAACGTGGTCGAACACGACCATCGACCGGTACAGGCCGAACACGATGTCCGCCAGGTGCCGGTCGTCCTGGGGGGCACGGGGGAGGTTCTCATAGTAGCGGATCATGTCGTAGGAGGCGTATCCCACCAGTCCGCCGGTGAACCGGGGCAGATCGGGGCTGTGCACGTGCTTGAAGTCAGCCAGCGCCTTGGCCAGCTCGCCCAGCGGGTCGCGGGTGGTCAGCTCCCGGTCGCCGCCGGGCGAGTGGATGGTGAACTGATCGCCGCGGGCGGCGAACGTCATGTCCGGGTCCGTGCCGACGAACGAGAACCGCGCGATGCGGTCGCCGCCGACGACGCTCTCCAGCAGGAAGGCGTTCTTGGCAGGGCCGTAGCCCGCCGGCATGGCAAGCCGCTGGAACGTCGTCACCGGAGTCAGCGCGTCGGCCAGCAGCTCGCGATAGACCGGAATCGTGTTGCCCTTTTCGGTGAGCTTGAGGAACTCTTCGAAGCTCGGGTAGTAGTGTTTCATCGTGTCTCGATCTCGCTATTTCAATGGCTTCTATGCCCGGCCGTGGCGCATGGCCTGCCAGGCCACTCCGGCGGCGCCTATCGTGCCGGCGTCGCTGCCGAGCGTTGCCAGCACGATTTCCATGTTCACATCGGTCAGGGCCCAGTTCATCCGCGTGAAGTGCTCGCGCACGGGCGTCAGCAGGTCGTCGCCCGCCTTGGCCATGCCGCCGGCCAGGACGACCTCTTGGGGGTCCAGTATGCGACAAATGTTCACGCAGGCCAGCCCAATGTAGTAGGCCGCGCGGTCCCACACCTCGCCGGCCAGCGCGTCGCCGGCCTTGCGGGCCTCGTTTATGTCCCGCGCGTCCAGAGAGCCCTTCTCGGCCAGCACCGCCGCCAGCGAGCTCTCGCGCCCGCCCTCGGATATCTGCTTGTGAGCATGCTGGGCCATGTACGTCGCAGAGCAGTGCCTCTCCAGGCACCCTCGCTGTCCGCAGCCGCACAACTCGCCGCCGGGCTGGACTATCATGTGGCCGAGCTCGCCGCCGATCTTGTGGGCGCCGAGGAACAGCTCGCCGTCGATGATGATGCCGCTGCCAACGCCCGTGCCCAGCGTGAGCATCACCATGTCTCGCGTGCCCCGGCCGGCCCCGCAGAGGTACTCGCCCAACGCCGCGGCGTTGGCGTCGTTGGCGAGGAAGCCCGGCTTACCCATCGCGCCGGCTACGCTGTCTCGCAGCGGCAGGCCGTCCATGCCCGAGATGTTCGGCATGGCGATGACCACGCCGTTGTCGATATCCAGAGGCCCCGGCGCGCCGATGCCGACGGCCAGAACGTCCTCATCGGCGATTTCCCGCCGCTCGATGGCCTGCCTCGCCCCGGCGATCATCCGCGCGACGACGGCGTCTGCGCCTTGCTCGACCGGCGTTGGAAGCTGGAACGTCTCCGTCGCCCGTCCGCCGTCGTCCAGCAGGCCAAACTTGATAGACGTGCCGCCTAAGTCTACTCCGACGCACCACTGGGCCATGTCGGGTCCCTTCACTCGTGCGGATAGATGCAACGCGGGCATTCTCGCCGCCGGAGGGGTGTTTGTCAAAAACTACGGACGACGTGGGAGCTACGATTCGCCTCGCCAGGATTCGATGACGCGGATTTTCTCCTGGCGGTCGGCGGCCGAGTCGTACTGCGTGAGGGTCGGGGCGACCTGCCTGAGAATGGTGAGGATTGCGTTTTCCTTCTCGGCCTCGGGTGGCTCGGCGGAGACGGCGCGGTGGAGCTCGTCCAGCAGCGGCCCGACGGCGCGATCGCCCATCGCCTGCATGGCCGTGGCCGCCGACTTGCGGTCGGCCTCGTCCCCGCCGGTCAGCAGCGCTATCAGCCCGGCGACCTCGACGCTGTCCGCCTGGCCGAGCCTTTCGGTCAGGTCGGCACGCAGTGCCTCCAGCAGCGAGAGCTCCTCCACGGTCAGCCTGTGCGGCAAGGTTTCCAGGACGGCGTCGGTCAGCATGACGGCCGTGGCGTACTCCTCGTCCCGTTCGAGCTGGTCGAGATGATCGTGCACGCCGGCCAGCGCATCGGCGAACGCGTCGGCGTCTTCGGTTTCGTCCATTGCCTTCGCCACGGCCGGGTCGCCCGCTGCCAGAAGCGCCGCGATCCAGTCCGGCCAGACGTCGTCGGCGCGGGCGTCGCCGGCGGTGGCCAGGCCGTGGTAGGCGTTGCCGAGCATGGTCGCCGCCTCGGCCGGGCGATTCGACGCCACTAGCGCCGCGCCCAGGCGGCGCTGGATGTCCGGCAGCGCGTCGTCAGCCAGAACGCTCAGCGCCGTGACCAGCATCTGCATTACGCGAATCCGCTGGTCGGCGGCGTCGGGCCGATCGGCCAGCTCCGCCAGCGCCGCTTGCAGCACCTCCACGTCGGCGGCGGACAGTATGCTCATGGCCGCCTCCCACGCCTGTTGACGGACGTCGGCGTCGGGCTCGACGTCCTCTTTCGTCCGCCGCAAGACGGCCTGCAACTGGTCGGCCCCCCCCAACGAGCCCAGCGCGATGATGGCCGCACGTCGAACGCCGCGGTCGGAATCGTCCACGAGCGCCGCCAGCGGCTCGGCGGCGCCCGTCGGGTCCAGCTTGACGATGGCGTGCACCGCAGCCAGCCGCACCGTGGCGCTGTCGTCCTGCAAGGCACGGTGAACGGTGCCCGCCAGGTCGGCCTCGCCGACAACGCCCATGGTGGTCAGCAGCGCCTCCCGCAGGTCCACGCCGTCGCCCGTCGTCTCGGCCCGGCGGTATCGCTGGAGCAAGGCCACCACCGCCCGCCCGGCACGGTCGTCGTTTAGCGGGTGGCGGTCGGCGATGCGTCCGGTCGCCCATGCCGCCGCGGTCGCCAGGGCGTCGTTGTCGGACGTGACGGCCGACAGCGCCGCGTCCACCGCGGCCGGCTCGCGCCGCTGGCCCAGGGCCCGCAGCACGGCCTGAAGCACCTGCGGAGTGTCCTCGGCGTCCAGCCGAGCCAATAGCGCCGCCCCCGTGCGGTCGTCGTCCATGCTCGCCGTCAGCAAGGCCGACGCCTCACGCACGAGAGCGTCATCATCGCTCAGTAGCAACAGCACCAGGCTGGCGAGCTCGGCCCTCTGGGCCTCGTCGGCGATGGAGTTCTCAAGGAGCGTCCTGCCGGCCAGGCCTATCGCCGACAGTCGCACCGCGGGGAGCTTGTCCTTTAGCAGCTTGATGACCACCGCGGGCCTGTCCGCCTGCGGCAGGGCCTTGTAGTAGTCGAGCAGCGCCTGGTCCAGCCTGCCCACGAGCTGCTGGTTCTCGGCTTCCAACTCGAGCTTCGCCCGCGCCAGCGAGTCGGCCAGGTCCGACATCCACTGGGAGCGGTCCTTGTCCTTGTTTCTCGCCCACCACGCTTTCCACTGCACGGGGTCGTGGCCGAACGCGCGAATGTTCGTCAGGTTGGTCAGCGCCTCTGCCGCCGCCTTGCGAATGCCCGAGTCCGGGTCGTCCATCAGTTGAACGAGCGTGTCGACGACCTCCTTGTCCAGCAGGCTGCCGAGCGTCTCGATGAGCACGAGGCGAATCTCGCCGGCGGCGGCCACGTCGAGCGTCATGGCCATGAGCCGGCCCGTCACGTCGTGGTCCTTGTACGTCAGCAGCGCCCTGGCGGCTGGAGATCGCACGGCGGGCTCGTCGCCCGTGAGCATGGCCATCAGCGGCTCGACGAAGCTGTCGTCGCCGCCCTGGGAGGCGATGGCCTCGGCGACGGCGACCTGTGCGGGCACGTTGGACTCATCGGACAGGAACCCCCGCAGCGCCTCGGCAGCGGCGGGGCTGGTGCGGTTCAGCAGCAGCGTGGCCGCCTCAAGCTTGGTCTTGGCTGACCGCTCAGGATCGGCCAACTGCCCCGTGAGCGTTCGCAGTTCTGCCAGCTCGGGGTCCTCTGCCTCATCGTCGACGGCGCTGGTCGGCTCGGCCGGGTCGGCCGCATCTACCGGCTGGCCGCCTGCCACCGCGGCCACCGCCAGCAGCAACGCAAACAGCCATGTTGTCAGTGTTGTCGGTCTCATCAACCTTTCGCTCGCCGCACTGCGATGGGCAGCAAGCCCGCGATGCCGGCGCAGAGCCCAACCGGCCGGTAGCGCCCCAAGCGCCTACCGATATTACCGTATCACCTACGGTTTTGTTCGGCCAGAACGACGCTCGCCCGCGCGGAAAAAACCGCAACATTTGCCCGGTTGCAAAGCCCGCGCCGCGCGTTACCATAGCCGCCATGCCAGCCCGCGCCGACGAGCCCATGACATACAAGCAAGCCGGCGTCGACATAGACGCTGCCGACGCCATGGTCGACCTTATCCGCCCGCTCGTCAAGCGGACGTTCTCACCGCGAGTGCTGGACAAGTTCGGCGGATTCGCCGGGTGTTTCTCGCTGGACTTCCCCCGCGGGCTGCTCAAGCGCAACTACCGCCAGCCTGTCCTGGTCGGCTGCACCGACGGCGTCGGCAGCAAGCTTAAGCTCGCCTTCGCCACGGGCAAGTGCGACACGGTCGGCATCGACCTGGTCGCAATGAGCGTCAACGATCTGATCTGCACCGGCGCCGAGCCGCTGTTCTTCCTGGACTACCTCGCCGTCGGCAAGCTCGAGCCACAGCGCATGGCTGACATCGTCAAGGGCATTTCCGACGCCTGCGTCGCCAGCGGCTGCGCGCTGCTCGGCGGCGAAACGGCCGAGATGCCGGACTTCTACAAGCCCAGGGAGTTCGACATGGCCGGATTTGCCGTCGGCGTCGCGGAGCGCAACAAGCTCATAGACGGCCGGCGGTGTGAACCGGGCGACGTGGCGATCGCCCTGGCGTCCGACGGGCTGCACTCAAACGGTTACGGGCTCGCCCGGCGAGTGCTGCTGGAAAAAGGCGGCCTGAAGCTATCTGACCGACCGGCCGAACTCGACGGAGCGACCGTGGCCGACGAGCTGCTCCGCCCGACGCGACTGTACGTCAGGAGCGTCCTCGAGGTGCTGACCTACTACCGCGTGAAGAAGCCCGTGAAGGCGATGGCCCACATAACCGGCGGCGGGCTGGAGGGCAACCTGCCCCGCGTCATGCCGGCCGGGCTGACCGTTCGCGTCAAGCGGGACAGTTGGGAGCCGCCTGGTATTTTCAAGCTCATTGCCGAGACAGGCCCCGTCGATTCAATAGAGATGATGCGGGTGTTCAACATGGGCGTGGGCTTCGTGATGATCGTCGCGCCGAAGTTCGCCACGTCGATAATGAACCGCCTTCACCGCTCAGGCCAGCGGTGCTGGGTGCTGGGTAAGGTCCGCAAGGGCGAGCCCGAGCTGCAATGGGCGTAGCAGCCGGCTGACGCCGGCTGAATGCTAAATGCCAAATGACAAATGATAAATGGCAGACTCAGGCGTCAGCAGGTGTGCGGCCACCGGCAACGACATTTATAGCATTTATCATTTAGCCTTCGACATTTAGGGAGTCACCATGACCGTAGAATCGTTCACGCATTCGACGTACCTGATCCGCCGGAAAATCTTCAAGTTCCTCGGGGCGGCCTTTCACGTTTACGACCCCGACGGCGGGCTGGTGTTCTACAGCAAGCAGAAGGCCTTCAAGCTGAGGGAAGATATCCGCCTGTACAGCGACGAGTCGATGGCCACCGAGGTGCTGACGATCCAGGCGAGGCAGATTGTGGACTTCTCGGCCGCCTACGACGTGGTCGAGACCGCCACGGGCAACAAGCTCGGCGCGCTGAAGCGCAAGGGCTGGAAGTCCATCATGCGGGACGAGTGGATCCTCATGGACGCCGAGGACGGCGAGCTCGCGCGAATCAAGGAAGACAGCACGGCCCTGGCGCTCGTGCGGCGGTTCCTGTTCGCCCTGCTGCCGCAGACCTTCCGCGTGACGGCCGACGGGCGGGAACTCGCCGTCATGAAGCAGAACTTCAATCCGTTCGTCCACAAGCTGAACGTTGACTTCACGCCGGACACTGAAGGCCGGCTCGACCGGCGACTGGGAATAGCGGCCGGGATACTGCTGTCGGCCATAGAGGGCAGGCAGCAGTAGCCCCCTGCCCATCAACCGCAATGCCCGATAAGCCGAACATTCTCGTAGTGGGGTCGATCAACATGGACCTGGTGGTCCGCGCGCCCCACCTGCCCGGCCCGGGCGAGACGGTGCTGGGGCGCGACTTTGCGACCACGCCGGGCGGCAAGGGCGCCAACCAGGCCGTCGCCGTCGCACGCCTCGGCGGGCGGTGCAGCATGATAGGCCGCGTCGGCGACGACCAGTTCGGCCAGGCCCTCTTGGAGGAGCTCAAAGCCGAGGGACTGGACTGCCGCGGCGTGTCCGTGGCTTCGGGGCGCCCCACCGGCGTGGCGATGATAACGGTCGACTCGAGCGGCGAGAACTCCATCGTCGTCGACGGCGGCGCCAACCGGACGGCCAACGCGGATGACGACATCTTCCCCAACGCTGAGTTGTTTGCCGCCGCCGACGTGGTGCTGCTGCAACTGGAGCTTCCGCTATCGGTGGTGCGGGCGGCCATCGACCAGGCGAAGCGCAAAAACTGCAAGGTGATTCTCGACCCCGCGCCCGCGCCGGCCCACCTGCCGGACGAACTCTGCAACGTGGACGTGCTCTCGCCGAATATCGGCGAGGCCGAGCGGATCGTCGGCCGAAACATCGGCGAGGAACGAATCGACAAGAACACGGCCACCGATCTGATCGCCCGCGGCGCGAGGGCTGTCGTGGCCAAGCTTGGGCATCGCGGCTCGCTGATAGTGACGGCCGACGGGCAGTTCCGCCGCGTCGGGCCTTACAAGGTGAACGTGGTCAACACGACCGGCGCGGGCGACGCATTCACGGCAGCGCTGGCCGTCGCGCTCGGCGAAGGACAGGAACTGCCCGCCGCCGCCCGGTTCGCCAACGCAGCCGGCGCGCTCGCCTGCACCAGACATGGCGCCATCGCCGCCATGCCCTCCCGCAGAGAGGTCCGCACGCTCATGGCAGAACAAGAGCCGAGCTAGGGCCTGGATTCTTGATTTCGGATTCTTGATTTTGGATTTGCGATTTTGGATTTGTGATTTTGGATTTGTGATTCCTGGTGTCGGATTCAACACTTACCCGCGGCGCCGCTAGGCCCCGTTGCAGTTCAATCGAAAATCCAAAATCCTAAATCAAAAATCAGATGTCCTCCCCTTCCTCAACTGCCGACGACTGAGACTATCACTTTCCGCGTCCGCGGGCCGTCGAACTCCCAGAAGAACACCGCCTGCCACGTGCCAAGTGTCATCCGGCCTCCGGCGACGGGGACCGCAACCGAGCAGCCCATTATGGAGCTCTTGACGTGAGCGGCCGAGTTGCCTTCGCCGTGCCGGTAAAAGCTCTGCCGCTGCGGCACGGCTGCGTTCAGCGCGGCCAGCACGTCGTGGATAACGTCCGGGTCGGCGTTCTCGTTGATCGTCACTCCGGCGGTGGTGTGCGGCACGTAGACGTGCACCAGGCCGTCGGTTACGCCGGCCTCGTCGACCGCCGCGGCCACGGAGGCGGTGATGTCGATCATGGCGTCGTGGCTGGGCGTTGGGACTTCGAAGGTCTTGTTATACATGCCCCGCGTATACCCAAAGCACGGGCCGGGTGCAACTGCCGCATCGACGGGCGGCGCGTTGCTGCCAGGCCCTTGCACAGTCGGCGGAACGCGGAGAGAATCCAAGCTACTTGGGAATCCGTAACGGAAAGGGACTCATCATGGCTCGTTCTCACTTACTCCGCATAATGGCGTTGGTCTTCGTCGCCCTGCTGGCAAGCTGCGCGTATGACGAGTACTCAATCGAGCTCACGCCGCAGGATGACGTGATTCAGCGGCAACTGACCGTCAGGCGCGTCGGGGGAGATCCCCAGGGCTACGACGGCGAGGATGTCGATGTCTCCGCCGAAAAGCTCGACGCCATCGCCGAGCTGTACGGCCGGGAAGCGGAGACCGACGTCGAGGGCGGCCACGTTTTCGTCGGCGAGTTCGCCTACGCGATGCCCAACGACGTCGGCGGGGCCGGGGAGTACATCACCTTCGCCACCCGCATGGGCCGGTGCTCGGCCTACATCGAGCGTTTCCGCGGCAACGACAGCCCGGCCGAGCGCATCCAGGCCGCCTTCGACGCAGCCGACGAGCTGACGGACATCCTCATCGGCTGGCTGGAAGGCGAGCTCGGCGAGTACGAGGACTTCCCCAAGCTGCAGGCGTTCCTCGACGAGCAGCTTCGCGTTGACCTGAAGAATCTGTCTGTCTACCTGTTCCTGTTGGATTCCGCATCGTCCGCCGAATGGGCGGAGGATGATTCTGACGAGCAGATCGAGAAGGAAATCGTCGCGCGAGTGGCGCAGTACCTCCTCGAACATGAGTACATTCTGCCGGAGGAAGCGCCCGCAATTCAGCGAATCTTCATTGAAGACACACCGGACGGTGGAGAAGTATCGGCCTTTCGGCCCTTCATCATCAAGATGCTGCGGCGAAAGGCAGACATTCAGGATGAAGACATGCTCGCAGCATTCGGCGAAATACTCACTGACTCATCCCCGCTGGCGGAATCAGTGGTAGCGTATGTCACCACTACCCAAGAGTACCGGGCGCTCCTGACGGATTGGGAGCAATTGGATGACGAATCGGACCAGCCGGATCCACTGGATGTCCTATCGGACAGGGTCCAAGCGATCATGCTCTTGGAGCTGGATATCTTCGATTCGAACGACGCGGCGAAGGTGCTCCTGCACGACGTCACCGAGCCAGTAGCTACGAACGGGCTGTGGGACGAGCAGGCCAAGACGGTATCGTGGTCAAACAGGCTCAACGGCACAAGCCTGCCTGCGATCTGCTATGCGCTCTGGGCCGAGCCGGATGAGCAGTTTCAGATGCAACACTTCGGCAAGGTCGTCCTGCATCGCAAAGACCTGGCCGAGCACTGCCTGTGGCACAACAGCCTGACCGACCAGGAGGCCACAGAGTGGGACAAGATGATCGACAGCCTCCTTCTCGATGACGTCATAGTGACCGAGACGCTACGGGCCTTCCGCTTCTCGCACGAGCCGGCCATTGACCCGGACGCACCGGACGATACGGCAACCCCGCCCACCTACGCGTCGCGGGCCATCGCCCCGATACTCCGCAACATCACGGCAGATGAGCCAGAAGACCAGCCGAGCGAGTAGCTGGGCGTCGTCATATGACAATCGCGACGGCCGTGCCGGCCCGCCGCGATTGGGGTGTCTGTTCCGGGGCCAGGCCCGGCGCGCTACTTGATTGCCACTTCCCTGCCGGTCTTGGCTGAGGCAAACAGGCCGTCGATGATCTTCTGCGTGAGGATGACCTGCGTGCCGGGGATGGCGGCGGGCTTGTTGTTCAGCGCCGCGTCCACGAAGGAGAACACCGACTTGTCGTGTCCCCCGCTTGCGGCGGGGTACGGCATGGGGTGCGAGGCCACGTACTGCGGCGTGCAGTCGGTCAGGTGCCCGTTGAGCTCCACTTGCACGTTCAGCGGGTAGACGCTCAGCCCGCCCTTGTCGCCCACCAACAGCGTGTCGAACTCGTCCTTGTCGAGGTTGGCGTTGAAGCTCGTCTCGATGTGCATCGTCGCGCCGTTGGCGAAGCGGACGAAGCCGACCGCCATGTCCTCGACCGTGTAGGTCTTGTGGTCCACCACGCCGAACATGCCGACGTGCCCCGGTTTGTGGCCGATCGTGCGGTACGACGCGCCGGAAACGGCGACCGGCCTGGGATGGCCCATCAGGTGCATCGTCAGGTCGATCACGTGCACGCCGATGTCGCTCATCGCGCCGCCGCCCTGCTTATCCAACTGGCCGAACACGCCCCAGCCCGGGCAGCCCCGCCGGCGGACGGCCTGCACGCGGGCGTAGTAAATGTCGCCCAGCTTGCCGCCCTCGATGAGTTCCTTGGCGAAGACGCTCTCGGGGTCGAAGCGGTGGTTGTGGCCGACCTGTAGCTTGAGGCGCTTGGCCTTGGCGGCGTCGATCATCTTCTGGGCCTGGGCGGCGTTCATGGCCATGGGCTTTTCGGTCAGCACGTGCTTGCCGGCCTTGAGCGCGGCGACCGCCACCGGCGCGTGCAGCCAGTTCGGCGTGCAGATGCTCACGGCCTGGAGGTCGGTCAGCCTGAGCATCTTCTTGAAGTCCGTGAAGCGCCTGTCGGCCGGCACGTCGTACTTCTCGCCGGCGCGGGCGAGGTTGGCCTCGGAGATGTCGGCAATCGCGACGAGCTCGGCCTGGGGGTGCTTGTTATAAGCGTTCAGGTGAATGTGCGAAATGGCGCCTACGCCGATCACGCCGACCTTCAACGTCTTCTTGCTGCGCTTGGCCACTGTGAGTTTCCTTCCGTTGATTGGGGTTGTACTTAAGACATATCGATAGAGTCGAGGCATCCGCCTGCGCGACTAGCACAGCGCCCGGACGGCCTTGACGCATTCGGTAATGGCCGGGACAGGATTGTCCGCGTCGCCTTCGTATTCCAAGGCGACCCAGCCGAGCGCGTCCAGGCCCTTGAGGAAGCCCAGCAGCTTGGGTAAGTCGAGGTTACCCGTGCCGACGACGACATCCTCCGGCTGGCCGGCACGATCAAACACGAAGTCCTTGATGTGCAGCCCATACAGCCGATCGACGAACTTCTCGGCCATGGCCTGGGGGTCCTCGCTGGCAGCCATTGCCCAGGCGGTGTCCAGGCACAGGCCGATGCGGTCGGACGTCTTGTTGAACACCCAGTCCAGCGCGGTCGTGTTACCCAGCCAGTCGTGCCCGCCGTGGTTGTGAATCGCCACGCGGCAGTCGAACTCCTCGCAGAGCTTCTCCGCCACGCGCAGGCAGTCGGGCAGCGCGTTGATGTCGAAGCCGCACGAAATCAGGTTGGCTCCGACGGCCGTGACGGACTCGAAGTACTTCCGCTCCTTGGCCTCGTCGCCGGAGAACATCGCCACGCCGATGGCGTCCACGTTGACGCCGGCGTCGGTGTATATCTTGGCCGTGGCAGGGAAGCTGGCCGGGTCCTCGTAGTCGCCGTGGATGCCGGCGCCGAAAAGCTCCACGCCCGCCAGGCCGCAGTCCTTGATCATCTGCGCGACCTGGGCGTTGTCCGTGAAATTGCGGAAACAGAAGCTCTGAACCGATAGTTGCTCGCCGATATTCATCGATATCTCCTTAAATGTGCCCCCTCTATACACACGCCCCAGGTGAGAGTCCAGCGCGAAGATGTCCAAATCTGCGCGAGCCGGCAACGGGATACAAGAACGCGGCGGGACACCAAGCCCCGCCGCCCATTGCGAGTCAGCGAATTAGCCCGGCATCGCCCTCCTTCGCCAAGGCTTCGGAGGGCTACGCCGTGGCAAGCCAGTCAACCAGTCAACGAGTTAACCAGTTAACGAATCAACGAGCCGACCGGCCTAGTACATATCATCCATGCCCGCGCCGGCGCCGGGGTGTCCCTTCTTCTTCTCAGGGATTTCCGAGATCACCGCGTCGGTCGTCAGCAGCAGGCCAGCTACGGAAGCGGCGTTTTGCAGGGCGGTCCGCTCGACCTTGGTCGGCACGATGACGCCGGCCTTGACCAGGTCGCAGTACTTGCCCGCCAGTGCGTCGTAGCCGAAGTTCGGATCCTCGCTTTCGAGGACCTTTGCCGCCACGATGCTGCCTTCCAAGCCGCTGTTGGCGGCAATCTGCTTGATGGTGCTCGGCAGCGCCCGGCGGACGATGTCCACGCCGGTCTTCTCGTCCTCGTTGGCGCCCTTGACCTTGTCAAGGGCCTTCATCGCCCTCAGCACAGCCACGCCGCCGCCGGGGAGGATGCCCTCTTCCACGGCCGCCCGGCAGGCGTGCAGGGCGTCCTCGACGCGGGCCTTCTTCTCCTTCATCTCGACCTCGGTGG
>Ga0114919_10001836_pt1 | contig 17070 bp, 12 predicted proteins | sample BlataG_FD_88682 | JGI IMG/M metagenome (GOLD analysis project Ga0114919, IMG submission 88682) | Deep subsurface microbial communities from Black Sea to uncover new lineages of life (NeLLi) - Black_00105 metaG | ecosystem: Environmental > Aquatic > Marine > Oceanic > Sediment | place: Atlantic... | reverse complement strand
GCCGGGACAGCACTTGGAGAACGAGTTCACATGTGGAAAATAATTTTTATTCATCGAAAAGTGGCCAACTTCATTTATAAGATTGGGCGGTTGAAATGGCCGCTGCTGTTGGTTGTGATGCTGGCTATCTTGCTGGCTAGTGGTTGTGAACCCTCGCCCTACGATGTTGAACCAGAAACAGCCACACTCCCATCAAAAGCGGTGCAGACGCCACTCGCCCAACCATCTCCAGCTATACGAGCCAGCGCTGCACCGAGCACGTTTGACGATTTCCTCGAAGAGGCTTACTTCGCCCAGATTACCCGTGACCCCGAATTGATCAGTGAGTTGGGGTTGGCTCAAGTCTTTGGGATGGACCACAGCCAGCTTACCAACGTCTCCGATGCCTTTCAACTTGAAACCTACCAACTGCTGCAAACCCAATTGGACACCTTACACAGTTACGACCGCGCCTTGCTTACTACCGATCAACAACTTTCCTACGACCTGTTTGAATGGTATCTAGACGATCTGCTCCGCGGCCAGGAGTGGAGGTTCCACGACTATCCGGTCAACCAAACGCTCGGAATCCAAAACATCCTGATTGAGTTCATGACCGACCGTCATCCAGTCAGGGATCTCCAGGGCGCTCAAGATTACATCCACCGGCTCGAGCAGTTCACCACTAAATTTGACCAGTTGATCGAATGGCTGAAAATCCAGGAAGCTCAGGGCATCATCCCACCCAAGTTCGTGATTCAACGCGTATTGTCGCAATTGAACTGGTACCTTTCGCAAGACCCGGAAGAAACTGCACTCTACTCGGCACTTAAAGAAAGGGTCTTACCTAATAGTAGCATCAACGGCGAACAAAGTTCGAAATTATTCAACGATGCCCTACGAGCCATCGAGGAACATGTCCTCCCGGCGTATGGAGAGTTGCGTACTTATTTTGAACACTTGGAGGATATCGCCGACACCGAAGATGGCTTCTGGAAGCATCCTAGTGGAGACGCTGCTTACGCTTATTGGCTACGCCACTACACAACATTGGATATGTCCGCCGAGGAAATCCACCAATTAGGCTTGCAGGAAGTCGATCGCCTCCAAACCGAGATAGAAGCCCTCTTTTCAGAATTGAATATTACTGGGGACAGCTTGGCGATGAAGATGTATCAAGTAGGCCGTCAGAGTGGAATGATGCCTCTTTATACCGATGATGATCATCAAGCCGTTGTTGACGAATATCAGGCTCTGATCGACCATGCCGATCGAAACCTTTCTGACCTATTCGATATTCGTCCCAAGGCTGGAGTTGTTGTCGTTCCCATTGAGGCCCCCAACGCTCCAGGGGCTTACTATGTCTCGCCGGCGTTGGATGGTTCTCGGCCCGGTATGTTTTACGTCAACCTAACTGGCAGTGGCGTCCCTCGTTATGGCATGCCCACACTGGCTTACCACGAGGCCATCCCCGGTCATCACTTCCAAATTGCAATCCAGCAGGAGTTGGCGGACATCCCTACTTTCCGTACAGGAATTAATTACACCGCTTACGCCGAAGGCTGGGCGCTCTATGCCGAATACCTGGCATGGGAGGTTGGGTTCTACGCCGATGATCCATACGGCAACCTGGGCCGACTGCAAAGTGAACTCTTCCGGGCAGTTCGCCTGGTAGTGGATACTGGTATACATGCCATGGGTTGGTCGCGCGAGCAGGCTATCGATTATATGGTGGAGAACGTAGGCTACCCGGAAGAAATGGTGACGGCGGAGGTTGAGCGTTACATAGTCTGGCCCGGCCAAGCTACCGCGTATAAGGTCGGCATGCTTAAAATCCTGGAGCTACGCCAGCGCGTAATGCAGGCATTAGGCGATGAGTTTAATATTACGGAGTTTCACAACTTGCTTTTAGAGAATGGCGCCATGCCACTCGAGATTCTCGAGGGAGTAGTAGATGACTATATCGAGTCCAATGGGTGAGGGTGGAGGGTCAAACGGGATATTGGGTGGTAAGTGAGAGCAACAGTTGTAAAACCCGAAACGATAAATAATCGGAGCAAAGTGGGAAAAAGTGAAGAAAGCCCCAAATAATTTGCAGCCGTGGAAGGTAAGTTGGAACGAGAAGACAATTGAACGCGATAAATATCCAACGAGTGGAAACGCGTTCGATTTTGCCCTATAGCCGATGCCTGTATAATTCAACTAGGCGGCGTAACGCCCGAGAAACATTTTGAACTTGATGGATAGCGAGAAGCGGGATACCGCTCCGAGCGGGTTGTTTGGGTGAGACATGGACCTAACCGAGATTTTCGAGCGACCAGCGCGCATCCTGGTCGCCGACGACGACTGGCTTAACCGGGATTTGCTCAAAGCTTATTTGACCGACGCCGGCTACGAGGTGGTAACCGCCGCAGATGGGCAAACGGCACTTGAGATAGCGCTCCAATCCCCACCTGATTTGGCGCTGGTTGATGTGCAGATGCCGCGCATGGACGGTCTGGAGCTCTGTGCAGCGCTGAAGAGCTCGCCAGGGACACGCTTCGTCCCGGTGGTGATCGTCACCGCTTTCGATAGCGAGGAAGAGGAAGTCAAGGCGATCAAGGTCGGCGCCGACGATTTCATTACCAAGCCCTACCGTTCGCTAATATTGCTTACCCGTGTGCGCTCATTACTGCGTATAAAGAGACTGTACGATGAGATCGAAGCGTACAACCGGCTGCTACGGCAAGTCCTCGACCGTTTCTTGGCCGAGGATGTTACCGACATTATCCTGACCGATCCTGAACGCTACCTGAAGCTCGGTGGTGAAGTGCGACAGGTGACGGTGCTCTTCGCAGACATTCGTGGTTTCTCACGCTTCACTGAGGAGCATACCGCGCCCGAAGTAATCGAGACTCTCAATCGGGTATTCCAGTCTCTCAGCCAGGTGGTCTTCACCCACCACGGAACTTTTGATAAGTATTTGGGCGATGGCCTGATGGCGTTCTACGGCGCGCCGGTGACGGGCGAGGATGATGCACAGCGTGCGCTTGACTCAGCGATTGAGATGCAGCGCCGGTTCCAAGAGTTGTGCGAGGAGACGGGCGAGGATCTGGATAGCCTAGGCCTGGGCGTTGGCTTGCACTCAGGCGAGGTCGTGGTGGGTAACATCGGTTCGGAGAAAGTGATGGACTACACAGTAGTTGGTTATGTGGTCAACGTGGCCAAGCGGTTGCAGGAAATCGCCCAGGGTTCTCAGATCCTTTTCAGCGAAGCCACCTACCAGCAGGTGAAGGGTGTAAAAGCGGAGAAGCTCGAATCGCTTCAACTTCCTCATCTTAAGGATTCCATCACCGCCTACCTGATCGAATTTTAATGGTTGACCTCAACCGCCAGCGGTAACTGGCGCTGCCGTGCTATAATCCCCGGTGTGCCCCAGTAGCTCAATTGGATAGAGCAAGGCTCTCCTAAAGCCTAGGTTGTGCGTTCGAATCGCGCCTGGGGCACTATGTAAAGTTAAATAAGAAGTCCTTTAAATTATTACAATAATAAATTTACTAAACACCACGCATTTCTTGAGTCAGCAGTAAAAAAATCAAGGGGCTAGTATCGAAGCATATTCTACTTGTCGATATATGTCAAAATTCAAAGAGCAACGCTTTAGAAAATTGGTCACTTTGTGATCTAATCATGGCTTACTACATCCAACTTGTTACTACCGACTGGTTGTTAAGGTAATTCCCAAAAGAATAAACGCCATCCCAACGGCTATCCAGCTAGTGATCTGTTCCCCAAGCAGTAATACCCCACCCAGGCTTGCGACAACAGGAATGACATACGCGGTCATGGTAGCCGCAGTTGCCCCAAAACGTTTTATGAGATTGAACTCCCCGAATAAGCCTAAAAATGTTCCAGTAATAGTTGAATAGACCAGGGCAAAGTAACCCCAGCCATCTACAGTGTGTAAGTCTATGCCCACCATCCAAATGGAGATCGGTAATATTACTACCGTGGTGGTAAGGACACGCACACTGGCAACATCGAAAGTATCCAGAGTGCGCATGAACCGTTGGGTATAGATCGTCCGACAGCCTCCGATAATAATCGCTATAGACACAAGTATATAGCCGATAGCGTCAGCTTGTCGTCCATCAGCCAGGCCACTCTCCCCACGCAACACAAGGAGCAGACCCCCACCAAACGCAAATGCTACACCCAGGCTTTTATTTCTCGTCATTCGTTCTTCAGGAAGCAAGAAATGAGCTAATGTCAATGTGAAAGCTGGAGCAATAGTTATCAGGGCCGAAGTAACCCCACTTGATAGATACTGCAATGAACTAATGAATGCCCACATTGGAAAAGCCGTGCCCAGAATCCCTATCACAGATGCGTGAAACCATAACCGACGATCCTTGGGTATTGTTCTTCCACCGCTTCTATTCCACAAATAAAAAGCCGTGAATATTAGACTTGCCATAGCAAGACGTAACCCCAAAAATGTAAGAGGGTGAAATTGCCCAAGGGCAAAACTCGAGGCAATTATGCTTGTACCAAATAATAGGCCCTGAAGCAAGATGTATGGTATGGATTGGCGATTCAAAGACTTCTCCGAAAATTAAAGTCGCTACGGCGATGTTAAAGAGACCGAAACGCTGATGTATACTGCAGCCAATATTATACTTGCCATAACGATTGGGATCTTACCATCGTGATGATCACCGAGATAACCAGCAAAGAGGTTCCCAAGAATGCCTCCTAAAATCAGAGCTGTCACAAAGAACCTAAATAACCCTCTTCTTTCCTTAGTATCATCAGAGCTTGAATGGCCAGGAAGGGCGCCACGAGGTCTCTCTGGGATTATCTTCGCTATAAGGTCCACCCAAGCAGCGAAATTCACACCATTTAACAAGCCCGATAAAAGAGGAGCCAGAGCGACAGGTTGTCCTATGGTGATGACAAGCGTTTAGGATTCTATATGTCGTCAGCGCAATTTCGTTTCTATGCTGAGCTAAACGACTTTCTGCCTACGGATCGAAGGCAGGTGACTTTCATCCATACGTTCGATGGTCGACCGTCGGTCAAAGACACGATCGAGGCATTGGGCGTACCCCACACTGAAGTCGATCTCATATTAGCTAACGGCGATTCGGTGGATTTCTCCTATCATCTTCGAGATGGCGACCGGATCAGCGTCTATCCTGTCTTCGAGTCGATCGACATCGCGCCCATCTTGCGTGTGCGCCCTCAGCCACTGCGCGAGGCACGTTTTGTCCTAGATACACATCTAGGCCGGCTGGCAGGGTACCTGCGAATGTTGGGCTTCGATACCCTCTATCGGAACGACTTCAAGGATGAGGAGTTGGCCCGCCTGTCGAGCCGTGACGGGAGGATCCTGCTGACCAGGGATCGCGGTTTACTCAAGAGGGGCGAGGTGACCCACGGCTACTTTGTGCGGGAGATCCACCCCCGAGGACAGTTAGTTGAGGTCTTACAGCGCTTCGATCTAGCTGGATCGGTCGAGCCTTTTAAACGCTGCCTAAGTTGCAACGGGCTGTTGGCCATTGTTTGCAAGAAGGATATTGTTGACAGCCTCCCGGCAAAAACTCAGCAGTATTATGATAAATATCGTCGATGCCAGGCGTGCGGCCGTATCTACTGGCGTGGCTCACATTACCAGCACATGCAGCGATTTATCGATCAAGTCCTTGAGGAGACTGAGAGATAGCTAAAACCGCTTGCCACATGTTGGAAATCATAGCCGCGGAAAAATTAACCTCATTACCACACCAGCGGGTTGCAGATTGGGATGAATTTCCCCGGGCAAAGATATAATCTTGGTCAAGCATTTAGTCAGACGAAGGGTATTGACAAAGATAAAATTAATTAGTACAATTGTTCTAGAAGCCGGTGGGCGTACAGAACCTTGTCACGGTCGCCCGGGCCGAACCGATAGTTGATCCCCACCGGAAAGGAGATCCCCATGTTTCACAAATTGATCCTCGTTGGCAATGTCGGTCGCGATCCCGAGATGCGCTACACGCCAAGCGGTCAGGCGGTTACCAACCTGTCTGTCGCCACCAACCGCCGCTACAAAGACAGCTCTGGTGAGCAGCGGGAGGAAACAGTCTGGTTCAGGGTGTCGGTTTGGGGCCGGCAGGCCGAAGCCTGCCACCAGTACTTACGCAAGGGGCGCCAGGTGCTGGTGGAGGGTCGTTTAGCCGCCGACGAGAGCGGCAACCCACGCATCTGGAATCGGCAGGACGGTACGCCAGCCGCCTCCTTTGAGATTAACGCACAGACAGTCCGTTTCCTCGGCGGTCGCGGTGACGCGGTTGACGTTGACGCCGAGGGAGGTGTCATGGCCCCCGGGCCGCAGTCCGAGGACGAGATCCCCTTCTAGGTCGTTGGCACCGAAAGGCCTCAGGCGGTCGAAGGCTGTCTGAGGCCGCCCATCCACTCCACGGAGCATGCCCATGTCTTCCAAGCCCGAGCAGCCAAAGGCAGGTGGTCGTATGCGCGTCCACCTGCCTTCTAATCTCGAACCCACTTACGCCAATTTCGCCATGATCACTAACTCACGCTCCGAAATCGTGATCGATTTCGCTCAGATAATGCCTAAGGTACCACGAGCTCGGGTGAAGAACCGGGTGGTCATGACGGCGTTCAACGCCAAGCTGCTGTTGCGTGCGTTGTGCGAGCACATGGCGCGTTTTGAAACTCAATTTGGCGAGATCATCCTGCCCGAGGGTACCACTCTGGCTGATCAACTCTTCCGACCATTGCCATCCGATCCTACCTCTGATGAGTGAAATCTATGGATAAATTAGAGACCATCGGCGAACACATCCGTCAATATCTAGAAGAGAAGAACACCGCACGTGATCGTGCCCTGCAGCAATCCCGCACCCTGATCCGCCACTGCTCGATCGCTATCCGGGCAGTGCATCGGGATGAGCGCGCGATGGCCAAAAAACGATTGGATAGCGCCATGGACCTGCTCGAAATCCTGAGGGAAGGACTGGCATCCTACCCGGATCTCTATCACGCTGGCTATATCAGGGGGGCGCTCAAAGAGTACGCCGAAGCTAACATCGTCTACGCTCTGGTCGGAGGAGAGCCACTACCCGAGCCGGAGGAATTGGGCGTAGGATATATTGCCTACCTAGGAGGGTTGGGAGAGGCGGCTGGAGAGTTGCGCCGCCGTGTGTTGGACATCCTGAGGTCTGACCATTTCGATGAAGCGGAGCGGTTGTTAGCCGCTATGGATGACATCTACGGCTTGTTGGTCACGATCGACTTCCCAGATGCCATCACCGGTAACCTACGGCGGATCACTGACATAGTGCGGGGGGTTACCGAGCGTACTCGCGGCGACCTTACGACTACTTTGCAGCAACAAGAGCTGAAAGAGGCGCTTAGGGCGGTCGAGAAGAAGTTGAACCAAGTTTAGGGCATGGCTGGGGTGAGTCTGCGTGCGTCGGAGATTGTCCAATTTGCTTTCTGCCATCGTGCCTGGTGGTACGCTCGCCAAGGCCATCCCTCTACCAACTTGAAAAGAAAAGGCGCTGGGACCCGTTGGCACCGTCGTCATGGACGCACGGTATTAACCGCAGGATGCTTACGCCTGTTGGGATATGCTTTCCTCCTGGCGGCGGCTGTAGCAACAGTGGCCCATCTGACCTTGCTTGCCCTAGGCTGAGACGTGATTTATTTAATCTCACTTTTACTCGTGATTGGGCTGGTATTGCTCTGGCTAGGAGGTCGTCGCCAGTTAGCATCGGGGTTGCCGCTTGGTCGGGTGGTTTACATCGACACCGAGCGTCTTGGGCGCCTTAAGCAACCGCTCTACGACCCAGTCCACGATCTCACCGGTCAACCAGATTACATCGTGGAGAAGCCGGACGGGTTGGTGCCGGTGGAGGTCAAATCCGGGCGTGCTCCGCTCAGTCCTTACCCGTCACATGTCCTACAATTGGCGGCTTATTGTATGTTGGTACATGCCACCTACGGGGAACGACCAACGTATGGGATACTTAAGTACGCCGATCGGGCTTTCGCTATGGATTATAGTTCATCGTTGGAGAACGAACTGCTAGACTTGTTAGCCGAGGTTCGCCGGGCTGAACGTCGGACACCTGATCGTTCTCACCACTCGGCAAACCGGTGCCGAGCTTGTGGTTATCTCCAAGTCTGCGACCAAGCGTTGGATTGAGGCTGCACAGTCCATCCTCTCAGCTATAATTACAGTGATGATCATCGAACCTAAGGTACCTAAAAGAATCGCCATCGCCGCTTACCCTGGTAGCAAGGAGGCGGCTGAATTGGCGGCTGATATTGCAAGTCATCTCGCCAAGCGCGGCCTGAACACGATCCACACCTCACTCTATGACGAGGGGCTGCGTAGCCAGGTCAGCGATGGGGATTTCGACTTATTGATTGCGCTAGGAGGTGACGGGACGATGCTGCGCGCCGGTCACCTTTGTGCACCTCCTAAGGTACCGATCCTTGGTATCAACATGGGGGGTCTCGGCTTCTTAATCGAAGTAGCTCAAGAAGATTGGATGTCAGTGATCGAACGTGTGCTTGCCGGCGACTTCTGGTTGCAGGAACGCATGATGCTACGGGCTGAACATCGCAGCGGAGGCCGAGTAGTCGCGGCGTGGGATGTGCTCAACGAGTGCACGATTGGCCGAGGGGAGATAGTACGCCCGGTGCGACTGATCGCCGAGATCGATGGCCACTATCTGACCACCTATGTCGCTGACGCCTTGATCGTAGCCACTCCAACCGGCTCCACTGCGTACGCCCTGGCGGCCGGCGGGCCGATCCTGCCGCCTGAGTTGCGCAACATTCTGCTCGTACCGGTCGCGCCTCACCTTTCAGTCGACCGGGCCATCGTGCTCCACGAGGGATCCTGGGTGCGGGTCATCGTTCGTACTACCCATCAGGCTACGGTCTGTGTAGATGGACAGGTGCCGATGCCACTCCGGGATCGCGACCAGGTGGATGTGCGTGCCAGTGAACACACCGTTCACTTCGTCCGAATACATGAACCCGACTACTTCTATCGCAACCTGACCTCACGCATGAAACAGAACCCGACCGCTGGAGTCGATGGATGACCGATCGCGCAATGGTCTGCGCTAACCATCCAAATCATGAGACTACATTGCGCTGCAACCGTTGTGGGGAGCTGATATGTGCTCAATGCGCGGTACACACGCCAGTAGGCTATCGTTGCCGAGAGTGTGTGCGCGGTCAACAGAAGGAGTTAGAAACTGCCCGCCAACTTGATTACATGATCGCTGGCGCTATCTCGGTTGTCGGGTTGGGTGTGGCGATCTTCCTGCTGAATCCTCTTGGTTGGTGGGGGTTCTTTATTGCCCCAGTGGTTGGGGGAGGGTTGGCCGATATAGTGCGTTGGGCTGTAGGACGCCGTAGAAGTCATTACCTTCCACTGGCGGCCGTCATCGGCGGAGTTGTCGGATTATTGCTAAGCCTGGCGTTCCTGTTCTCCAGGTTCGCTTATTCTAGTGCACTGGGAACGATTTTAATTCAGGCTCTGGTACCGATTGTCATGGGAGGTCTGATGCTGAGCGCTTTGTACTACCGATTGCGGGGGATCCGTCTCTAATACACTGCTATGCTGACAGAACTTCGTATTCACGACTTTGCCATAATTGACGATTTGAGGCTGACACTGGATTCCGGGTTCATCGTCTTTACTGGAGAAACTGGAGCTGGAAAATCCATCATCATCGATGCGGTGGAGGTGTTGCTCGGGGGACGAGCCGACAGTGACATGATCCGCTCGAACGCCAAGGTGGCTCTCATCGAGGGTTTATTCCATCTAGAGAACTCCATTCGGCAGGAGGTGCATGGGATCCTTGAGCGTGAGGGATTGTTAGACGACCCGGAATTCCTGATCCTGGGTCGCGAGATCCGCCGCCAGGGTCGTAACATCTGTCGGGTAAACGGGCGAACGGTCAACCTTGCGCTGCTGCGAGAACTGGGAGAATGTCTGGTTGATGTTCATGGCCAGTCAGAACACCTGAGTCTGTTGCGGGTTGGGGAGCACATCGAGCTACTCGACCGCTACGCGCAGGTTGAAAACCTAAGGAAAGCTTTCATTGATAACTTTCAGATGCTGGAGCGTGTGCGCCGCGAATTGTCTGAGCTGCGTCAGCGTGAGTATGACGTTGCCCGCAGAACCGATCTGTTAGCTTTCCAGATTAACGAGATTGAAGTCGCGACTCTTCGGTTGGGAGAGGATACTGAGTTACTAGCGGAGCGCACCCGGCTTGCCAACGCCGAACAACTGGCAACCCTGGTCGAGCAGGCGATCGCCGCCCTGGACGAATCCCCTAATAACCGTGAAGCCATCACCGATCTGCTCGGCCGCACGGCGCATGCCCTGGCGAGTCTGGCCAAGGTTGACAGCGGCATGGAGAGGACGCAAGCAGAAGCCCAGTTGTTGGTGGAGCAAGCCAGTGATCTAGCGCGACGCTTGCGGGTCTATCGGGAGAGCATCGAATTCAACCCCCACCGACTGGATGATGTCGAGGAACGCCTGGGCCTGATTCATTCCCTGAAGCGCAAGTACGGCGATAACATCGAGGCGGTTTTGGAGCACGCCGAGGCGGCGCGATTGGAACTTGAAACCATCACCCATGCTGAAGCGCGACTACAGGCTTTGGAGGCTGAAGAGGGTGAACTGCTGGTCAGCCTAGGTGAGATTGGTGCGGACTTATCGCGAGCGCGCCGCGATGCGATTGCGCAATTGGAACAAGCGATAGAAGACGAACTAGCAGACCTGCGCATGGCAGGGGCGCAGTTTGGGGTGAAACTGAGCTGGGAGGACGACCCACAGGGTGCTCCGGTTGGGGAGCGATGGGTGGCTTTCAGTTCTACTGGCCTCGATCAAGTGGAATTTCTGGTAGCGCCTAACCCGGGTGAGGGCCTCAAGCCGCTGGTCAAAATCGCCTCCGGCGGTGAGACCTCACGCATGATGCTTGGGCTGAAGAGCGTACTAGTGCGGGCTGATCGCACGCCGACTTTAATCTTTGATGAAATTGACCAGGGAATCGGCGGTCGGGTGGGTGCGATCGTAGGTCGAAAACTGTGGGGGTTGGCGCAGAACCACCAGGTGTTGTGCGTCACTCACTTGCCTCAACTAGGTGCATACAGTGATCAGCACTATAAGGTCGAGAAACAGGTGAAAAAGGGGCGAACAGTGACTTTAGCCCGTACCTTGACGGGCCCTGAGAGGATTCCTGAGCTAGCGTTAATGCTGGGCGGTGTGAGCGAGCCCAATTTGGAGAGCGCCACCGACCTCATGCGACAGGCGATCGAGTCAAAACGGGGAGATACTTCGATCGCTGATTAACCTTCTTCATCTTCCAGTGGGGGTTATAGACCGGATACATCTTAAAAGAGTGACCCAACGGAAAACTCAGCAGCTGGATTGTGCACCTAACGCGATGAAGTATTTAACGCTGCGCGCGTGAAGTCTCTGGCTTCGATAGACTCATTCGCCTTGGACTCCCTACCGGGACGAGTGAGGTTCTTGGTCAAATGATAGAGAGTCCCGAACGTCTTCCTCTCAGGCTGAGACCTCTTCCTCAATGCGAACTGCAGCCCCTTTATCCGGCCGGTGGAAGACTACGCCTTCGTCCTCATCGAAGTCGACTATCACCGTATCGCCATCCTCAAATTCACCTTGCAGGATCTTAACCGAAAGTGTGCTCTCGACATGCTTTTGCAACGCCCGGCGCAGTGGACGTGCTCCAAATGCTGGATCGTAGCCTTCCTCGGCCAGCCACTTACGGGCGGCGTCAGTCAGCTCAACTTCTAGGCCATGCTCGGCCAAGCGCTCACGGATCTGCTCCATCTGCAGGTCGACAATCCTCTCCATCTGTTCAGGGGATAGCGGCGAGAAGATGATAATCTCGTCGATGCGGTTGAGGAACTCCGGTCGGAATGTGTCCTTGAGTTCTTTTTCGATCTTCTCCTTTGCTGCCCGATCTTGGTCTTCCTGACCTTCGCGTCGGAAGCCCAATGTGCCGGATTTGGTGACAAACTCCGTGCCCAGGTTGGAAGTCATGATCAGTACAGTGTTGCGGAATATCACTACCCGGCCCTGGCCATCGGTCAATCGGCCGTCATCCAGGATTTGAAGCAGGGCGTTCCACACCTCAGGGTGGGCCTTCTCGATCTCGTCAAACAGGATCACCCGGTACGGCCGACGGCGGACGGCTTCGGTCAGCTGGCCGCCCTCTTCATAGCCAATGTAGCCCGGCGGAGCGCCGAACAGGCGCGAGACCGTGTGCTGTTCGCGGTATTCGCTCATATCGATGCGTACCAAGGCATCTGGGTCATCGAACATGAACTCGGCTAACGCCTTGGCCATCTCAGTCTTCCCAACGCCCGAGGAGCCGAGGAAGATGAAGGAACCAATCGGACGCCGAGGGTCTTTTAAGCCAGCGCGCGCGCGGCGGATTGCATCCGCCAGAGCGTGAATGGCTTCATCCTGACCCACAATTCTCTCGTGTAACCTTTCCTCCATGTGCAGCAGTCGTTCGGCTTCGGTCTCCATCATCTGGCTGACCGGGATGCCGGTCCACATGGCAACCACCTCGGCGATGTCATTCTCGTCGACCACCTCATCCAGTTGGTGCTCAGCCTCCCATATGTCGCGCTTCTCCCGGAATTCAGCCTCTATACGCAATCGATCGGATTTCTTATCGGCGGCTCGCTCGTAGTCACGCTCCAACCCTGCTCGCTCCTCGGCAGCCATCAACCGGTCGATCTCGCCCTTGAGTTCTTTTAGGTCAGGTGGCAGGGAGTAAAGCGCCACCCGCAGCTTGGCCGCCGCCTCGTCTATCAGGTCGATGGCCTTATCGGGGAGGTAGCGATCGGTGACGTACCGTTGCGAGAGGCGGGCCGCTGCCACCAGGGCATCATCGGAAAAACTCACCTTGTGGTGGGCTTCATACCGATCGCGCAGCCCGCGCAACATCTCGATCGTCTCTTCCACATTCGGCTCATCGACGTAAACCGGGGCGAAGCGGCGTTCGAGAGCGGCATCTTTTTCAATGTACTTGTGATATTCGTCGAGGGTGGTGGCGCCGACACATTGCAGTTCGCCGCGCGCCAAAGCCGGTTTGAGCATATTAGAAGCGTCCATTGCCCCCTGAGCAGCGCCGGCTCCGACCACAGTGTGGAGCTCGTCGATCATTAAGATGATCTCCCCCTCAGAGCGCTGGATCTCCTCGATAGCCGCCTTAAGGCGCTCCTCGAATTCCCCCCGAAAGCGCGAGCCGGCGATCATCGCTCCCAGATCCAGTGAGACGACCTGCTTACCGCTCAGGATCTCTGGTACGTCGTTGTCGGCGATTTTCTGGGCTAATCCCTCAACAATGGCCGTCTTGCCAACGCCGGCCTCGCCGATCAGCACCGGGTTGCTTTTAGTGCGCCTCGAGAGGATCTGGATGACACGCAGGATCTCCTGATCGCGCCCGATCACCGGATCGAGCTTGCCCGACTTAGCCAGTTGGGTCAGATCGCGTGTATATTTTTCAAGAGTACGATAGCGCGACTCAGCCTTACGGTCTGTGACACGTTGGCCACCGCGGATTTCTTTCACTGCGTCGTAGATCCGATCCTTGGTGATGCCTTCCTCAGTCAGCAGACGGGCGATGGGGGTATTGCGTTCCGATAGGATGGCCAGGAAGATGTGTTCGGTGGAGATGTACTCGTCGTTGAGGCGGTTGGCCTCCTGATTGGCCATATCAACTACACGTTTGACCCGCGGGGTGATGAAAATCTGCCCCGCTCCCCCACCGTAGATATTGGCCTTGGGCGTAGTCCGCAGTTGGTTATCGATGCGGTCGCTCAACGACTCGATATCGATGTTCAGCTTCTCCAGGATCTGCGGTATCACACCCTGCGGTTGCTCAATGAGCGCCAGCAGGATATGCTCGGTGTCGATTTGGTTGTGTCCATAGCGCTGGATGATCTCCGCCGCGCGTTGGGCAGCATCCTGAGCGCGTTCGGTGAAACGATCAAATCGCATCATAGGAACCTTCCTTATGCACGCCAACTATGGCGTACTCCACGCTCCGATTATATCAGCGGCAGCGAAAGTGAGTATAAGAAACATATATGAATTCTTCACCCCTCGGTGTTGGATGCAAGACTAAGGCCAGCGCGTATGTGGGTGTAGTGGGAAGAAGGGACTTGGCGGGGATCAAGCGCATCTGGATCACAAGTTAAGCGCCAGTTGGTTCCAACCTTGCAACCCTGGAGAGGAGACGAATACTCTATCCCGAAAGAAGATGGCGGTCTGTTTGTGGCGAGTGGAATTCACATTCTATCGACTGCTCAAAGGCCTGTACCATGAGATCACAATGGTATTAAATGAGATCTAGATCGACTAGGACCTACGCGAGCTATGGCTGGATAGGGGTTGGTTCTATGATGTTCCTTGAGTATGGCGTGGTCGACTCTAGTCCAAAGGCTTGGGAAGCGCTCCGAACACCCAGACAGGGGTTCAACACAGTATCCTCGATTCAAGGAACGTGGTGGTGTTGACCCATGATATTGGCATTGGCTTATTTTGAGCTGGGCAAACCAATGGTGTAACGAGGAGGGCCAGTGAAACTGATATCGACAAAGATGAAGGAGACAGGGCCATGGTGTTGATATTCATTTTGGCTACTTCGGCTCTACTTCAGTTTGGGGCGGCATATGTTGCATTCAGGTTGACTCAGATCACCAGCGCACGTAAGGCGTTGGTGGCAATAGCCGTCGCAATGTCGCTTATGGCTATTCCACGCTTAATCACTTTATCCCGCATCATCTTAAACTCTCCTGATGTCATTCCAGATCTGACCATTGAGGTAGTTGTGTTCGCCATATCAGCACTCATGGTAGTGGCATTAATTGAGATTGGCCCTCATATTCAGCCCTCCAATCTCGCCACCCTTGCTCTGCAAGAAAGTGAAAAGAAGTTCCGCAGGCTTTCTGAGGCTGCTTTCGAAGGCATCGTAGTCACTGAAAATGGCAAATTTGTTGAAGTTAGCCCTCAGTACGCCAAATTATTCGGGTATCGACGAAAAGAACTGCTGGGAATGAGAGCTTCGGATCTCATGGCGCCAGAGATTCGTGACGAATCCATGGGGAGGTTACTCTCAGGATATGATCAGGCTTATGAGAGTGTAGGCATGCGGAAAGATGGGACGACTTTCCCGCTTGAAGTATGTGGTAAAAATTTTCGCTTCCAGGGGAGAGAGCACCGTGTGGCAGCAGTGCGGGACATTACCGAGCGCAAACGGGCTGAAGAGGCACTGAAGGAATCGGAACAGAAATTCAGAACCCTTGCTGAGCAATCCCCCAACATGATTTTCATCAACAAGATGGGCGGAGTAGTGTATGCCAACGAGAAATGTAAAGAGTTAATGGGGTACAAAAGGGAAGAATTATACTCCCCCGATTTTGACTTCATGACTTTGATCGCGCCAGAATCTAAGGACTTGATTCAGGCAAACTTCAAACAGCATATGCAGGGCAAGGATATCCCCCCATGTGAATATGCACTCATCACCAAAGAAGGCAAAAGGGTTGAGGGGTTAATAACCACGAAATTGATCCAATACGAAGATGAGAATGCCATTCTGGGAATTGTGACCGATATCACCGAACGTAAGCAGATGGAAGAGGCGTTGAGGGAAAGCGAAAGCCGCTACCGAAGCTTATTTGAAGACTCCGCCATCTCACTCTGGGAGGAAGATTGGTCCCAGGTTAAGAGCTATTTCGACGAAGTGCGTACCTCTGGGGTTACTGACTTCCGGGTCTACTTTGATGAACATTCACAAGCAATAACTGATTGCATAGATCGAATTGAGCTTTTGGACGTCAATAAGGCAACTATGGAATTGCATGATACGAAGGATAAACAAGAGTTACTTGCTAGTTTAAGTCAGGTACTTCCCGAAGAGGCATTGGAGGCGTTCCGGGAGGAACTCATCGCAGTAGCCGAGGGGCGTAATTATTTTGCATGTGAGACAGTACATCAAACTTTAGCTGGGGATAATAAACGTGTTCTTTTGCATCTTCATATCCCTCCTGATTATGAGGAGTCGTTGGCCAAAGTATTTGTCTCTATGTTGGACATCTCCGAGCGCGAACAGGCGGTGGACGAGATCGAACGTCTGAAAGAGTTCACCGAGGGCATCCTCCAGAGTATGTCGGAGGGTGTTGTGGTGGATGATTCTCAGGGGCACTTCAGGTTCGTCAACCAAGCTGCGGCAATATTGCTAGGGTACGGGCCAGAAGAGCTTCTGGGGCAGCACTGGACAAGTTTTATCCCGTCCGACCAGCATGCCATCATACACGCGGCTAACGAGCGGCGGCGCCAAGGGGAGGCTGATCGTTACGAAATCGAACTGAAGCGTAAAAACGGCACGCGATTTCCGGCTTTTATTAGCGGTAGTCCCCGTCTTGTGGGAGATGAGTTGAGAGGCACCATGGCGGTATTTACCGATGTCACCACGCGCAAGCAACGCGAACGTGAACAGGGCGCCATTGTCGCTGTAGCTACCGCCTTGCGTTCGGCTTCCAGACGGGAGGATATGCTACCCATCATCCTCGATCAATTGCTCAACCTGTTAGATGCTGAGGCTGCCGCACTGGTCATGCGTGATCCAGACACCAGCGAAGCCATTACTGAATTGGGGCGCGGTATTTGGGCTAATTGGACTGGTGAACGTCTTCCGCCTGGGAAGGGAGTCAGCGGGCACGTCATCGAATCCGGTGAATTCTACAGTACAAACGATGTACATCGCGACCCCCTCTTCGTCCGGCACGACCTTCTGGGCGATGTGGACGCCTTAATTTGTGCCCCACTTATCGCCGATGAGGAGACCATCGGTGCGCTATTGGTTGGGCGCAGGCAGGGATTTGACGAAGGGGAGATCCAAATATTGACCACCATCGCCGATATGGCGGCTAATGCCTTGTACCGCACGAACCTGATGGAAACGCTCGAACGACGGGTCCTAAAGCGGACACGGGAATTGGAGGAAGCCAATGAACGGCTCATGGAGCTCGATC